>Ga0265797_10012788_pt1 | contig 10222 bp, 8 predicted proteins | sample P2T30metagenome_FD_192433 | JGI IMG/M metagenome (GOLD analysis project Ga0265797, IMG submission 192433) | Plant litter microbial communities from East Loma Ridge, Irvine, California - P2 T30 | ecosystem: Environmental > Terrestrial > Plant litter > Unclassified | place: USA: California... | reverse complement strand
CTCTAATGGACACCTACCTCCTCAACCTCTGCACCTCCAAAATCACACGCATGAACACCAACGGCTGCGCGCTGATGCAACTCAACATCCTCGTCCTGCAGCAGAACCTCAAGAACATCGAAGACGGTGCCACTCTGCCCTACGCAGCCCTCTTCTTCGATCTCTTCACCGCAGGCCCAGATGCGATTATCGCTCGGGCCAAAGACTACGGTAAAGGCTTCGGTGTTCCCGGCGACGTGTTCGGTGAAGAGGAAGTGAAGAAGCTGTTGCAGATGACGTATGAAGAGAAGTTGAATGCTGAGAATAGGGAGGCTAGTGTGCAGGCGAAGAGGGCGTTGGATGCGCAGTTGTTGGAGATTAGTGAGTTTATGTATTAGATATGCGTTCAACTACTTTCCAAGGTTGTTCAGTGGCGACGTTCTTTTCAGGAAAGACTGTTGTAGCTGTAGTATCACCTTGGCTATAGTGGCGAATTCAAACATGACTTTTATCTTTAGCCCATACACAGCAATAGATCTGACATGCAGCATGTCAGCACGTTTTGGGAACTCGTGCAGCAGCATACATAGCCAAGACGGCGTCCGGGGCCGTACCCACTCCAAATCGTTGCAATCAAATCACCAGGAGCGCGAATACAAGAAGATGCGCTTGGGGTCATGCAAGCCCGGTGAGTCGCTTAGATCTACGCCCCTGTCATCTTCGGCGACGTTGTACGCGCACGGACGCCGCCTCGTGCGACGTCGCCGAACTGCTCATAAGGCTGGCCCAGTGATAGGGCTTCAGCTACGCCGCGGAACAGCGCGTTTTGCTGACATGATGTAGTATGATGGTTTTGTGGAAGGCTTTCACCGCTTCGTTATCGGGGTAGATGTACAGGCGTTCTGCAAGAGTGTAACGCTGTCTAGGTGCTTGCGGGACCGAATCTATTGTCACAGGAAAGAACTGGAGTAGGTAGGAGTAGGCATGATACTACGCCGCACCGCACTGCAAGGAGACCTTCCAACAAGACCCTGAATCCGGCGTCTAATACTCAAACATACTGCATCCTGCATCCCAATCTTGTACGAGCGAATCACAAACACAACACCCACATACCATTCATCATCGCTTCTGCACGCCACGCTTCATCACCCACACTCGCTTAGAACCGTTCGATACAGGCGTGCAGATACCCGTCGGAAGACAGCTTCCAGCCACAAGATTATGCTGATCTCACTTGATGATGGTGTAAGGGCGTTTCCTACCTGAGGTGTGCATGCATGTGAGGTGGCAGATCTCGGCGCCGCATATCGCAGATTTCAGGCCACCCCTTACGGTGACCTGGATTGATTGTTGTCGCCGATGACAGTTTGTGATATCGGACCGTCGGGGTCTTCGCAGCGGGCTGTGGGTTGTCGGGGTTTGGGGGCGTGAGTGTATCGGGGGGCAGACGCATGTTATATGCTTGCGGGCTGCCCTTTCTTTGTTGGATTGTACTTGGCTAGCTCTTACGGATTTCGTGCGCAATAAGTGTACCTTCACTTAGCTTCCCACCCAAAACAAAGGCATCACGAAGCATTGATCAGTTCCGCGAGTTCAGTCATGTCTTCAGCTAGTACTGCGGAGGACGTTGAGAAGGCTGCTTCAGGCACTGAATATGCGCATCTAACCAACGATGAAGTCAAAAGCTTCAGCTGGGAGAACATCACTGTCACGGTCAAAGATAGGACGTCTAAACAGCCAATTGATCTCCTATCCAACGTGAGCGGCATGATCGAAGCCGGAGAGATGATGGCATTGATGGGTCCAAGGTACGTCCAGGATATCACAGCCTTGCGAACAGCTGTCTAACAGGAATCACACAGTGGCTCTGGTAAGACGACTCTTCTCAACATCCTCGCTCATCGCGCCGCCATACCCAAAGCCACCATCCAACAAACACTTCGAGTCAACGGCGCGCCAACAACCCTATCCTCCTTCCGCAAACTAAGCAGCTACGTCGAGCAAGAAGACGCCCTAATCGGTTCCCTAACCGTCCGCGAAACACTCTACTTCGCTGCTCAGCTCGCCCTCCCAAGGTAATCGACATGGCCCCTCCCTATCCCAAAGCATTCTAACTCACCACCCCCAGCTCCATCCCCCCCTCCTCCCGCAAAACCCTCATAACCTCCCTCCTAACCTCCTTCGGCCTAACCCCCCAATCCAACACCCTAATCGGCACCCCCATCCGCAAAGGCGTCTCCGGCGGCCAGAAACGGCGTGTCAGCGTCGCTAGCCAACTCATCACGTCCCCCAGAATCCTCTTTCTAGATGAGCCGACCAGTGGCCTGGATTCGGCGGCGAGCTACGAAGTCATCAAGTTTGTACGCGATATAGCGAAGAAGTACAGGATTTTGGTGGTGGCGAGTATACATCAGCCGTCTACGGCGACGTTTCGGTTGTTTGATAGGTTGATGTTGTTGAGTGGGGGGAAGGTGGTTTTTAATGGCGGGGTTGAGGGGGTGAAGGGGTGGTTTGGGGGGTTGGGGTATGAGGTACGTTCTGTTTTTCTTACCATTACCATACAGTATTGAGGGAGTAAGGAGCTGACATATTTACGCTTTGTGTAGATGCCACTCTACACGAACCCAGCCGAATTCGTCATCGACCTCATCAACACAGATTTCTCACACGACAGCACCACCGCCCAGCAACGCCTCACCCACCTCCACACCTCCTGGGCTACTTCCCCTGCCGCAGCATCCCTGACCGCCAATATCCGTGCCGCCGCCGAAACAGCTTCATCTACCCCCATCACATCCTCTCCAACCGCCTCCAACACCCCCACTTCCGCCCTCCACACCACCCTAACCCTAACCCACCGCTCCTTCCTAAAATCCCACCGCGACATCGTCGCCTACGGCATCCGCATAGCCATGTACCTCGGCCTCGCGATAATGATGGGCACAGTCTGGCTGCGCCTCTCCCCGACCCAATCCAACATCCAAGCCTTCACCAACGCCATCTTCTTCGGCGGCGCCTTCATGTCCTTCATGGCCGTCGCCTACATCCCCGCGTACCTCGAAGACCTCGCCATCTACAGCAAGGAACGCGCAAACGGACTGTACGGCCCCACGGCGTTTATGCTGAGTAACTTTGTCGTGGGCGTGCCGTATCTGTTCCTCATCACCATACTGTTCAGCGTGGTGAGTTACTGGTTAGGCAATTTCCGGCCCGGAGCCGACGGCTTCTGGATGTGGGTGCTGTGGTTGTTTTTGGATTTACTCGCCGCGGAGTCTCTAGTCGTTCTTCTTTCGTCGCTCATACCCATCTTTGTTGTTGCGCTTGCGGCGACGGCGTTTGCGAATGGCCTTTGGATGTGTGTGAATGGGTTTATGGTGCAGCCGGATACGCTGAATGTGTTTTGGAGGTATGTTTTTCATTATATCGATTATCAGGCGTATGTCTTTCGGGGGATGATGGTTAATGAGTTCGGGAAGAGGAGTTATGAGTGTGAGAGGTTGGAGGGTGGGGGGTGTCAGTGTATGTATCCGAGTGCGTTGCAGGAGCAGTGTTTGGTGGATGGGAAGGCGGTCCTGGCGGTTTATGGGTTTGGAACGGGGCATACGGGGAAGTATGTGGGGTATTTGCTGGTGATTGTTGTGGTTTATAGGTTGTTGGGGTGGGCGGTTTTGTATTTGCGGAAGCATTGAGGTGGGCGGCGATGGTAATCCTTGTTTTGCGTTCTTTGCTTGAATCCTCGTAGATTAGATGAGACAAAATTGCTGTCGTTTCCGGATTCCTTTCTCTATCTCTTCGATCAATTCTCCATTCATGATCTCGTCCTTGTACACTTGGCCTAAGAGAAGATAGTTCTCACCCCGTGGTCGTAGCGCAACTGGCGTATATGCTCCTTCTAGGGCCACGATAAGATCTCCTTCTCGTAGACAGACAGGTCCGAGGCCATAAGATCCGTCCTTGGTACGAAACAATGCCCATTTATGGAAGAAGCGGGACACAAGAGCTCCAAAAACTTTCCAACCAGTTCCAGCTTGACAAAAATCGTACTTGATTGTGCCATCTTCTCTTACATGTTTGGAAAGTACATATAGCAATCTGATCCAATCTAAGAAACTCTGTAAATATTCCGACACGGTTTCTTCGCTCGCTTCGTAGTAACTAATTTGGTGTCTGACCTGTCCTCCAGTCAATGTCCGTGCCATAGAGATCATGGCGGGACTCAGATCTCTGCCCGTTGGGGCTTCTTCGGATACCTCCTGCCGCCAGTACTCGAGAAGTATATCGACCGGGTATTCCAGAATAAGCTTCGTACTTTCAAGTCGACCTACACAGCTGAGGTCTGAAAACCTTTCTTGCACTATGATTGCGCAGGAAACAGTTCCATATACTGAACCGCATACCACAAGTTGCCGGCTACGTGGCTGTGTGATACCCTCGTTCGGCGCAGTAAACTCATATGTTCCGTATGCGCTGGAGGTAGGGGACAGCCCGCCCATCATCTGATCATGTGATACAGACTGCCACTGATTCCATTGGGGAACCCAAGACTCGTATTCTGGATGGCCGTCGTAGTCCACATCTTGGTAGACGTGGCCAAAGATTGCAAGATCGTTAGTCCATCTAATAATTGCTGTGGCAGCGTCGTGGAAAACCTCTGCGACAGACTTTTCGTAATCAATGGGAATAATGGTCCTTTCGTCGCCTAGCTCTCTCAGCCCAAGTATACCATACACCTTGTCTCGAGGGTCCGTAGCATGCCAACGCCTGTAAGTGCTGAGAGCTTGTAAAAGACGACATTTGTCCGACGACAGTGGACCGTTCATTTTCCAGGGATAAGTCACGGAGGTTGTAATGAAGACCGGTCCTGAATGTCGACTACGATTCATGTGCCAGCTCGCTAGACGTAATGCAGTATACTTCGAGAGTTCTTCGGTTCCCCAGTAGTATGCCAAATTAGTTGCCAGTCTGAACTCTTGTATACACCACATGCGACGAAACCAAGGATTAGAAAAAAAGGCTTGCAGTGAATACCATGGTAAGGAAGCGCCAAAAGCTGCGCCTGCGTCTGGTAAGCGCCAATTGGAATCGTAATCCTCCGGATCACCATCGATCAGTTCCAAAGATTCGAAAAAACGCTTAACCTTTGAGGCGTGCTCATCCTCGTCGTTGCCAAGCCAAACAACGACGCGTTTGGCGCGAAGGTATATCAAATCCATGCGACGGACCTGCGAACTCTTCTCTTCATCGTCAGACTGAGCGATGCACAGTGCATCTGCCCAGACAATGCGCACCTCATTTGTCAGCCGCAGCCTCACAAGCGCATCGTAGAGGCTCGCCGTCACCACGTGCGTTGTACCGTTACAGAGGATCTCACGTCGGTCGTTTGAGTCGCCCCAGCAGTAGGAGAGTGCTTCATATGCGGGATTATCGTCGACCTCGTACTGGCGAAGCTCGCATGAGATCGGGGACTCGAGGGTTTGAGAGGGTAGTATGTGTAGCAGGCGCATCTGACCATTCGATAAACGCGTCGGATAGAGCGTCTCCATCGCGCAGAAGCGCTCGCAGGTCGAGCGACTGGGGAGGGGACGACGATGCACAATCTAAGCAAGCGCAGCAAAAGAAGAGAAGCCAAAATGAGTAAGACGGAATCAGATGAGATAGCGGATGTTCTTCCCCGTGCGTTTCTGTAGTAATAATGGGTGCCACTTTGATGGATGTATTGTCTCAAGCGGGGTAAAATGGATGCCTCAAGGGGTGGAAGCAGCGGCGAACAGAGGCTAGCCCGTTCTGAGCCTAGCTCGCAAGTCCCCACTTCTAACCTGGAAGGTTTGGTGGGTGCATCTGGCCCGTCGATGCCCAGGAGGTCCTTCACTGGACAGCTCTTGCAAAATGACTCATTTTGTATCATGTCGCTACTGCGCACGGCCTCACAGGTTTGCACTCCCATAACGACTTTCAATATCGGAATACCGTGCAGCGATGATGTACAAAAGGCGCCGTGGCTGCCTCATTGTGCTTCCCAGCCACCTCTCAGGCTTCCAAAGGCTCCGCACCACATACGTCGGTCAACACAGTGTAGCGATATCAGCTTACCAGCATGGATCCCTACGATCTTACTAATGAAGAAGGCCTTCAGCAATACCTCGAAGCGAACCAATTCCCAGCAGCTAGCGTTCAGCTCCTCTCAGGAGGCAATGCAAATTACGTCTTCCGCGTCACGAAGCACGACGGCTCCACGAGCATCTTCAAACATGCAGAGCCTGTTCTGAAACTCAACAAGGACTTTGCACTCGATCCCGCCCGCATGGATTATGAGGTCCGGATTCTAGAAGCACTATCTTCCACGAAGAGCCCTCTACCCACGAGCCCTATCAACTCGCACGTACACGCGGCGAAGTTGTTGCACTATGACCGATCGGAAAAGCTACTCCAAATCGAGGATGGCGGTCGCCGTAACCTGAAGGACGCTTATACGGACCCGAAGCTCGATATGTCGTCGATTGGAGAGCAGCTTGCCAGATGGCTCACTGCACTGCATACTGCAGCAAGGAATTTCTCGCTCGCCTCACCAGATCAGGCTGCGGACAGCAATAACAATCCCATTGCTGTCAGCGTGTACCGTTACTCGTACAACGATCTGCACACCGCATTGACGCAGTTTGGTCACGACCCCCAGCTTGCCGATTTTGTCAACGAAAAGTTCGGCAGTCTACTCGCAACAGACGACGAGTGCATCTGCCATGGCGACTTCTGGCCTGGAAACATCCTCGTCCGAGACCTTGAGTTGCAGCTGGTTGAGCTGACCGTCGTGGATTGGGAGATAGTGCGTCGTGGTACCAGCGCAACGGATGTCGGTCAGTTCGCTGCCGAGGCATTTCTTCTTGATCGCTTTCGAGGTGGTAGAGGATTGCTCAGTGCGTTCTTGAATGCATATATCACAGCTCGTGGGCACGCAGAGGTGCTCGGCAAGGCGTGGCTGACAAGGATGGTGGTGCATTGGGCAGTTCACATTGCATTCTGGCCGACTAGAATTGCGTGGTCTGATCCGGAAGAGACTAGGTCGCTCGTTGATATTGGCGTTGCTACTTTGCAGAATGTCCTCAATGACGATTGGGAGAAGGTTCTGCAGTCACCGCTGTTGAGAGATGTGAAGGAAGCGCACTCTACGCTATTGTCTCGACCATGAGGTCTTTCAACGATGAAGATAATTCGTCAAGGGTTTGCAAGTTTTTAGCTCCAACGTCTAGAATTGAAAGCACCTGGGTGAATGTCTTGTTCCTAGTTATTAGTTACAATCCTGCCAGCAGACCCCACTCTGCTGATCACATGCTGAGGTGGGATGGAATTTGTACCTAGTGATAAGAACCTTCCACCCATCCCTTTGATCGCTTTGTTAAGCAAACAAAAGTCTTTCACGCGGATATATAATAACACATCATGGTCACCACCAACTATTATCTACCATGTCATCGACCAGCGCGATGTCTACACCACTCTCACCCGACGATATCTCCCGAATCATAGGCCGAACCACGACTGCGCTTGGAGAGATAGCACAAGTGCTACTTGAAGAAATTTTGCCACGTATGTCGTCAACACAAGCAGCGCAAACACAAGCCCATGTGTCAAAGATTGTCAACGGACTTGTTCGTGCCTTGGTACAGGAAACCAACAACGGGAACGAGCATCCATCACTATTGCAGCAACTGTACACCATGCTGCAACAAGACGTCGCACCTGTAACCTCTTCAGATGTACAGGTGTCAGACGAACGGTTGCTTGCTATCGTTGATAGGGTTGAAAGCTGGAGGGACTTGGTGCAAACGGGAGCGCTTGAGTCCCCGGACGAGCTAGAAGCCGCGTTGTTAGCGCTAAACTTAGACGAACAATCGTAGGTGCTGGTGTTGAGGACAATGAGATTGGCAAGAGGGATGATTGGGGTTATGGATGAGATGGCAGGACGTTCTGAGAATGAATAGCAGCCGATATTGGCATTGGTGATACAGGTGGTTAGGATGCTTGTTGAATTACTGCTAGCTATAGGCTTGGTGGTTACTCTGCTCGTCGTCACTAGTGACCCCTAATCGATAATGCCTCCTGATCTTCCTAGCAACTGTCTTTCGATTTCCGCAGTTACTGCACCTTCTTCGCCCCCGATGCAATCTCAATGTCCGCCAGTGCAGCCTCTCGCCAGAACCAGACAGCGGCAAGCGTCGCGCCCGGGCCACCACCACCTGTCAGTGCCGCAATAACAAGAAAGCTCTCGAAGATGTTTTCGAGCGTAGCCTCTCCGTTCCTCATCCGCTGCACATCGCACACCGCGACCCACGACGGGATAATGTACATTAGTCCGATGATGAGCCAGTCCCACTGGAAGATGAACAGCAAACCCCAATCAGCGTTCCTCTTCCAGGTATAGGTACTGGGTAAGAAAACGCGGGCGTACGTAACATCAGGGTCTGTCGATAGGGAAATGCCACGGATGGCGTACCAATGAGTCGCTACACAAAGAACGAAAAGCAGAGCGTAGAGGACTTTGAGATGTCGAACATCGGCATTCCTGTTGCTTGCGGTAACGGTCGTCGAGGTACCAGAGAGAGAGACGAGCCACATGGGGATGCCGGTAAGAATGGGTGTGAATTGCCAGAATGCTAAGAGCTTTTGCATCCTGTCTGCGCTTTGGTCGGGAAGGAACAATGCGACCGTAGGCACAACGTAGAACAGGAAAACGCCCGGTAGGATAACGCGCGCGTAAGGCAACGGGACAGTGCGTCCGCTCTCAAAGTAGGCTTTGGGCTGCGAGACGCGATGGAGGACTAGCCACCAGATAGTGACGATGCAAGCTGCTCCAACGTTCTGATAGACGAAGGCCCAGATGGAAATACTGTATAATGTCAGCTACCTCCGGTTTCGCCACATCCTACATTTGCAGACTTACTATTTCAGCCAACTATTCTGATTTCGCTGCCGGTACGCCTCAACATTGTTGATCGTGACAAGGGCCGTGATTTGGATAAGGAAGTAGAGTTGTTGCCAATAATATGGCTCGTTCCATCGCATCGGGCCGGCTAGGAAGGCAGCCACCAGGAAAGATAGACCTTCGTCCACCAAATGGATGCCCGTGTAGTTCTTCTTGATAGGCACACCATTTGGGAAAACGCCCGACGCTGCTGTTTCTAGAAAGCACACAGGAACGTCGTTCATCGCGGTCGTGATGCGCATCGTATAGAACCCGAGCGCGGCCAACGCCGCCATGAGAGCCAGTAGCGCATTGTTATTTGGGCGGCCGACGTTTGCTGCTGATGTTGCCATGGTGGGCTGTTGCTGACGCTCAGGACATGTGGTGTGCAGTGGCAGACAGGTCTGGTTTTGTTCGTCGTCCCGCGTAAGTGCTCGGCTTCACTTGGCGAGCTTCATCTCTCCTATCAAACTCAATACGGAGAATACGACGCCTATTACTTGCGGGGCTTGCTTATGTAAAGCGGCTCAAGGGCCGGCGGTTCCATTGCTGCTTGGCTGTGGCTGTCTGGGCAACTTCTGCACTGTCAGACGACGCCCTAGCATGTCGATGTTATCGCAAAGCAACGACGAGAAGACAACAGGACCCGGAGCGTTCGACGATGGTCCAATGCGGCCCCGGGGACGAATGATGTCTCACGTGACCCAGGCGTGGTTGAAGAGCTGCGTCATGTGACCCTTGAAGACTGCCGAGGTCGGTCCGCGCCGGACAGATCTATACGGGTTTTATCCGGAAAGCGAACTCATGGGTGAGATAAAAGTTTCCCATCAAATGGAGCGAATGTCGTTTTTACTGTGCCTGGAGTGTTGTTCCAGGTAAGTATACCGAATGTATGGTTCGGGCCTTCCGGCTAAGCGGCACACTCGATGGCCGGAACGTGTTTCAACGGCGTTGGTGTTGATGGCCATCCGGTTTTAGACGTGACGTCAATGCACCGCTTCTTGACATGCCTCTATCGATATTCCTTTTGAAAGAGCAACTTCCACGGTGCGAATAGAAGGAACAGCTGCATCTAACCCAAAAGAAAAGACGGCTCGCATGGCTTTGCGGGGTGATGTGCAGTAATGGTACCTGCCAAGCGCCCAACGCGATGAAGGTGGACGCGGAGGTGCCGAGATCGCGTCCTCCACGCGACGCTAGGGGAGTGATGTCATAGCATCCTTTCATCGCCTTTCGACGCAAGCTGGAGCAAGCACCACCAAGAATCTCCGTCTTATGCATGGA
>Ga0265797_10012787_pt1 | contig 10223 bp, 9 predicted proteins | sample P2T30metagenome_FD_192433 | JGI IMG/M metagenome (GOLD analysis project Ga0265797, IMG submission 192433) | Plant litter microbial communities from East Loma Ridge, Irvine, California - P2 T30 | ecosystem: Environmental > Terrestrial > Plant litter > Unclassified | place: USA: California... | reverse complement strand
TCGAAGCGGGAACCCTCACGAGAACTGAATTTTCGACCAAGGAGATCACATTGGCGGCGAGCACGATCGTTTCCACCTACTCGCTAATTATCTCCTTGACTTCTACGGCCCCAGCCCAAACCGAGATTCAAACGACCACTTTGGCCCAAGAAACGCAAACCACAACCCTTCAGATCACCACAACTTCGATTTTAGCCGCTTCCACGATCACAACCTCGTATCCATACACCATAACAACCTCGTTGCTTGGTGGGACCTCGACCAGGATAGAGACATCGACGCGCGAAATAACTTTGCCACCTAGCACGGTGGTCTCAACCTACTCGCTTACTTTGGTGCTCACAAGCACGATTCGCGAGACTTCTACGCAGGCTGCATCTACGGTTTTGATCACGACGACGCAAGGAGCGAGCACCTTGATTTTGACTAGCACTCTACCGCAGCAAACTACCACACAATCAGCATCCACGATCTTGATAACATCCACGCAAGGCGCTAGCACTTTGGTGCTCACAAGCACAATCCGCGAAATCTCTACGCAGGCGGCTTCTACGATTCTAATTACTACGACTCAAGGAGCAAGTACGCTCATTAGGACAAGCACAATTCGCGAGACTTCTACTCAGGCTGCTTCTACGATTTTGATCACGACCACTCAAGGAGCAAGTACTTTGTCATTGACCCAGACTCTCCCAAGGGCCACCGACACCGCTACTGCCACGACCGTAATAATATTCACATCTACGCTCCCCGGAGGCACGAGCACCCAGATCATTACTTCGACTTTGTTTCTTACGACGACGGCGATCAGTACCCCTCCTCGTGGCACAGACACAGCAACGATCACACTCCCGCAAGCAACTCAAGAGATCACGACAACCCAGCTCACAATATCCACCCAGCCCGCCAGCACTGCTGTAATCACCTATACAAGTGTGCAAGGCTCGACAGCTTATATAACGGCCACGAGCACTCTTCCACAACAAACGCTGACCCAAATCTCGACGCAGCCTGCCAGCACTGCGGTAGTGACGTATGTATCTCTTCCTTTTATTTCTTCAAACCCCCGGTCTCCCGCTGTGCATGGTTGGGCCGAGTCCTCGAAAGGTCTCCAAGATTGGCCGAGACAAGTCTTCTTCAACGCTCTCCCGGGATCTCCGTGGCGTGGATGGCTTCTTCGAAATCTATGCCTGATGACCTTGCCGTTTCAATCGCAAAGAGATTCTACATCAAGGTTCTGGGTGTCTCTTTGTCTTACCTGGTCTCTTGAGGGTACTTTCAGATGAGCTTCTGACGATGATGAATGTGCTCAATGCAATCCCGTTCTACCTTTAGCGAGAATATGATTCACGAACACGAGAAAGCTTGCTGACTTAACCTATAGCTACACGAGCGTCCAGGGAGCCTCTACCTCCTTCATAACGGCAACACAGACTTTAGCAGCCCAAACCATCACCCAGACATCTGTCCAAGCGGCAAGCACATTTGTGACAACGATTCTGTCGACCCAGCCTGCTTCCACCGTGGTGCAGACTTTGTACACAACTATCCCAGCAAGCACAGTGACAAGCGTGATTATTTCGACAATCCAGACCACGGTCCAGACGACAAATGTTGTGACGCAAACGAATACGATTGCAAGCTCGATTTTTGTGACTTATACTACCACGTGAGCCTTTTCGGTCCCCGAGCGAAGCAGCCTTGCTGCCCCTGTACCCAACATTTCTTCAGAGACTCATCCAGTGGATTTACTGACGAACAAACAGTGTCCAAGGCCAAGTCTCGACCATGACAATAACGTTTACGCCCTCTACATCGACTGCGGGCTCGGTGAGTTGATGAAAGATGATGATGGAACCAGGTACTGCATGCGGAGGCTCATGTAAGTGACAGACAACCAGTTCTCCGTCGCCTACAGCTGCAGCAGTTGTGAGTACACCCGCTGTATGCTTTAGCGCTCTTGAACATGACTAACCTCGAGCAGATCACGACCTCATCCGCGGTAGCATCGCCAACATCGCGACCAAGCACAGCCACCGCAGGCTCCGTCGCAATTGTTCGTCTCATTCCTATACATGATATCGAAAACAAGCTGACCGAGTGTAGACGAGTACCGCACCCTCTTCATCGAGCAGCATTCCTTTTACAACAACGACGACTACCACCACTCCAAGCCCTCCTACAACTACTACTTCAGTATGACACAAGCTCATGTTCAAAAGATAGTATACTGACAGGTTTAGACCACGACCACCACAACTACAACTACTACCTCAACGTCAATGGCCCGGCCCCAGATCGCACTCAGGAGCCCAATCCCGATCGTTGGCGATGCAATCTCCTCGCCTGCAGAATACGACGATTTCAATTACACATACACATCTCCTTGGGCCATTGGATTCAACGGCAAAAGCAGCACAGGCTGTGTGCTTTCCACTAATTGCATTGTCGGTATCGCACCCGTCTACGCCAATGCGTACACCAATGCTCAGATGGGCGCGGCAGGACAGACTGGGGCTGCCATCAACGCCGCATTCCCGTTCTGGGACGATCTGCTCATTGCCAAGGGCCTTCCGCAAGGTATATTCTACCAGACAGAATGCGCTACTGGGAATCGTAGCGTGACGTTCGAGTGGTATACTACGAAGTACAACAACACGATCACCTACGCCCATTTCCTGGTGACATTCTACGAAGCGTTGCCAAGTTGGGTGACGTTTGAGTATGCAGTCGCTCCGCCGAGATGTTCCCACAAGCGACTCTTGATACTGACTCCGATCCAGCTACCTCAACATGACTGATGCGGGCATCAGCGCCACGGTCGGAATCGCATCCAACCTCAAGACCGGAAGTGAGTACAGACCGACCAAACGTGTTCCTCAACCAATTCTAATGCCCTCACAGCCGCGGCGTATCGGCAGTACTCGTACAACCAAGCGATCATCACTAATGGCTTGATCATCACGTTCAACTACACCGGCCAGAATTGGTACAGAGGGCTTGCGCCGGGCTTCCAGGGAATTCCAGGTACCATTTACTGGTGAGTGGAAAGAGAATACAGGAGTGCTTGTAGGTCCAATGAATAAATGAATGGCATGTACATATTGATTGTCTTCTCGCGTACTTTTTGACTCGCCTTTCTTGAGTTCGTACAGAGCCGCCAACTGGAGAGACGTGGATCAACAATGGTTCGCTGCTCGGCGGAGGGGTCACGTGCCAAGACCTGGCAACGCATCCTCCTCCGCTTGGTCCTCAAGCAAGCTGCAAGCTGCAACGGCACATACCTAAATATTCAACGGCGTTCCATCCGTCGCGCACGCCCAGCAAAGGTGCGCGCGCGCGTGCACAACTAACCTGTTACAGGTCAAGCAATGCAAATGCAATCACCGAGGGTTACTTCATGTAGTTCTACACAGATACAATTTGCATAATCGACGAGGACGGAGTATCTCATCTGCTAATTTGTTACAGGTCAACCGCCGAACATGTGAGCACATCAAATTGGTGTTGTGCAGCGCCATGGAGGCAGGCAGGCTGGAGGAGGGAAGTCGCGCCCGGCGCCCGTCGCGCCTTCACACTTTTGCAGGCACCCGCCATTTCACCCACGGACGCAAGCAAACTCGATTCTCCAGGCACCTCACCACACCACACACCATCTTCCTCACTACGCACGTCCGCACACCTATGAGCCCGGGGAACCATGTCTCGGCCACCGAAGCGGACGCACGAGGATGGCACGCCGCCGTCCCAGGGCGAAGCAGCGACCGACGCTCAGCCAACCAAGCGACACAGGCGCAGAAAACGAGGGAGAGAGCGTGAGAAGGCACGACGCGTGCAGTCAGCGCACGAGGAAGTCACGCCTCTAACTGTAGCAGAGAAGCAGCTCGCTGTTGCGAGAGCCGACTTGCTTGTTGAGCAGCTCCGCCTGCGTGAGCAAGAGCTGAAACAGCAGCTCACTCCTTCGACGCAGCCCGGTCGCAGGGAACTTTCTCTGCCGCCAACTCCGAATGGCCAAGAGGTAGTCCTACACACGTCTCACGAGCATCGCGCCCCGCCTGTCGAGCTGTCCTCGTCGGACTCCGATGAACCTCCTTACTCCAATTCCTCGCAGGGAGAACGATGTACTTCAATGAAATACATCTAATCTTTGACATATTCAGATGCTAGTACTAGCCTTGCGCACATCTCTACGATGCATCCACCATACCAGCATAGTGATTCCAAACTGCGCTACGAAAAAGGCAACACTCGCGATATATCCAGTGTGGAACTTCGGCGCTGCATCCGCAGGATAAGTCAGGTATGGCACCCATGCACTTTGCGAGTACGCCAGAGCATCCATCAATGCCAACACAATCGACCGCTCTTCTGCATCTCCGCCGGTGATCTCACTACGCTAATAGTCAGTCTCGATCACAACGAAACGTGCGGAGTGGAACCTTACTTAGCCCATGCGTATGAAAGTGGCCCATAAGGTGCGCTGAATCGGTAAACCTCGAATGCGAACCATTTCAAGCCAATCGGAACGTCCCATACAGCAAGAACGATCGAAGAGAACAGGCCAAACCCTGCACAGACACAGAGTACGAGCGCTCGGCCCCGGGTGTAGTCAGACCAGATTGCGAAGGTCACTGCTACAACAATACAAACTGCTAGTTGAGTCGTCGGCAGAACGTTGACAAGGTATGTTGAGTAGCCTTCGGACTTCAGCCACAGCGCCATAGGATTGATGCTGTTGGAGGGAACCTATTAGGAATATCAGCCAGTGACATATTTTCCATGGGTGAATTTTGCAACTCACACTCAGAATGAACATTGTGTACATCGCAGACAACAGGTATACGTGCCAGCGCCCAAAGACACGTTTGGGAGTTGACCAGCCAAGACCAGTCCGAGGCGCTCGATGGATCTTTGCCATCCTTTGCTGCGCGACCACAATTTGATCCTTCGAGAGCCATCGCGCTCGCGTGTTCTCAGGTAGATCTGGGAGTGCATACAAACCTGCAACAGCGATAGGAACCGAGATCACACCGTTCATGATGAACAACCACTGCCAACCGCGAAGTCCGTGAGCTCCTTCCAGCCTTTTGTAGATCGCTGCTTGGAGATAGCCACTGAACATGCCTCCTGAGGCACCGGCTGCAAACTATTGGATGTCAGCACGATTTGGTCCTCAGAATAAGTGCCAAGATCACTCACGAAGATGCAAGTTCGCTTTCCCAACTCGCTGGGCGTATACCACGAGCCTAAAATCATCATGGCTGCTGGATAGAAGGTGGATTCGAACAACCCGATGAAGAACCTCAATGCCACGACTTGGTCCGATGTCTTTACTGCAGCCATACAGAAAGTCAACGTGGTCCAGACCAGCTGACAGAATGGTATCCACCAGCTTGCATGGACTTTCGTCAACAAAATCTGCGAGGGTATCTGTCCAACGACGTATCCGCTGGTCCAAGCCGCGTCGATGACATTTAGCTGCTTCGCCAGCATTCCGAGATCTTCTCTCATGCCACTAACATAGGCATTGCCTATGTTGATGGTATCGAGGTATTTCATGAAAAAGCCGAGAGATAAGATGGTGACGAGATGGATGTCCAGCTTTTGCACGAATCGACGCTCTTCGGCACTGCGGCCGGGCTCCCAGTCCCAGAGGTAATGCCAACATGGAGGCTTTCCGAAGGATTGTTCAGAGTTCAAGGACTCCTCGTTGTCGATTGTACCAGTGCTTGTGGTCACGTTGTCGTGCTTCTCCATGATGTCGTTGGCTGATCGGTGATGGAACGACATCATTGCCTGTCTTGGTAATACGAGCCGACAAGACCAGGGCACTTCACAGTATATACATCACAGGTCTGGCATGTTTTCAATACAACACGCCATTGGATCCACGTCAGGCGTGCTTCGGGAGGATTGATGAGACGCATTCTCTCTACTGGAGGATATAGATCTATGGAGCGCCGCACTGGGCTATCCAGGTAGGTCTCGCCGACCTTACACGTGGGTTGAGCCGCCGCCAAAGGTCGTGTCGCCTTGATAGGCTATAATGCGACCGCCACAAGTAAGCAGGCTTGATAGCAATATGCATAAAGAAATCCTTATCATCTGCAGACGTTCTGGAATGCAGGACACTCGCTTACAAAATGTCGTGCTATCTAGTACTCTCGCGTGCTTTCCTACTTATGGGCATGTAGAGGCTCTAGAGAGGACATTGGTGTGGCTTTGATAGCGGCTGCATGATTGTTGGCGCACAAGCGCGTAAGTTAATCAGACGTCAGCTTATTCCTAGCAATAGCAAGCCGAACTTTATTTTCAAGCCATGCATTGTGTGCGTCGCGAACAGTCAATGATTTGTCGCTACACCGTGCATTCTTCAGTATGGATGGAAGATTGCGCATCGTCCAGTGCGTAGCCATACAAGTGGCAAAATCGGGTTGAAAGTTATGCGATGAGGACAATTATGATCAAGACGAAAATGATTGCGAAACTATGTATCCCCTCTATGACCAGTAAAAGCAGTACAGACCAGATCTAAACCCGTGACTCCAAATGATACCAACCGAAAGCATTTAACAATCGAAACCATTTAAGCAGAAGCCTTAAGCTTCGAAACAATTTTCTCGCACAAAGTTGTGAGTGACGGGGCAGTGTTGATCTCCAGTGTCGTCAACTCCGCTTTGAGCTCGAGTCTGACCCAGTTTCTGAGCTCGACAGAGGCGAGTGAATCAAGCCCATAGGCTGACAACGCCTTTGCTGGCTCGATTGGTTCGCTCAAACGAAGGGTCTTTGTGAATTGCTTGTTGACAATGTCGATCACTGGCGGGAGTAAAGCTGCGTTCTCCGCGCCAGACTTGAGCAGCATGGTGAACGCCTGGACCTCCCTTCCAATGTCGCTCTTGTTAGAACTTGCGCCGGCGCCATTCTCATCCTGTGGGATAAACAAGCTGCTGAATCGTGCATCGCGCGCAAGATCAGAGTCTTCGGGTTGTGGAACGGGAATTCCAGTGATGAGTTGGCTGCGGCTGTCTTCATTGAGTGGGTCCACTTGCTGGAGGATAGAGAAGTCGAGGATCTTGCGCAGTACCGTCTCGTTGATACCGGTCCATTGTTTGTCGTCGAAGTGCTGTGTCATGCCGCCTTGCTCGGCAACATAGCCAACATCTTCGATCACTCCGAGGTTCACGGAGTTCGCCGGGAGTCCCAGGGCGTTCCTGAAGTTTGCAAATGAGTCCATGAAGACGTTGGCAGCAGAGTAGTTGGCCTGTCCCTTCTGTCCAACAACACCAGAGATACTGGAAAGCAGAGTGAAGAAGTCCAACTCAATGCCTTGCTCCTTGGCGATATTGTGCAGGTGAAGCGTGCCATCAACTTTGCTGGAGATCGTGGTGTGGTAGTCATCGATGGTCATTACTTCGAAAGGCTTGTCCTGAGATTTTGTCAGCTGGTGTTTCGATTTTTGGAGGACCGATAGGCATACCCTGAGAACCATTGCACCCTGAACGATACCACGAACTGGGTACGGGCCACGGGAAAACGCTTCCTTGACGTCTTCGATGCTAGCAACGTCTCCGCGGGCTTCGTGAACCTGACAACCGTACGAAGCACAGTCCTTAACAATGGTCTGTGACCTTTGGTCGCTCACACCACTTCGGGACATGACGATAAGATGCTTAGCACCTCGCTGAGCCAGAGAAATGGCCAAGCTGCCACACAGACCTTTGAGACCTCCAACGATGATGTATGACGCTTCGGGGTGCAAGGCCACTTTTTACCGGCTCGGCGAATAGGAACGTTGACTTGGTCTTCTGGGGCGTTGGTGATGACAATCTTGCCAATGTGTTTGCCTCCACGCATGTAGGCAAAGGCTGAAGGAATGTCGGCGAAAGAGAATTCCTTGATCGGACGGATTGGCTCGACGTGGCCTTGGTCGTATAGAGCGAAGATTGTGGAAAGCAAGCTGGGAGTTTGTCAGTCGAGTTGGTCGTGTTCAGAGAAGTCAAGGCTTCATACTCAGCAATTAGGGCATCCGTGATCTGCTTGTGGGAGAAATCAAGCGCACGGTAGGAGCAGTTCCGGTCGAAAGGTTCCATGGCCAGCTGCTTGCGATCCAGAATGTCGCGCTTGCCGATCTCGACCATGGTGCCGCCACCAGCACAGATTCTCCATGTCTCGTCCAGCAGCTCACCAGTAAGAGAGTTGAGGATAACGTCTACTCCCCGACCGTCAGTGGCAGCCAGGATTTCTTTGGCGAATGTCGTGGAGCGAGACGAGAACATCCTAGATCGTGGAATGCCGAACTCGGACTCAAGGAAACTTCTCTTATCCTCTGTTCCAACGGTGACGTATATCTCTGCCTGCTTGTATTGTGCCAGCTTGATGGCCGAGATGCCGATTCCACCAGCGGCTGAATGGATCAGGACTGAGTTGCCCTTTTCTAACTTGGCCAGATTGAACAGGGAGTACAGAGATGTGAGGTACACGCCCGTGATCGTCGCAGCATCGGTATAAGAGAGGTGATCCGGAATCTTGTGCGTACGTTCAATGGTGACTTGGATCCTGTTGGCAAAGGTTCCTTTCTCGAAGACGACCACACGATCACCGGGCTTGTATGTCGTGACATCGCTTGCTACCCGTCGAACGATACCTGCTCCCTGAAGTCCAAGCAAATGCTCGTTCTCAGGGACGATAGCCATGGTGACCGCGACATCCTGTTCATCAAGTCAGTATGTTTTAGTTCTAGTGGATGCAGACTGCACCTACCTTGAAGTTGAGACCAGCCGCGTAGATGTCAACCTCCACGTGGTTTTGTTCAACAGGGAGTTCAAAGCTGGCTGTTTCGCCAAACACTAGACCTTCCAGGGTTCCAATGCGTTCCGCCCTCAAGCGCACCAGCGTCTTTTGATCGCGCAAGGAGCCCTCTTGCAGAAGTCCGTTTGTAGACTCGTTCGTCTTGAATGCGTTCACCTTCTCGTCAGGACTGATTCTGCTGATATAGATCTCGCCATGTCTTTCCGCGTACTCGGTCTCAACCGGGGACTTGACTGTCGGTCGAGCTAAGTTTTTGAGCAGTGAAGAAATAGCGGTGACAGTCTGTGGCGACACGGGATCGCCGACATCAAGCGTCGTCAGGTTCAATCCGGGATCTTCGGAACGGATGGTACGTAGCAAGCCATGCACCAGAGCACCTTGGGGGTTTGTGACGTCTAGCTGAGATCCATGGGTCACCCAAAAAATCTTTGCACGAGATGAAATGAGAGTTTGGAGAACCTCCCACTGCTTGTCATCGATCCTAGTGAGAAGTGGCTCGGTGAGCTCATCCAAAGCGAGGACAATGTCATTGCGGCTCGGTCTTCCTCCATCAGAAATGGAGATGTTGTGGCCAAGCTGATTCAGGGCTGCCATGATGGTCGTGCTGAGACTTGTCGGAGCATCAAAGCTGAAGAGCTTGATGGAAGGTGCGTCTGCTGATGATGATGCCTCGTCCAGTGTAGACTCTGTGATGCGCTGACCCTCATCAAACACATATTGAGTGAGATTTCGCAGACCAGTGGCTTCGATGGTAGAGGCGAGATCCGCTTCGAATGCGGGCGCAATGTGCTTTGTGTTGGCAGCCGGCTTGGATGTACCCTGGAGGAAGACGACATAACCACCGACAGTAAGGAACGACTTCGCATTGTGCAGGGCTTGAGCTGCTGACTCGAAAAGTAGGCTACTACCTTTCAATACGACAACATCATACTCGCCGGGCTGGTCCTCGCTCAAGGGCTTGGTCAGGTCGAGCAAGGCAAAGTCAGTGGCCCTATGACTCTCGTAATTAGCCTGAGCATTCACAATGGCTGTAGCATCGGCCGAAGCAAACTTGTAATCTCGGTATGCTGAGCGGATGGTGCTTTCCCCTTTGCCAAACCAGATGCTCTCGGCATCGCCAGCATCGAGGTTTATTTCGAGAACTTTCAAGACAGGCTTGCGGTGTGCTCGCATATGCACGGGAAGATATTATCCTCGGTCAGCTGATCAGCTGAACGTACTACACAGATCTCCATGGTAGCTCCGTAACTCCGTTTCAGCTACAAATAAGATTACATGCGAGAAGTGTAAAACGCTGACGATGCTGACAGCTAGTACGCAGGTACAATCGCATTATCATCCAAACAGTAAGCCTGAGCTCTCTGATACAGGCTGTATATTCGAGTTCAAAAACAACGGTTTCATTCTTTCAGCCG
>Ga0265797_10012786_pt1 | contig 10223 bp, 8 predicted proteins | sample P2T30metagenome_FD_192433 | JGI IMG/M metagenome (GOLD analysis project Ga0265797, IMG submission 192433) | Plant litter microbial communities from East Loma Ridge, Irvine, California - P2 T30 | ecosystem: Environmental > Terrestrial > Plant litter > Unclassified | place: USA: California... | reverse complement strand
GGCGCGGCCGTGCAGGTAGCAGGCGCCCAGTTCCAGCGCAGAGAGATCCCGGAAGGCCGAGCGCTTCACGCGCGCGGCGATGCGCGACATCAGGTGGCCGGTGCAGCGCTTGCCGGCATGCGGCAGGCGCGCGCCGAAGGAGCGGATCAGCAGCGTGGCCGGCGACAGCGCGCCCATTGCCAGCACGATCTTCGCGTCGCCGGTGTCGAGCGGGCCGCGGCTGGTGGCCAGCGCGCTGACGCGGCCGGCGTCGTCGTGCAGCAGGCGCTCGACCGTGCAATGGTCGACGATCGCCAGCAGGCTGCCGCGCTCCTGCGCCGCGCGCGTCTTCTGGCGCTGCCACAGGCCGAGCAGGGTGCCGACGGTGCAGTAGGGATGGAAGCTCGGCCCCGGACCGGCATCGCCGCTCACCGCCAGCGGGGCGGCGTGGGCGTCCAGCGCCGAGGGCACGCAGTGGCGGAAGTTGTCGCCGAGCCGCAGGTCGAGCTGGCGCTGCAGGCAGCCGTAGACGCTGTCGTCGATGGCGTCGGCGCCGGTCACGTGGAGAAAAGTCCGGGCGTCGGCCCAGAAGCCGGGCTTGCGCGTGACGTCGACCAGGGCTTCCGGCCAGCCGCGCAGCAGCGCCGGTTCCGGCGCCGGGCACCAGACGCTCCAGCTGGTGGAACGGCCGCCCAGCATCGGTGCGCCGCTGTCCAGGGCGCGGAACGGCGGCGGCAGCACCTGCACGTGCATCGGCAGCGCGTAGCCGCCGCGTTCCAGCACCAGGATGCGCGCGTGCGGGTCGCGCGCCAGCGCGCGTTCGACGAAGGCGACGCCGGCCGGACCGGTGCCGATCACGATGAAGTCGTAGGTGGCCGCCTGCACCTGCTGCCAGTCGGTGAAGAAGGCGTCGGCGGGTTGCGCTGCGGTGCCGACATGAATCTGCTCGTGATGTGAGGTCATGGCACGCTCCTGGTGAATGATTACCTAGGAAAAGTAATCCAACAGCATTTTTCACAATGCCGGAAAGGCGTTCTGATTGTGATAAATCAAGGATTTCATGTACTTACATCGATTCATTTACAACACTCATCAAGAAGCGATGCCAGGCACACGCCGCGTTCATGTCACACAACCGTTAAATTCCTGTCATCAAGTTGACATCTGCGTCCACTAAGCTCCTCCGGATTCCGCGCCAGGCGCGCGGCCACTTGAATCGAATCCAGGAGCATGAACGAATGAACGCGAATACCGACCTGTCCCGCCGTAGCCTGTTGCGCCTGCTGGGAGCCGCGCCGATGCTGCCGCTCGGCGGCGCGGGCCTCAGCGCGCTGCTCGCCGGTTGCGGCGGCAGCGACGATGACGCGGCCGCGGCGCCGGTCCAGACGGCCGCGACGCTGGGCATGGTGCAGTTCAATTCGATGGCCGCACCAAGCATGGCGAATGCATCCGCGATGGCCACCACCACGGTCGCATCGACCATGACGGCCTTCTTCAGCGACACCAGCAAGGTCGAATACAAGCTGTCCTACCAGCCTTTCTTCATCACCGGCGACATGGTCTCGAACGGCAACGGCGGCACCATCCTGGCCGGCGGCTACTACGACATCAACAACAAACCCATCATCGATACGACCGTGGCCGGCAAGGAGCGCCAGTTCTTCTCGGATTCGCCGGACGGTACCTCGCTCTTGAGCGTCCCGAACGCGAACGTGAGCGGCGTGAAGGGCAACACCGTGTTCGCCGTGGTGCAGTTCGAGTACACCACCTGGGCCCAGGACGGCAAGACCGACATGTATGGCAAGCTGCCGTCGCCGATCGCCGTGCTGACCCTGGACCAGGACAAGAGCACCGGCAAGCTGTCGCTGGTGAAGTACCACAACGTCGATACTTCGAGCGTGAACGGCCTGTGGATCACCTGCGGCGCCAGCCTGTCGCCGTGGGGTACCCACCTGTCGAGCGAAGAGTACGAGCCGAACGCCTTCACCATCGCCACCGACGCCCAGTTCAAGGCCTTCAGCAAGAACGTGTATGGCGACGAGACGAAAGCCAATCCGTACAACTACGGCCACCTGCCGGAAGTCACCGTCAACACGGACGGCACGGCCAGCATCAAGAAGCACTACTGCATGGGCCGCATCTCGCACGAGCTGGTGCAGGTGATGGGCGACAACCGCACCGTGCTGATGGGCGACGACGCCACCAACAGCGGCTACTTCGTGTTCGTGGCCGACAAGGAGAAGGACCTGTCGTCGGGCACGCTGTACGTGGCCAAGGTCGGCGCCGGCTTCTCGCTGGACCCGGCAGCAAGCGCCGCGCCGCTCACCTGGATCAAGCTCGGCTCGGCCACCAGCGACGAGATCCGTTCGCTGGCCGCCTCGATCAAGCCGACCGACATCATGGACGTCAAGACCAGCGATCCGCAGGATGCGAGCTATACCAAGGTCGCCGCCAACGGCCGCGTCGAGTGGCTCAAACTGAAACCCGGCATGGAAAAGGCCGCCGCCTTCCTGGAGACCCACCGCTACGCATCGCTGGTCGGCGCCTCGATGGGCTTCACCAAGATGGAAGGCACGACCGTCAACCTGAAGGACAAGATCGCCTACTCGGCGCTGGCCAACTGCAACGGCTCGATGGTGGCCGGCAGCTCGACCAACGTGCCGGGCAACGGCATCTCGATCCCGAAGGCGCTGACCGCCGGCGCGGTGATGATGCTGAACCTGAAGGGCGGCCAGAAGGACACCGCTGGCAACGCGATCAACAGCGAGTGGATGCCGGTCGATACCAAGGCCCTGCTGGTCGGCGAGGACATCAGTGCCGATGCCCTCGGCAATACCGCCAACCCGGACAAGATCGCCAGCCCGGACAACCTGAAGTTCTCGGAAAAGATGCGCACCCTGTTCATCGGCGAGGACAGCGGCAACCACGTCAACAACTTCCTGTGGGCCTACAACGTCGACACCAAGCAGCTCTCGCGCATCCTGTCGACGCCGTCCGGCGCCGAGTCGACCGGCCTGCACGCGGTCGACGACATCAACGGCTGGACCTACATCATGAGCAACTTCCAGCACCCGGGCGACTGGAGCAGCAGCCTGCACGGCAAGGTGAAGGACACGCTGGATCCGCTGATCAAGGCCAACTACAAGGACAAGTTCGGTGCGGCGGTGGGTTACCTGACTGCTGAGGTGTCGCAGTTCAAGCTGGCCAAGGCATAAGTAGTCACGGTTGTTTTACGCAGGTTGAACGCGTGGACAGCTCCGCTGTCCACGCGTTCAACGCACCCCAGCATAGCGTCAGCTCAAAACAGCGCAGAAAACGCCTGCGCCGCCAGATACGGATCGGCCGCCCCAACCACACTGCTGATCGCCGCCACCATATCCGCCCCCAGCGCCACCAGCGGCCGCGCATTCTCCACCGTCATCCCGCCGATCACCACCACCGGCACCGACAGCGCCGCCTTCGCACGCGCCACGATGTTCGCAGGCGTGCTCACCTCGTACACCTTCACGCGCGACGGATAGAAGCCGCCGAACGCGACATAGCTCGCCCCGGCCGCCTGCGCTGCCTCGGCCAGCTCGAACCGCCCGTAGCAGGAAGCGCCGACGATCTTGCTTGGCCCCAGCGCCGCGCGCACGGCCGCCACCGGCGCATCGGTGCCGCCCACGTGCACGCCGTCCGCATCGAGCCGCATGCACAGGTCGACGTAATCGTTGATGAGCAGCGGCGTGTCGAACTGCCGGCACAGCGCCAGCAGGCTGGACGCCTGCTCGAGGCGCAGCGCTTCCGATGCCGTCTTGTTGCGGTACTGGACCAGGGCCGCGCCGCCTTCCAGCGCACGGCGCGTCACCTCGACCAGCTGGCTCGTGTCATCCCAGTCGGGCGTGACCAGATAAAGACCTCGCATGTGACTCTCCTTAAGGGTGGATGCGGCGCGGGATGCGTTGGCCCGGCGCGATGATGTAGGAATCGGCCAGGGACTGGTTGCAGTAGCGCTGCGCGCCTTCCAGCGCCAGCGCCATCGGCTCGCCCAGCGCCAGCCGTGCCGCCAGGCTGGACGCCAGCGTGCAGCCGCTGCCGTGGAATTCGCCGGGCAGGCGCGGCCAGCGCCATTCACGCTTGCCCTCGCGGCTGGTCCAGCGGTTGACGACGTCAATACCGTCGCCATGGCCGCCGGTCACCAGCACGTGCGGACAATCGACCGCGCCGAGGGCCGCCGCTTCGGGCCCGTTCGGCACCAGCACCGTCGCCAGTGCCAGCAGCGGGCGCAGGTTCGCGACCGCGTCGCCGCGCGCCAATGAGTCGCCGCGGCCGCTGGACAGCACCGGATCGAGCACCAGCGGCAAGCCCGGCTCGCGCGCACGCAGCGCCCGCACCACGCCGGCGATGGCCTCGGCATTGGCCAGGCTGCCCGGGATGCCGACCTTGATGGCGCGGATCGGCATGGTTTCAAACAGGAGCATGGCCTGGCGTGCCAGCAGGGCGCTGTCGACCGGGACCACCTCGTGCGCACGGTTGTTGTCCTGCACCGTGAGCGCGGTGACGACCGGCAGCGCATGCGCGCCCTGGGCGGCGATCGCTTCGATGTCGGCCTGGATGCCGGCCCCGCCCGACGGGTCGAGGCCGGCGAATACCAGCACGCAGGCACGCACCGGTTCCGGCATCACACCCGCCCCGCCATCGGCGACGAGGGCGAGGCCGCGAAGCGCCGCGGCATGCGTCCAGCCAGGTAAGCCTCGCGCCCGCCTTCCACCGCGAGACGCATCGCGCGCGCCATGCGCACCGGATCGCGGGCCAGGGCGATGGCGCTGTTCATCAGCACGCCGTCGCAGCCCAGTTCCATCGCCACGGCGGCGTCGGACGCGGTGCCGACGCCGGCATCGACCAGCACCGGCACCCTGGCCTGCTCGATGATCAAGGACAGGTTCCACGGGTTCAGGATGCCCATGCCCGAGCCGATCAGCGAGGCCAGCGGCATCACCGCCACGCAGCCGATCTCCTCCAGCATCTTCGCCTGGATCGGATCGTCGCTGCAGTAGACCATCACGTCGAAGCCGTCGCGCACCAGGGTCTCTGCGGCGCGCAGCGTTTCCGGCATGTTGGGGAACAGGGTCTTCTCGTCGCCCAGCACTTCGAGTTTCACGAGCCTGTGCCCGCCGAGCAGTTCGCGCGCCAGCTGCAGCGTGTAGACCGCATCCTTGGCCGTGTAGCAGCCGGCGGTGTTCGGCAGGATGGTGTAGCGCGAGGGCGGCACCACGTCGAGCAGGCTCGGTTCGTTCGGGTTCTGGCCGATGTTCACGCGGCGGATCGCCACGGTGATGATCTCGGCACCGGCAGCCTCGGTGGCTTCGCGCGTCTGTTCGAGGTCGCGGTATTTGCCGCTGCCGACCAGCAGGCGCGATTGGTACTGCTTGCCGGCGATGACCAAAGGCCGGTCTTCATGCATCGTGTTCGTCATGTCGTCTTTTCGTTCCATGGATGTTCAACCGCCGCCGATCGCGCGCACCACGTCGACCCTGTCGCGTGGCTGCAGGAGCGTGGCGGCCCAGCGCTCGCGCGGCACCACGCAGCGGTTCACCGCCAGCGCGACGGCCTGGCCGGCCAGGCCCAGCTCCGTCACCAGGTCCTGCAAACTGCCGCCCTCGGCGATGGCGTGCGTGGCGCCGTTCAGCTCAATGTCGATGTCTGTCTCGAACATGGTCATGCCTTCTGGTAGAGCTCCGCGCCCTGGCGCATGAACTCGACCGCCTTGACCTGCATGCCCTGCGCTGCGTACTCGCGCACTTCCTGGGTGATCTTCATCGAGCAGAAGTGCGGGCCGCACATCGAGCAGAAGTGGGCGACCTTGCTTGACTCCTTGGGCAGGGTCTCGTCGTGGAAGGCCTTGGCCTTGTCCGGGTCGAGGCCGATGTTGAACTGGTCTTCCCAGCGGAATTCGAAGCGCGCTTTCGAGAGCGCGTTGTCGCGGATCTGGGCGCCCGGATGGCCCTTGGCCAGGTCGGCCGCGTGCGCCGCGATCTTGTACGTGATGATGCCGTCCTTGACGTCGTCCTTGTCCGGCAGGCCGAGGTGTTCCTTCGGCGTCACGTAGCACAGCATCGCGGTGCCGTACCAGCCGATGTTGGCGGCGCCGATGCCGGAGGTGATGTGGTCGTAGCCGGGCGCGATGTCGGTGGTCAGCGGGCCCAGGGTGTAGAAGGGCGCCTCGTGGCACTGCTCCAGCTGCAGGTCCATGTTCTCTTTAATGAGGTGCAGCGGCACGTGGCCCGGGCCTTCGATCATGGTCTGCACGTCGTGCTTCCACGCGATTTGCGTGAGTTCGCCGAGGGTGCGCAGTTCGGCCAGCTGGGCTTCGTCGTCGGCGTCGTAGATCGAGCCGGGACGCAGGCCGTCGCCCAGGCTGAAGGCGACGTCGTAGGCCTTCATGATTTCGCAGATCTCTTCGAAGTGCGTGTACAGGAAGGATTCCTTGTGGTGGGCCAGGCACCACTTGGCCATGATCGAGCCGCCGCGCGAGACGATGCCGGTCAGGCGGTTCGCCGTCATCGGCACGAAGGGCAGGCGCACGCCGGCGTGGATGGTGAAGTAGTCGACGCCTTGTTCCGCCTGTTCGATCAGGGTGTCGCGGTACATTTCCCAGGTCAGGTCCTCGGCCTTGCCATTTACTTTTTCCAGCGCCTGGTACAGCGGCACGGTGCCGATCGGGACCGGGCTGTTACGCAGGATCCATTCGCGCGTCTCGTGGATATGCTTGCCGGTGGAGAGGTCCATCACGGTGTCGCCGCCCCAGCGGATGGCCCAGGTCATCTTTTCGACTTCCTCGCCGATCGACGACGTGACTGCGGAGTTGCCGATGTTGGCGTTGATTTTCACAAGGAAGTTGCGGCCGATGATCATCGGCTCGGATTCCGGGTGGTTGATGTTGGCCGGCAGGATGGCGCGGCCGCGTGCGATCTCGTCGCGCACGAATTCGGGCGTGATCTCGCGCGGGATCGATGCGCCGAACGACTGGCCCGGGTGCTGGCGGCCGATCATCTGGGCCATGCGCTGGCCGGTCGTGCCCGACGCTTCCAACGCTGCCAGGTATTCCTGGCGCCGCAGGTTCTCGCGGATCGCCACGAATTCCATCTCGGGCGTGACGATGCCCTGGCGCGCGTAATGCATCTGGGTGACGTTGCGCCCTGGCAGGGCGCGGCGCGGCTTCCTCTGCAGGTGGAAGCGCAGCTCGGCCAGCCGCGGGTCGTTCAGGCGCGCGTTGCCGTAGTCGGAGGTGGGGCCGGGCAGTTCGACGGTGTCGCCGCGCTCCCCGATCCAGCCGGCGCGCAGCGCGCCCAGGCCGGAGCGGATGTCGATGCGCGCGTCCGGATCGGTGTAGGGACCGGAGGTATCGTAGACCCACAGCGGCGGGTTCGGCTCGTGACCGAACGAGGCGGGGGTGTCGGACTGGCGGATCTCGCGCATCGGCACGCGGATGTCGGGGCGGCTGCCCGCAACGTAGACCTTGCGCGAGTTGGGAAGAGGCGTCACGGCCGCGGCATCGACCGTGGCGCTGGCGGACAGGAATTTCGGATCGGCGTTCAAGTGCACTCCTTTGGTCACTGAAGATCGGCGATCCAGCGGAGGAGTGCGGAGGATGCGTGCGGGCGGTGAACGTGCACGTAGACTCTGTAGCTTCCCTTCGCTGGCATTATCCAGATCAGGTTCGAAGGGTATGTCTCACCCATGCCGTAACGGCACAGGACCCCTAGCGTTGTTGCCGCCCCGGCTGGGACGACGGCGGCAGTGTACGTGGGTTTTCGGGAGATGGCAATGTACCTGGAGCGGCGGCGCATGCGATACTGGCGCCATGCCGACCCTCACCCAGCTCATCCTCTACCCGATCAAGTCCTGCGCCGGCATGGCCGTGGACAGCGCCACCCTGCTCGAATCCGGCCTGCAGGCCCGGGGCGTGCACGACCGCGAATGGATGCTGGTGACGGACGAGGGCCAGTTCCTGACCCAGCGCGAATTCCCGCGCATGGCGCTCGTCAAGCCGCGTCCAGACGGCGACAGCCTGCGCGTGAGCTTCCCCGCGATGGACGACTTCACCTTGCCGCTGGCATGGCACGGCGATGCCAGGGCGCGCCAGGTCCGCATCTGGGACGACCTGGTCGACGCCGCCGACTGCGGCGACGCGGCCGCCGCCTGGTTCACCCGGGCGCTGCAAACGCCATGCCGCCTGGTCCGCTTCCGCCGCGACGTGATCCGCCCGACCAGCGTCAAGTGGACCGGCGGCGTGCCGTCGCAGACGCGCTTCGCCGACGGCTATCCGCTGCTGCTGATCGGCCAGGCCTCGCTCGACGACCTGAACCTGCACCTGCGCGCCGCCGGCCGCGCCGCGCTGGGTATGGACCGCTTCCGCCCGAACCTGGTGGTCGACGGCCTGGAAGCCTTCGAAGAAGACTACGTGGAAGCGCTGCGCACCGAAGACTTCGCGATCCACCCGGTCAAGCCCTGCGCACGCTGCCCGATCCCGGCGATCGACCAGGGCACCGCCATCCCCGGCCCGGACCCGCTCGACATCCTGCAAACCTACCGCGCCAACGCCCGCATGGAAGGCGCGGTCTGCATGGGCATGAACTGCATCGTGGTGCGCGGCGCCGGCAGCGAGCTGCGCGTCGGCCAGCCGCTCGACAGCGAACTGGCCTTTTGAAGATGGCATCTCCGCTGGTGATCCTGCTGCATGGCGTCGGTGGCACCCCGGCCGACATGGCGCCACTGGGCGAGCGCATCGCCGCCGAACTGCCGGATGTGCGCATCGCCGCGCTGCCGGCGCCGCATCCCTTCGACCTCGGCCCCCAGGGTTATCAATGGTTCTCGGTGGACGGCATCACGGAAGAAAACCGCCCGGGCCGCATCCAGGCCGCGCTGGACAGTTTCATCAACGCCGTCCAGGCGGCGCAGCGGCAGCATGGCGCCGCGCCCGGGACCACTACGCTGGTCGGCTTCTCGCAAGGCGCGATCATGTCCCTGGCCGGCTGCCACGCCACCTGGCTGGCGCGCCACGCGGTCGCCATCGCCGGCCGTTTCGCGCCGCTGCCAGCGCGCTGGGATAGCCGCACCGCGGTCAGCCTGGTGCACGGCACCATGGATGGCACGATGCCCGCCGATCACAGCCGCCGGGCCGCGTCGCGCCTGGGTGAACTGGGCGCCGAGGTCCACCTGGACCTGGTGCCGCGCGCCGTGCACATGCTGTCGCCGTCCATGCAGGACGCCGCTGTGGAGGCCCTGCGGCTGCGCCGGCGTGGATTGGCATCGAACTGACAGTTCGATATCGGTTACATATCCGTAACGCATTTTCGGTTTCCAATACGGCCGAGTTGGCGTAATGTAGGGTCTATTGCTGAAAGGGAACGACCAATGCACGAGCGCGGCGCCAGTGTGCGCGAACTGATAGCCGAGAACGAGGCCTTGCGCCGCCAGCTGTCGAGCCTCATCGACCAGGCCGAGAGCAACCATGCGATCATGATGCGGCACCAGGCCTTCGACCTCGAACTCGTCGCCGCGAGCAGTTTCCAGGAGCTGGTCAAGACCATTTTCAGCAAGCTGCCGGCCGTGTGCAATCTCGACATCGTGACCGTGTCCCTGGTCGACAGCGGTGCCGACATCTATACCGTGATGGACAAGCTGGGCGTCGATTTCGAAGCGCTGCCGGACCTGCTGTTCCACGAGCATCCGGAGGAGCTGGGCTACGACCTCTCCAGCGGCCAGCCGCCCAGGCCGCGCCTGGGCCTGTACAACCCGGCACTGCATCCGATGGCCTTCCCGCAGCCGCCGGCCGGCCTGGCCAGCGTGGCGCTGGTGCCGCTGCTGCGCAACAAGCGCCTGCTGGGCAGCTTGAACCTGGGCAGCCGCGACCCGAGCCGCTTCACCCCCATCCTCGGCACCGACTTCGTCGAGCACATGGGTTCCATTATCGCGATCTGCCTGGAAAACGTGATCAGCAACGAGATGCTGAAGTACATCGGCTTGACCGATGCGCTGACCGGCGTCTACAACCGCCGCTACATGGACCGGCGCCTGGTCGAGGAGATCGCGCGCGCCCAGCGCCAGGCCTACCGCGTCTCGTGCATGTACATCGACGTCGACCATTTCAAGCAGGTCAACGATACGTACGGACACCAGGCCGGCGACGACGTGCTGCGCGAAGTCGCGGCGCGCATCAAGGCCGAGCTGCGCATGTCGGATGCGCTGGGGCGCTTCGGCGG
>Ga0265797_10012785_pt1 | contig 10223 bp, 6 predicted proteins | sample P2T30metagenome_FD_192433 | JGI IMG/M metagenome (GOLD analysis project Ga0265797, IMG submission 192433) | Plant litter microbial communities from East Loma Ridge, Irvine, California - P2 T30 | ecosystem: Environmental > Terrestrial > Plant litter > Unclassified | place: USA: California... | reverse complement strand
CGCAGGTACGAAGAATGAGCCGTCGGCTTAGACTTCACAATGCGCAGAGTGCATTAAGTCGGCTGGTATCGCCAGTAATACTGGTTAGTAGATCTTCCGTCTTTACGCCACATTTGAGCTTGCACACCTCCACGCGGTCACTCAAGATGAAGTCCTTCAATGTCGAAGTCCCTACGATCCCACTCTCAGAGCCCAGAGCTGGCGATGGCTCTGGCTGGGCACCACTCAACCCGCGCACCGAAACACTTCCCAAAGGCTGGAAAGGCACACGATCAGAGGGCATCAAAGATGACATTCTTGTCGAGCACGACGTCGCCATAACCGTCCGTGATGGTGTCAAACTGTACGCCGATGTTTTCAGACCGGCCAATGCACCAGCGAGAAGCACGCCCGCATTGATCTGCTGGAGCCCTTTCGGCAAGAAGTTCAATGGCGTTGGATCCCTCAAGCTAATGACACCATGGAACTTGGGCATCCCCGACGGCACTCTCAGCGGTCTGGAGAAGTTTGAAGCACCCGATCCCGCCGAATGGTGCCCACGAGGATACGCAATCATCAACGTGGACTCGCGCGGAGCATTCGACTCGGAGGGTGTCATGGCCATCATGGGAACACAGGAAGCTGAGGATGGATACGACACCATCGAATTCTTGGCGAAGCAAGATTGGTGCAACGGCAAGGTGGCCCTTGTCGGAAACTCCCACCTGGCTATCGTCCAGTGGTTCATCGCAGCTCTGAACCCACCAAGTCTCACATGTATTGCGCCTTGGGAAGGCTGCGGTGATCTGTACAGAGAACAGTTCGCTAGAGGTGGTATCTACGGAGGAGAGCTGTTTGACAACATGATCACCAAGTGGATGCTCAAGGGCAGGAACGGTATGGAGAGCTTCCGCAAGATGTGGGATCAATCTCCGACTGCAAACGACTGGTGGAACGACAAGAGGCCGGACATGAAGAAGATCAACATTCCCACATACATCACTGGTACATGGACCAACACAATGCACGGCATGGGTGCCATCCGAGGCTGGTTAGAAGTCCAGTCGGAGCAGAAGTGGCTACGTTGGCACCCTTGGCAGGAGTGGTTCGATATCTGGGGCAACCCGCAAGCCAACGATGAGTTGGGCCAATTCCTCGATCACTATTTGAAAGGCGCCGACAATGGCTGGGAAAAAACTCCGCGCGTGCGCATGGGAATACTCAGGTTCGGCGAAAAGGCTCCACTCGAGAACATCGTCGAAGACGACTTCCCTCTTCCCCGGACACAGTACAAGAAGGCCTACCTCGAGTCTGATGGCAGGCTGAGTCTGGACAAGACACCTGAGACTGCGCAAAAGATCTCCTACGATTCTGAGAGCGGCGAGCACATCTCATTCACCCACACCTTCCCAGAGAAGACCCAGATTGTCGGTATGACCAAGGCAGTGCTGCACATGTCTTGCGACGACTTGGACGACCTGGATGTATACTTGCTGCTTCGCAAGATATCCGCATCCGGCGAAGAGATGCTCAACCTGAACATTCCCTGGAAGGGCCTTCCGGTGTCAAAGATCTCCGACATTCCCAACGACATCCGCACTGAGGTCATCCTATACGCTGGCCCAACAGGTATCCAGCGTGCTTCGATGCGTGCCATCGACTGGTCAAAGTCCATGCACGAGAACTGGCCTTACTACCCCATGGACAAGGTAGAGAAGGTGCCCAAGGCAGAGATCGTCCGCTTAGAGATCGGTATCTGGGCGACTGGCATTGAGTTTGAGGCCGGTGAGAGCATTAGGTTGCAAGTCTGTGGAAAGCACCAGGGCATCAACAACTTCGGTTCCACAGAGTTCACCAACAACAAGGGCAAGCATGTTGTGCACTTTGGCGGTGAATACGACAGTCACGTCGTTCTGCCATTCACGTAAGTATGGGTCCATGTACATCTAAATGAATAACGATATTTTTGATCGCATGAATCTTTATCATACATCACTACGTGAACCCGTTTCATCATGGAGTCGCCATACCCATTCTGTACATGTACATGTGACTGTGATAAACGGACAACGCAAACGACCTCCTCAATAACATCATCACCTCCACAGCATCCGGGACCACGGCCTCTATGCAATGCTAAGCGCATAGACCACACATGCTGGGATGTTTCGTACGGAAGGGTTCCATGCTCAACCATGGAGTGCATGGATTAAGCGAAGGGCCACAATGATGAAGCCGCAGCTGCCATTTCTGTGCTCTCAACACTTCACGCATACATATGCGCCTTCAATTCCGCATCTGTACATGCCCAGCCGTAGCAGTCAGCAAGGCAAGAAACAATGCAACTACCGAACGGCGTTCAGTGCATGGTCACAACCTCGATCCGACTTTTGTGGACCATGCTGGACGCGGTAAATACCATGTCGCCGCTATGGCTTCGGATCCGGTAAACAGCTCGGTTCGCTTATTGTGTCAGCTCAGTGTCTGGTTCGTTGAGTGGTCAAGATTATGGTCCGGCTGCAGCTTTTAGGGTTGCTTAGCGCCAAAACCTGGTCTCACACTAAGCAACCGAAGCCCAGCCCCACGTGTACATGCTGTATATTTGAGTCAAGTAGCGTTTTGGCTTTTTGTTGAAAGTGGCGTTACGCGTTGTCACGTCCCCACACCCTCAGAATCTCCCCATGGGGGCTCCAGACCAGACCAGATATGTGCTGACCAGCGAGACTCGATTCGGATCAGACGACCCCGAATAGCGAGCCTACGGATGGGTGGGGGATTGAGCGTCAGTACTCGAGCCACTCGATCATATAGATTCGAGAAGGAGTCGCAGATCCCGACATTTCTTTCGCTACCTCAACCAGCCTCTTTGAGACTGACGGCCTACCACATCACGACTCCCGGGTGTTGAAACACACGCAACGACCGCAATCATGGACAAGACCTTGGAGGCTACGCACATCGAAGCCCAAGATGAGCCCAAACCACAGATCATGGGCAACGTCAAGTTGCTACAAGATGGAGAAACCGTTCTTGTGCCAACACCGTCACCCGATCCCAATGGTAAGTCAGACATATCAACAGTACTCAGGGGTCAGAGCTGACCGGGCATCACAGATCCCTTGAACCTGCCATCATGGCGCAAATGGGCCATCCTCATTCTCGTCGCGGCATACGGTTGCTCCGCCGTCGTCCTTGCCTCCGGATTGGGGCCCATCTTCACATCGATTCTGGCCTCGTATCCTGGTGAGGAATTGAAGGCGAACGACCTCCTGACTTACCCTACGCTATTTATGGGAGTCGGAAATGTCATCGCGATGCCGCTGGCGATGGCAATCGGACGACGACCCATTTTCTTAATGTCTATTCTCATCATGGTCGTTGGCGGCATCTGGTGCGCTTTCTCGAAGAGTTTGGACATGCACATTGCCGGAAGGAACATCATGTCGCTTGCAGCTGGTCAGAGTGAAGCACTGGCACCGTTGATCGTGCAAGAGATTCATTTCCTTCACGAGCGCGGCCGCAAGCTCGCATGGTTCATCTTCATTCAGAATGTTGCAAACTGTGTGTTCTTCATCACCAGCACATACATGACCTCCGCCTGGGGTTGGCGCTGGTGGTACGGCTTCTTCACCATCTTCAGCGGCGCGATCCTGGCCTTCTCGTACGTCTTCGTGTCTGAGACAGAATTCGACAGACCGACAGATGCCAGCACTGGTCAAGTGCACCTTGACTTCAACGACAAGGGCGAACTTGAGGACGGCGGCAATGTGCACAAGCTGGTGCAGGTTACCACCCGCCACGGCACTGTGCTGGAGCCCGAGAGATACGGCGCCAGGACTTGGAAGCGCGACCTGCGACTGATCAACATCAAGCCCAGATGGCACCTGGTCCTGCCGCACTACAAACACATTGCCCAAGGCTTGTGCATTCCCACAATCTTCTGGCTACTCATCGTCAACGGCGCCTGGCTCGGCCTGTACGTCTTCACCGCTGGTACCTTCGCCACCGTCTTGGTGCCTCCTCCTTACAGCTTTGCATTCAACTCGCTCGGCTACGTCCAAGCTGGCCAAATTGTGTGCTTCATGATCTTCCTCCCTCTCGCCGGCTATGGCAGTGATTGGGTTATCAAGCGTTTGAGTATGAGGAACGACGGAGTGTTCAAGCCCGAGTACCGCCTCATCGGCCTGGCTCTTCCCATGATCGTTGGCGTGGTGTCTGCTGTCATCTACGGACAAGCGGCCCAGCAGCCCGCAGAATGGCACTGGTCCGCCATAGTTGTGTGTTACAACGCTGTTAATTTCGCCTTCAACTGTGTGAACCTCGTCGGTATCACATACGCAGTGGAGAGCTTCCCCCAGCGCGCAGCAAGTCTTCTTGTCGTGATTTGCGCCGGCAGAGGCATCATTTCTTTCGGCCTCAGCTACTCGACGCTTCCTGCGATCAAAGCTATCGGCTACGATGGCGCACTGAACATCCAAGCTGGTATTAGCGGCGCTCTGACTGCGATGGCTATCGGTGTTTGGTTCGTGGGGCCACGCATCAGGGCCATGGCCGCAAAGTGGTTCAACATGGAAGAGTCGGACTGAGAGACAGGTCCGTTTTGGTCATAGGTACTCACTGAGCCAAAGAATGCTCTTGCCTATGAATGCAGAGCAATTGTGGTGGCAGACGAACATGGCCCAGACATGGTCAGCCATAGATGATAGATGTATTATGCAATTGACAAGATCTTAACGATACCTTCAATGAAGCATTCCAACCAGCTCATCACAGTAGTGTGGCAGCAGCTTTGGCCCGATCGTAGGATCGGTCTTGCGGCTGCTTGTGGTGAAGCTTTTGTTCTCTTCCTCGTGTACACCTTCCCATGCGCATCCCTTCCGGCATCCCGTCTTCTTCATGAGGTTCGTAGACCATGCCACCAGGCGTGCATATCAGGTAGAGTCACTGCGAATGACCAGAACCTATGATGGCCAAGCAACGGGGCAACCAGGTGATCCTCTGTCCTCGGACATGCCGGCTGCTGGTATCCCGGTTTCATGGCGGTCGTTGGCGTCCGGTCGGCTTAGGCGCCTCTATGTGTTGAGATGGAATGGAGCAACGGTACAGGTGGACCGGTACATGTAGTGGAAGAGGTCGGCCATAACGTCGGCAGGGTACACGACACAGCGCGTCGTCGTCGGATTGAGAGCGTTGGTATATTCAATGCACATGTGTTCGTGCTCGTGCCGAGGCGAACATGAAGTTTGAATTGGCTGCCTCTGTTGCAGGGTTAGGGTATGGGGGTTGTGATCATCGACCATGAGATGCTGTCTTGGACATCATCACGGCGACGACTAACGAATACGTATTGTTGGACAGTGTGAAGACTACTATGGCTATCATCAACCTAATGGCTGTATACATTTTGTAGTACAATGTCCTGGGCGGTCATTATAGCACATTATCGAGGATCCATCGTTCACGTCCACGAAGATGACATGACCACCCTACGTCTTTTTTGCCATGTTCTTTTCAACGATGCAACGGAGAAGCAAGATGGAAGCAAAAGTCGCTGAGTATCGAGCCCGAGCAATCACAACTATTCACCAAGATCCATCATCGAGCATTTGAATGATCATTTGTGTACCGTGCTCGTAGTATTGTCCATTACAGCTGCGCCATTCCTAAAGCTAATGCGGCCACGGTTTCGATGATGGAATTGGAACCTCATGAGTACGTGCAACACTCTCGTTACGACTATACTGTAGTATCCGCAGAGTTGTCATCACATATGTGAAGCATTTGGATGTTGAAGCAACAGAGATGCATTCATCGGCGCGCGGATGGCACCTGCCGAGGCGACTTTTGCAGCAACCGGAAGTCATGCGCGTCGGAACAGGTGGAGGAATTCCTATTACATTCGCTCCGTATCAAGGTGGCATTTTATATGTTCAAAGATACAGCAATTCCAACATTGAGAACGAAACCCGACATCACCACAGTATTCACAATGACTTCATCTTTGCCAGGCTATGCCTCACACTTCGGCCTCAGCAACATTCCTTTCGGCATTGCTTCATCTGCACAACACTCGGCACCTCAGCACGCTTCTAGATACGAGGACAATGTAATTTTCCTTGCAGATCTCCAGCAAGACCTGGGAGACATTCAAGACCTACCCAAGGATGTCTTCTCACAGCCAACGCTTAATACCTTCGCCGCTTTGCCCAGATCAGTGCACCAGGCTCTTCGTGAACGGCTGCAACAACTTCTCAAATCTTCAGGAATCGCTAGCAGTGCTATTGAGCCCATTTCCGCTGTGACTATGCACCTGCCCGTCCAGTGCAGCGACTTCTCTGACTTCAGCTGCTCATCCGACCACGTTGAAAACGCATCGGAAGCCATGACAGGAAATCGCTCGCACCCACCAGCGTTCTTCCACCAGCCTGTAGGTTATGCTGGAAGGTGTAGCAGTCTGGACGTGTCAGGCACATCGCAAGTGCGGCCTCTTGGGCAGTACTGGTCGGGCAAGCCTGGCAACAGCGAGATTGTGTTTGGCCCGTCCAAGCGCATGGACTATGAGCTGGAACTGGGTGCGATTATTGGCAAGCCTTTGCCTCGAAGGCAAAGATTGCTGGCGAAAGATGCTGCCGAGCACATCTTTGGCTTTGTGCTGGTGAATGATTGGAGTGGTAAGTGCAGCATCTTGAGCGAACAAACTACACCAGCTAATCATCAATGGCAGCTCGTGATATTCAAGGCTTTGAAATGAACCCTCTTGGACCACTTAACGGCAAGAATCTCGGCACGAATCTGTCTCCCTGGGTCATCACACCAGACGCGCTGGAGGCTTTCCGCACATCCTCAATTCCTCGACGGGAGAATGTGCCCGTGCGACCATACCTGTCAGACTCTGGCAATGAAGCGCGAGACATCCAACTGCAGGTCCATGTAACCTCACCGGGGGAGAAGGCAGCCAAGACAGTCTGCAAATCCAACACTTCCTACATGTACTGGACGCTGGAGCAATGTCTCGCGCAACAAGCACTCGCAGGATGTGGTCTGCAGACAGGAGACCTCATCGCCACTGGCACGGTGAGCGGTCCTGGTGAGATTGAGCACGGCTGCTTGATGGAGTACATGAAAGCAGGCACCACGCCACCTCGCGGCTACCTGGAAGACGGCGAGACGGTGGTGCTTGATGGCTACTGCGGCGATGGCGTAGGATTCGGCGAATGCGTTGGGACACTGCTGGCCGCAAAGCAGCTAGATTAATGAAATTAGTGGTATCGCATTGCAGAAGACAGACCCATACCAAGATGCGCAGTGTCCACACACTCAACTGCCGCCGCCTATGCGGCCAGAGCACACCCGCGACTCGTGTGTCTCCTTCGAGACGTGGCCATCTTCATCCTCGGCCAAACTCTGAAATGGCGTGGTGCGTGCAGAGTGCGGAGTCGTGGGGCAGGTGCCCGCCACCATCCCGTTCGCCTCCCATCTCTCCTCTTCTTACCAATGTCACCCTGGCGATAGGTCACTCAGCTTTTGCTGCTGCAATGCTAGCGTACGAAGAGAGTGTATAATCAGTTGCTGGTAAGATACGGAGACAGTTCATGCCAAACACGCTTGCGGTAGCTGCTGCTGCAACACGCCCGTCGCAATCTACGATCGGCCACCACCCACCCAAACCGACAGTCCACTCGGACCGACAACAAACATGGGGAACAGCTCTCCGATGACTGAAGCCCCTGCGGCCTCCAGCCGGCCCCGGCAAGAGCATCGATGCTTCGTGTGCCATAGGACCTATGAGCGAGCGGACCACCTAAACAGACATCTGAAGTCCCGTAAGCGAACTCTTGCAATTCTTCAAGGAAATAGTGATGCTTACGCTCGAAAACAGACGACAATGAACGTGCATACAAGTGTCCGGATTGCGGAAAGGGCTTCAATCGAGCGTAAGTACAGCGCTGATTCCCTCGTCGAGTTCATTCTACATTCTTGACCTCAGAGGCCGGATGGTGATGCTTCTTGGGTGTCATTGTATGAGCCTCGATCGCCTCATAGAGGAAGGCGCAAGTATAGACTTGGAGCTCTGCAAACATGGAGAGAGGAGTTCTGGCTGACATCTTGTTAAAGTGACTTGCTCAATCGCCATCGCGCCTCGCATGAGAATGCCGAACAAGGTGAGCGAGCAATTCGGAGAAGAACAGAGAAAGCTTGCCAGGCTTGTATTCGATCAAAGACCAAGTGCGAAGAGGAAAGGCCTTGCAAAGTAAGTGTCGCCTGCTGTTCGATTTGTTCGCTGGCAGTGATCAGGGCTGACTTGAACTTAGCGATGTAAAAACAGGAACATACCGTGCATCGAGACCGAGGAGAGGCAGCAACAGGAGCGCAGAGCTTCCATAGCTCAAGATGCCTATCAACGCAACAACAGCCTACACGACACGTCATCGTTGAGTGATGACAAAGTTAGCAGCATGCTGGATGTTGCTACCACGAGCATCATGCCGTTCCCCGACCATGCCACCACACTCAGCGAGAGCATGTTAGGACTGCACAGTGTCGATTCGAATGTGGATGCCGGGTCCGTTACCTTCGAATCTGTGTTCCCAGAATTTTTTGAGCACATAATGATGCCTTTCAACGGCCCCGGCGACCACGTTATTCGGCCGCCCAATGTCTCGAACTACACCCAAGATCTTAACTTCGGTGCCGGCGACATCGACTTTTCATTTTTGGATAACCCATCAGCTTGGACTCCGATGCCATTCCAGGATGTACAAATAGACCCTCCAGACTCACAACCCAACACTGGAAGAACACCAAGCTCCGAGGCTGGTCCGAGATCCGAGGCACTCAAACGCTCTCCATGGTCCTGGAACAGCTGGATACCTCCCCGCGGCGTCGGAGCCTTCTCTGAGCATGCAGAGTTGAACGTACGCGAGGACAGAGTCAATGCCGCCGATCAGCTCACGAGCCCGAGTGCCCGACAGATCTCGCATTGCTCTTTGGACCAGAGCACTAGAGATCAAATGATACGGATTGTCACACAGTGCACCGTCCAAAAGTTGTAAGTCACTTCTGCCCTTCCGCGTTGCTACATCCCGAACTCATCATTGACCTTTGCTTTCAACACAGGTCTATGCCTTCATTTCCATCCCTTCAACTTCTCGAGGAGCTCATTGATATTTTCCTGCTCGAGGATACTTATGCCATCGGGTCTCACATCCACATTCCAACCTTCGATTCAAAAAAGACACGCACGGAACTTTTGCTTGCCATGGTAGCAAGAGGTGCGGCGTTCGTCAGTTTCGCCCCGATCTGGAAGATGGGATTTGTCTTGCAGGATGTCGTCCGCTATGCCATCGCCGCGGAATTTGAAAGGGACAATAGTACCACCCGTGACTTGGAAGCTGTACAGACCTCCCTGATGTGGGTAAATACTGGCGTCTGGAGCGGCTTCCGTCGATTTACTGAAATTGCTGCGTCATTTTTACAACCACCAGTCACCATGCTGGCGTGGTCTAATGCGTTCACAAGATCACGCTATCGAGATATCACACCCTTGCCAGAAGACTCGTCTGAGGTGCTCGAGCAGAAGTGGAAGGAATGGGCCGAGCAAGAAGCCTGGAAGCGTCTTGTCTTCCACACCTTCTTACATGATGCACAAGCCATGCTCGTTCACATGAGATCCCCGCTCATCACGCCAGCTCAAATGCAACTGCCAATACCTTGTTCCCGAGACTTGTGGCTGGCATCAAATGCTCTTGCCTGGAGGAACGTGTTCATGGCGCAAAGCACTTTCGACGGAGGAGCAATACCATCAACAATTGAAATGTTCAGCGACCCTGAACTATTTTCTGGTCTTGAACACCATACTGACAAGTCTCTTTGCCGGCTGCTGGTTGCCCACTCCATGGCGCATGATGTCTTCGAGTATCGCCAGCAAGCACAGATGTTGCGGCACGCCGGCGAGCGCCGTCGTAGAGATAAAGGACTATCTCATATGAGCAGACTTCGAGATCTGTACGTGCTTTGATCATATCTTGTGGCAATGTGACTTGCTAACAAGTTTTACAGATACGACGATCTGACCGCGTTCTTGACATCTTGCGAAGCCGACCTTACGACCCCTCCAGAGATACCATTCGTTCTCGAATTTCTCATGATGTCGCTACACGTAGCTTTGGACGACATTCAACTGTTTGCTGGGCGTGAAGGTGAGGACGAAGCTCGCCGAATCTTCCCGCAGGTTCGTGCCTGGA
>Ga0265797_10012784_pt1 | contig 10223 bp, 10 predicted proteins | sample P2T30metagenome_FD_192433 | JGI IMG/M metagenome (GOLD analysis project Ga0265797, IMG submission 192433) | Plant litter microbial communities from East Loma Ridge, Irvine, California - P2 T30 | ecosystem: Environmental > Terrestrial > Plant litter > Unclassified | place: USA: California... | reverse complement strand
CTAGTGGATGGAGTACCGCTTACTCCGCAAAAGAAGAAGCCGATGATCGACCAGAACCTAACAGGGCGTTCAGAGAGGAACTAGCGAGGAGATTGGGCCAAGGTATTGACACTTCTACGACGGGGACTCCAAAGAGTTCTGGTGATAGCCCACTAACAGCAGGCTCTAGGACGTCGATGAGTGCCAATGTGTCGCGAAAGCTACAGGATGAGAGTATGTTGACCTGTCCCTAGAGCTGGATAGGACTGTACTGACGTGTTTATAGAAGCTCCTTTCCAACGGCTTTCGAGATCAGAAAGTGGGGAGGATCTCATCTTTACTTTGGCGGCACACATTGCGCAGCCAGACTGGAGTTTTGACGGGCTTACTAGGAAATGATGATGACGGGATGGAACGAGATGAGGTGAGATGGAATGCTGGGAATGGATATCCGGGTAGGCAGACCTGTGTGAGAGACAGTTGGTGAATGTTTGTCCAAATAGATCCTCGCGTCATAGGTCATTCGGTCCACTTTGTCGCGAATGTGTACATTGTAACGCGTCCGTTGGTGAGGAGTGAACGCGTACACACCAGGTCCGTGATGGTGGAGGCTGTTGACGAACGGTTGGCCCAGGCTTCCCAATTTCGCGGCAGAGCTCTGGACTGCCAAGCTCGTGCAGAAGAGCCGGGTTATTAGTCCTCATCCCTATTCCTCATATTATTAGCTATCTCGACCTGGGAACTTCCTTGCGATCATTGCGCGACAGTTGCATTTACTTTTCTCCCACTCCTTCACGATTGTTAGTGGTTGCCTCTGACGTTGAGCTGCATCCCCCACATTACTTCAACGTCGCTCCAATTGGACCCTGTGGCATCATCAGGCAGAAGAGCGCAAGCATACCACCCGCAGCTTTCGCAGTTCAACACCACACCTCCCCCCACACACAATCAACATGCGCTTCTCATCAGGCCTCGTTCTCGCTCTCCCGGCGCTCGCTGTCGCCGAGGAGCAGGTGCCTCTCCTTGACAAGGTGAAGGGCTTCTTCAACAAGGCGACGGCTGCCGTGTCCGCATCCATCCCCTCCATGCCGTCGGCGCCAGTCGACACCGCAACGAGCAAGGTGGCCTCCAACGCCGCTGCCGCCATCCAGTACCCAATTACTCTCGAGAACTGGAAAGAGACCCTTACCGTTGATGCTACCGCCAGCCCTCCTACCACACAGGACTGGCTCATCTTCACCACCGGCGGCAACACCACCTGCTTTGGCCTGTGTGGCAACGCAACCAAGGCATGGAACGTACGTATAGCATGCGAAGATACAGATGCCCGACACTAACATCAGCCAGGCTTCTCTCCCCATCATGGCTGCGAAGCCTGATGCGCCCAAGTTTGCGTACCTTGACTGCGAAACCGAGCCTCTCCTCTGCAACGCATGGTCTGTCGGCGCACCGGCGCTCTACTACTTCCAGATCCCCAAGCCCATGGCTGACCAGTCCGCGCCCGTCCCCGTCGTTCGCTACAAGCCCTTGAACCGCACCAGCACCACCACCGAGACCTTCAAGAAGCTCATCGTTGACAACGAGATTGAGCAGGTCACCCCATACGAGGGTCCCTTCCACCCCTTCAACGGTGCTCTCCAGCTGTACAACCTTGCCATTCCTTACGCATACGTCACCTGGGGATTCTCCAAGATGCCCTCGTGGATGCCCATGATCATCATCTCCTTCCTCAGCAGGTCGTTCATGTAAGCCGAACTACTCTGAGATGAAATGCACATACTAATCCCAATCACAGGAGCAAGCGCATGGCGGGACCAACTCCCGCGGAGACGCGTGCCGCCGCCGCACAACCTGCTCGGTAAACGCCTACACTCCTGCTTCCTGTGGACTAGAGTCGCACAACAGGAACGTGACAAGCATTGTGCGCGATCTCAAATAATACCCAACAGAGCGATGCGAATAAAGTCTTGGAATTGGGCATGTTCTGGACTGGCTCGTGGAAGTACTCGGCAAATGGGGATGGAGATTTGGATATGTTTAGTGGAAGAATAATGTAGCTCAGATACCTGGGAAGGCGTTCAATCATTGCAATGCTCACTTATACTACTATCTACACAGAATTTTCTTTTTTGAGTGAACAATTGACGCATCTCATCTGCAGGGCTGCCAAGACACGATCGCGCTACGGGCAATGCCCGAGAATCTCTCGAACTCCGCAACCCCAGTTCAATATCACATCACAGCAACCATGGTGCACATATTGAAGCGCATGCGCAAGCTACGCGAGGCAAGTAGCTGATCTCCGAGTGCATGTCTACACTTTTGGCAAGACTAACAAGCACCACAGCACGTACGTAAGATCCACCTCCGCAGACACCTCCGAAAACGTCGAAGCCCACAATCGAACCCGACCAACTCGAGATAGCTGAACTGTAACAATGCTGACGATGGTACCTGCGATAGTTATTATGGATAAGATGCGGACCAGGCGCGCTCATACTGCCCAAAGAGGTGTCGAAGATTAGCATGGAATTCAACACAAAACTCTACGGAGGACATAGAGGGGCAAGGTATGTTGGCATTGCTCTGTTATAAGGATCCGAAGAGGGCAAAGAATATGAGGCCAATTCAGGCGCCATGTTCGAGAGCTGGCAATTGTACGGAATGACAAGATCGAGCGCTTACTCTACGAACAGGAAATTCTGGCGCAATATGCTGCCCCGGATGAAATACCGTAACCCATCCATCCCAATGGAAGTCGCACGACACAACGACCCCGACGGTCCCTCGCTCCTACACATCTTCACAGCAACCAAAACACAGCCATCGGCTGGCTCTACCAACTCTCCTACAACACAACAATCAGACGCTTCACCACCGTCCGCCACACCAAACCCGCGCAATACGCTCGTACCCGATACCTCGAAACCCACGTTTTCGATTGACATGAGGGACCAGTCCGAAAGCGAGATCTTGGAGGCACTGGTGGAGAAGATAGGCGCAGTGGAGATCAAGCCGACGGAGGAGGAGTTGGCCGAGATGAAGGAGATTGAGGAGTTCAAGGAGAGGTCGGAGGCGGATAGAGTGCTGGTTAGGGAGAAGTTGCTGAAGGAGCGGAGAGAGGCTGAGCTGCTCAAGTTGGCAAGAGGTGAGGCGCCGGCTGCCAACTAAGTGTGTGATCTGGGAGAAGTCACGAAGCATTGACATGAGGAACACAAGGAGGCTATGGAGTCTTCTACCAGCAATTGGACTGCAATTTAGCGGCTTCAAGGCTGAGATATTGTAACATATGTATATTGTATGGCATACTCACGACGTCAATACGAGACCATGTGCCCAATGATTAAGACATGTTGGTGCTCATTGATGCATGAGACAGCGACTTCAGCGCAGAGGGAGACTTTCATTCTCAAATCAGCCTCTACGGCTCTTTGCACATCAAGCGCATTCACATGACTTCGTGAATGATGCAATCCCTCTAAGACGCGTAAACGCGTCCGTCGCGCTTTTCGAGCGAGTCGCATGCAAAGTTATCAGGCTTCACGATCAACCAGCGCAAAGCTGCGCAATCGCTTGGGCATCACTCATGAAGATGGCATGTAGCCGACTGGGTTAGTCCCAAGCATCAGTGGCCAACGGCCTAGCAAAAGGGAAACGGAATCAGTCTGCCTGACAGACAACCATACACCGAGCTCGAACCGCGTGAACGGTGAGCTCAGGCTGCCGGAAGCTGCCAAAGTTGCTCTGCGCTGCCTGTCGTCCGAAGCGTTCTATTGAGGAAGAAGGCTCCATGATGGACGAACTGTCAACATCTCAACCATCACACGGCTCCCCGAAAGGACGTGGACAGGAGACGTTGACACAGGGCGTTGTGGTGAGAACTCGATGGGTGAGGGCGCGCAACTTTTTTTATGTCGCTCGGCTGAACGCCGGCGCGCTAGTGGGTAGTGGCTTGGCGGCAAATGTGTGGGCGGAGGTGCGATGTTGCCCGCAGGTCACGAGTAGGCATCCATCACCGAACTTCACCTTTGGGGAATACTGAGTGTGCTTTCACTCTTTGCGACGGCCACTTCTACGCACCGCTCGAAAGTGTATTGAAGATCCTGAACCTCCGGCGCCGTCACAACTTTCCTTCCAGGACCATAAACCTCTGCGTTGCGACAGGACATCACGACCGCATCAGCCATGGCGGACCTATCCATCGACGAGGCGAACAAGATTCGTCTGTCTATGGGCCTCTCTGCTCTCCCCGGTGGAAGCACGCCTGCAGCACCCGCAGCCCCCGGCCTGGACTTCAAGGCGGCGCAAAATGGCGACGACTCAGACGAAGAGCCTGCGAGCACCATCGACACGCGCCAGGCCGCCGCTTCGGACAACTGGAAGAAATTGGAAGAAGCGCGACTGGCCAAGATAAGACGTGAAGAACGCGCCGCGGCGATCAAGAAGGAGCGCGAAAAGGCGGCGCGCTTTGCAAAGCTCGAGGGCAAGGGGCTGGCGGACGAAGCAGACGTCGACGATGACCTGGCCTGGCTGAAGAGCAGCAAGAAGCGCCAGAAGAAGATCGCCAAGGAGGAGCAGATGCGCAAAGAGCTCGAAGAGCGCGAGCGCCAGGCACTCGAGGCCATGCAATATACCGACAAGGACCTTGCTGGTGTCAAAGTTGGACATGAGGTCGACCAGTTCGACGATGAGGATCAGATTCTCGTTCTCAAGGACACTGCAGTCGATGCGGAAGACGACGACGAGCTGGAGGCGGTTGAACTCAGAGAAAAGGAGCGACTTCAAGAGCGACTCGATTCGAAGAAGCGGAAGCGCGCATACGACCCCAACGATATGGACGAGGGAGGCCAGAAGTCGATACTTGCACAGTACGACGAGGAGATTGAGGGCAAGAAGCGCAATGCGTTCACACTGGACGGCAAGGGCCGAACTGTTGAAGACGTGCAGGCTGAAGTCGCAGGTGCTTCAAGACCAAAGAAGGTCGCGATCAGTCTGGACATACTCAAAGAAGATGCCCCTACCAACGATTACATGGACGTGTCGGAAGTCAAGATGAAGAAGCCTAAGAAGAAGAAGGGCAAGAAATCCAAGCGAGAACGCGTCGAAGATGATGAGGAAATGCTTGCCATGCCTGCGGAGGACACTGCAGCTGGCGAGGACATGGACATTGACGGTGGTGAATCCTCCGCACCACAGCAGAAGAAGAAAAAGGTATTCGACGAGTCGTTCGTGGATGACGACGATCTCCAAGCGAATCTCGCGGCGCAGCGTCAAAAGGCCCTCAAGAAGCGCAAGAAGATGCGACCGGAAGATCTTGCACGGCAATTACGTGAAGACGCATCAACACCCCAGCCAGACGTTATGGAATCCACAGAAGATGGTGATGGCGGCCTTGTTATCGACGAAACAACCGAGTTCGTACAAAATCTAGGTGCTGCAGGCGATGCCGATGAGGAGGAAGCCCGCCGGAAGCGTAGAAAGTCCAGCCACATCTCGGAGGGCACGAAGTCCATGGGCGATATCCCCGTCGCTGATGAAGACGGTGATGTCGAAATGGGCCAATCCTACGCTGAAGCAGCCGAAGCAGAAGAGGCCCGCAACCGCAGCATCTCGCGCGCTCGCTCCACAGACATTACCGAAACGGGTCTCGAGGCAGAAAAGACTGTCGACCAAGGTTTAGGTGCCACTCTCGCCCTACTCAAGCAACGAGGTCTGGTCACAGAATCCGACGCCTCCGACAAGAACGCCATGTACCGCGACCGCCAAAAGTTCCTTGCCGACAAGCACAAGGCCGAAGCTGACGCCGAGCGCCAACGCAAGATCGCCCGTGAACGCGAACGAGGTTCCGCCCGCTGGAACAACATGACGCCGCGCGAGCGCGAAGAGTGGGCCCGCAAAAACAACACCAGCGCCGAGATGGTCGAGAGTCGCCGTCTCGCTGAGCTCTTCAACAAGGAGTACACGCCCAACATCGAGCTCAAGTATGTTGATGAGCACGGTCGCCACATGAACCAGAAAGAAGCCTTCAAGCAGCTCAGTCACCAGTTCCACGGCAAGGGTAGTGGAAACACGAAGACGAAAAAGCAACTTGATAAGGTTGCTGCTGAAAAGAAGAAGATGGCTGAGAGTTCGCTTGAGGCTAGTAGGAGTGGAGGTGGTGGGTTGGGTAATGCGTTTGATGATCAGGCGAAGAAGAAGGGTACTGCTGGTGTTCGCCTGCAGTAAAGTTTGGTTCACTCGGTCTTCCGACGATGGTCACGTCGCCATTGACGGAAACTTTCATGAAAGGTCACCCGGATGGTGTTGCCGTGGGCTTCAAAGGTCAGTAAGCTCCTGAAGCTGTACATTAGAATGTTGTCATTAATACGAATTTGCGAAATAGAACGTCTTCTGTCGGCAGTGATTATGGTATGCACTCCTGTACGTGCACTCTACTGACTGTAGGATGCTCCTTTGTGCATTGTTATTCGTCTTACTGACTGGTATTTCACCATGTCAAGCTCATCGTAGGCTTCTTCGGAGCGTAAGTACACATGTTCCACATCGACGCGCAGGTAAGTCTATGCTTGATGACATTCATGTGAAAACAAACCCGTTTCTATACAGATAAGAGTCATCAATATTCGTTTTCCATTGTCGGCCATTCCGAATCGCCGGTTAATTTGACATCACCTATCCCCTCCACGTCGATCTTGAGGCCTGCCAAACTTGGCTTCCAACGTATCAAGTCGTCGAACACGGTCTTCGTCGATTTGGTGTAATCTGGGCTGATCAAAGGTTCTTTCCACAGGCAATCTTTGGTGTCTGAAGCCAGGAGGAGTAGGGCGAAAAGTTTATCCCGAGGGTCTGAAGCGTGGAATCGCCTCGTAAACCTGAGCAGCCACTTGACCTCCATGTATTCGGGCAATGCATCCCTGGCTATAATATACGCCCACGCTCGCTGAATCTTCTCATACGAGGCCAATTTCAAACATCTTGCGCTCGTTATCTGAGTGTTTGATATCTCATACCAACGCAATGTACCGCTGCCAATCCTGAATTCGACCTTTTGTCTCGATTCCTCGTTCTTGGGAGCTAGAAGGACCTCTTGCAGAACCCATATTCGACTCCACCACGGCCGACTAACGAGACTTCTTAAACCGGCCAACATTGCGTTTCTGCATCGGTCAGGCGAGGAGTTGTCGAGCATCTCATCGTCAAGTTCCGACCCGAGTTGACTGAGTACTTTGTCTTGTGCCATACATGTCCACAGAGGGTGTGTATCCTCACGCAATGTACCCCAGAGACCCCACGTTTGCTCAACAGTATCATGATCTATCAGGGGCCGTATGTGTTTTGTCCACGCTCTCATGAAAAACCGAATGTATTCATCTTCCGGTCCCAACCACACAACCACCGACTCAGCAGATGAGTATATCTTCCCCATTAACTGAACCTGATGTGTCTTCTCTCGCGGGTCTTGCTGGTTGATGCATAATGCGTCTATCCATAGACATTGTCTCTTTTCGTTCCGCAAGGCTTGAAGTGCGATGTAGAGGTTCTGTGTGATTCGAAACGGCGTGCTGATTGGCTCTTTGCTTGCGCTGGACGGGTTTGTCGACGGACTATACAACTGGATCTCAACGGTATCCTCAACGGCTCCCCAGCAGTAAGAAAGCGCGACATACGGTGTGCGATCATCAGACTTCTCGTCTATGTTCGTATACACCAATTCGCATTCGATAGGGTCGTCACCATATCCAGGTAGCAGGATGACGCATCGTATTTCTCTTAACCCGGAGTTCAGTGGCAAAAAGGCTGTGTCGTCGTTCTTTACACCACGGAAAGGTAGGTATAGGGGTTCTGGAGTTTGCGACAACGAAGACATTAGAAGATAGGCGTCAGATGTGTGTGAGACATATAGAGAAGGAGGGAGGACGGGTCAAGAGCGTCATTGTCGAAAAGGCTGAGGGTACGCAGGCCGTGCAGACACATGCATATGCACTGCGGCTGAGCCAGCCTATCGCATCTACCCATACACCATAATCTCATCCCACCACTTCCCACCCGATCCCTCTTTCCATGTTGAGAAATCTAAGTAGCACCAGGAACATCCCAAATCTTACCAAAGGGATCATGATGCGGATCCGTCTCGCGGTTGTACTCCAACGCCAAACTCAAGAAATGCGCAACATCCTCCCCATACACGCGACTAACGAACGCATACGTTCCGTCGATACCTGCAGAAACTCCACTGGTCGAGATAATATTGCCGTCTTCGACCCATCGCGCAGTTGGTACCCAGTCTACGTTGGGACCGGTCGATGTAGCCCAGGGCCAGGCAGCCTTATTCGTAGTTGCCTTGCGGCCGTCAAGAATGCCTGCGCGCGAGAGGAGTGTGGCGCCGGTGCAGACGGAGACGATGTATTTGAGCTGTGGGGTAGCTTATTAGTAATCGGAAGGATGGTCAGAGGGCGAGTAAATACGTTTGGGTATGTGGCTTTGACGAAGTTGATCTCCTCAGTCATGTCTCTACGAGTCCCTCCTCCGCCAGGGACGAATAGGACATCGATTGCGCCCCTGTCTGTCGTAGAAGCCATGTCGCCACCACCATTTTCGTTTTGCTTGTTCTTCTTTCAATTAGTCGCATTCACTTCCACACGACCATCATAACTCACCAGATAGTCGGAAAATGTCATGGTGGGCAAAAGTTCCTGACCAAAACCTCCATCCGTCATGGCCGATGTCACCGGATCCATGGTCTTGCTGAAGACTGTAAACTGCGGCACAATGGATGTGTTTCGGTAGTACATGAAGAGTGAGTTAAGAACGTCCATGGGGCCGAAGATGTCGAGAGCTTGGAAGTGTGGGAATGTGAGTAGACCAAAGTGAGTGGGTAAAGTTGTGGTGTTGGCGATATCGGGTTGGCTCGGTCTTGCAAGAGTTGAGCGGATGGCTAATAGAGCCGGGAATAGGGTGGAGTATTGCATGTTGAAAACGATTTGGTGCGAAGATAGTGAGGTCCAGAAGAGAGTGGGTGAGAAGTAGCAAGTCGGGAGTAGGAGGAGATGTGAAGGGGCGACCAAGTGGGGATCCAAGTAGAAGAGAGGCCTTCAAACAAAGACCACGGTGTACCTGCGGCTCTGAACTGGGTCTTCTCACTATTTGACGTTTCTATGAGGATTTCACTGGACTTTTTATACACCTAATTTCGTTGAACATCTTAAAACCGAAATCTCCACATGGATGCCCGGAGCCAGCACTTTGGCTGCAGTGTAATCTAAGTCGCATGGTTGTATTGGTTCTGATGCGCTCATAAGCCTCGCCGAGCAGTAATCGAGGTGCAGGAGGATCAGGCGGATGCGAAGATCACACACCTCCGATGTCCAGAACGAACAACTTCGTAAGGCAACCAACGTTTGAGAAGATATGAGCGAGTTGCGAAGATTTTGACTCCACCGTTTAAGCGACTGGTGATCATCTTGACAATCCGCATCCACCGATGACTTGTATTGCCAGTCAGCTTTCAGTGTTCCCGAGGTGCCCAATGGCATTGGCGATCCGCCAGGGCGTAATAGATTGAGGACGAGCGGTCAGCCCTTGCGGTGATTAATAAGGAATGTGGGGAAACATGGATTTCTGATGTTGCTGCATGCCAAGAAAGCTGCTTCTGGTTTCCTTTTCTTGTGTCCGGGTCCTTGGATATGTCGTGTGTTCGTTCGTGGTTTACCAGGTGATCAAGCAGCAGCACGTGCCGCGACGCGGCATGAAGCTAGAGTTCTTTGGGTCGACAGCAAGGTACACTTCTGGCGTGATCCTTGGTGGTGGCGCTGCAGGTCCGTTCTATGATTTCTTTTGGTGATTGAACTTGAACAATTGCATTCAGCTCCCCGTGCCTGGGTTCGCCAGCCTCTACCGGCGGGCATGCACACCTTCGGTGTCGCGTTTATTAGCTTCGTCTGGCCCGTTCGCATGATGCAAACATGGCTCGATGTCCTCCAAGATAGAAATGTGTCGTGGTATCGCTGATTACGAGGTCGTTGGTATGCCAGCGGGCGTCGCAAACAGCGCGTCGACCAATCGCACCTGTCTAAACAAAAGAGGAAGTCGACATCGCGAGAAGGGATGTGAAGAAGATATTGATTAGTCAGAGACGTGATCGCGAGGCCGCATCGAAGATGGAGATCTCGCGCCAAGCCAGCGGGTTCCTGCGATAGTGACGTAGCTTGAGCCGCGCGTGATCCCAGCTTGAAATCTGCACTGCA
>Ga0265797_10012783_pt1 | contig 10224 bp, 8 predicted proteins | sample P2T30metagenome_FD_192433 | JGI IMG/M metagenome (GOLD analysis project Ga0265797, IMG submission 192433) | Plant litter microbial communities from East Loma Ridge, Irvine, California - P2 T30 | ecosystem: Environmental > Terrestrial > Plant litter > Unclassified | place: USA: California... | reverse complement strand
GCGGGTACAGCTCGTCCATCACCCGCTCGTACTGCGCACGGCTGTAACGCGGGTGCAGCGCCGAGAGCTTGATGGAAATGCCCGGGCCTTCATAAATCCCACGGCCGTGGGAGGCTTTGCCGATCGAATGGATCGCTTGTTCGTACGAGGCCAGGTATTTCTGCGCGTCAACTTCGGTGAGTGCCGCTTCACCGAGCATGTCGTAGGAGTAACGGAAGCCCTTGGCTTCGAACTTGCTCGCATTGGCCAGCGCTTCGGCGATGGTCTCGCCGGTAACGAACTGCTCGCCCATCAGGCGCATGGCCATGTCGACGCCCTTGCGGATCATCGGCTCGCCGCTCTTGCCGATGATGCGGCCCAGCGACGAGGTCAGGCCGGCTTCGTTGTGGGTGGAGACGAGTTTGCCAGTCAGCAGCAGCCCCCAGGTCGCAGCGTTGACGAACAGCGACGGGCTGTTGCCCAAGTGCGGATGCCAGTTGCCGGTGCTGATCTTGTCGCGGATCAACGCATCGCGGGTGCCTTTGTCCGGGATGCGCAGCAGCGCTTCGGCCAGGCACATCAGCGCCACGCCTTCCTGAGACGACAGGGAGAACTCCTGCAGCAGGCCCTGAACAATACCGGCACGACCGCCGGCACTTTTCTGGTTGCGCAGTTTTTCGGCGATGGTCGCGGCGAGCTTGTTGGTAGCTTCGGCCATCGGGGCCGGCAGGCGCGCCTGCTCGATCAGCATCGGCACCACTTCCGGCTCAGGGCGGCGGTAGGCGGCGGTGATCGAAGCGCGCAGAACCGATTGCGGCAGGATGCTTTCAGCGAATTCGAGGAAGCATTGGTGAGCGTGATCGGTCTGCACTTCGCCTGCGTCATCGGCGTCTTTGGCGGTCAAACCGTTCAACTCGGTCAGGGTTGCACCACCCTCGAGTTTTTCCAGGTAATTGAAAATTGCCTGCTTGATCAGCCAGTGCGGCGTGCGATCAATCGAGGTTGCGGCAGCCTTCAGGCGCTCGCGGGTCGGGTCATCGAGTTTGACCCCAAGGGTGGTGGTAGCCATATTTTTATCCTCATGGTTGCCACAGTTGCGTGGCATCAGCTGGCCGCAAGATTAGCCGTGCGCTGAATGAGGTGCAACCGGGTGCAACCCTTTTTTTGCCGGAATAATACGCAGCTCGTCAGGAAATAATTTCTGGTACGAATGCGCTGCTCCTGCTTGGTGCTTTTGCTTCTAGCAAAGAGCCATGACTGCGACAAAAGGGAGCAAAAACGGGGTGATCGTCGATTAATCCGACTGGGTGCAACTAATTCTCGCGAAACTGGTTGCACCTTATTTGCTTTGTTGCATAGCATTCGCCGCCAAGGTGCAACCGGGAATAACCCGGTGTACCGGCTGATGGCTTTCCTGGGGAAACATCAGTCTTAAATGCGCGGGATCCCGGATCGTCTGCCAAACGTCGTCGTTTGCGAGCGGTTCACCACCGCCGCTACATAAAAACAAAGCCAGGGCGTAACTCAATGAGCGTAAGCAATCCAACCCTGATCACGTTCGTGATCTACATCGCAGCAATGGTGCTGATCGGCTTGATGGCCTATCGCTCCACCAACAACCTTTCCGACTATATTCTCGGCGGTCGCAGCCTCGGCAGCGTTGTCACCGCGCTGTCTGCCGGTGCCTCCGACATGAGCGGCTGGTTGCTGATGGGCCTGCCGGGCGCCATCTACATGTCCGGCCTGTCCGAAAGCTGGATCGCCATCGGCCTGATCGTCGGTGCCTACCTGAACTGGCTGTTTGTCGCCGGCCGTCTGCGTGTGCAGACCGAGCACAACGGCGATGCCCTGACTCTGCCGGATTATTTTTCCAGCCGTTTCGAAGATAAAAGCGGCTTGCTGCGGATTATCTCGGCGATCGTGATTCTGGTGTTCTTTACCATCTACTGCGCTTCCGGCATCGTCGCCGGTGCCCGCCTGTTCGAAAGCACCTTCGGCATGACCTACGAAACGGCGCTGTGGGCCGGTGCGGCGGCAACGATTGCCTACACCTTCATCGGCGGTTTCCTCGCGGTGAGCTGGACCGACACCGTGCAAGCGACCCTGATGATCTTCGCGCTGATTCTCACGCCGATCATCGTCCTGCTGGCAACCGGCGGCGTCGACACCACGTTCCTCGCTATCGAAGCGCAAGATCCGAGCAACTTCGACATGCTCAAAGGCACCACCTTCATCGGCATCATCTCGCTGATGGGTTGGGGTCTGGGCTACTTCGGTCAGCCGCACATCCTCGCGCGTTTCATGGCGGCGGATTCGGTGAAGTCGATTGCCAAGGCGCGTCGCATTTCCATGACCTGGATGATCCTGTGCCTGGGCGGCACCGTGGCGGTGGGCTTCTTTGGTATCGCTTACTTCTCGGCGCACCCGGAAGTGGCCGGTCCTGTGACCGAGAACCCGGAGCGCGTGTTCATCGAACTGGCGAAAATTCTCTTCAACCCATGGGTTGCCGGTGTGTTGCTGTCGGCCATTCTGGCTGCGGTAATGAGCACCCTGAGCTGCCAGTTGCTGGTGTGCTCGAGCGCCCTGACCGAAGACTTCTATAAAGCTTTCCTGCGCAAGTCCGCTTCGCAACTGGAGCTGGTCTGGGTCGGTCGTGCCATGGTGCTGCTGGTAGCCCTGATCGCTATCGCGCTGGCTGCCAACCCGGAAAACCGCGTACTGGGCCTGGTGTCCTACGCCTGGGCCGGTTTCGGTGCTGCGTTCGGTCCTGTCGTGCTGATCTCGGTAGTCTGGAAAGACATGACCCGCAACGGCGCACTGGCCGGTATTCTGGTCGGCGCAATCACCGTGGTGGCCTGGAAGCACTGGGAAGTAATGGGGCTGTACGAAATCATCCCTGGCTTCATCTTCGCCAGCCTGGCCATCTACATCGTCAGCAAGCTCGGCGCGCCGACCGCTGGCATGGTGCAGCGCTTCGAAGCGGCGGAAAAAGATTTCCACCTGAACAAGTGATGAACTGAGCTTCGGCTCACATAAAAACGGCCCGTTTCCTACAGGAAGCGGGCCGTTTTTTGTTGCCTGTGATTCTTCAATAACACTGGATAACCCTGTGGGAGCTGGCTTGCCAGCGATGACGGTGTGTCAGTCAGCGATAAGTTGAATGTGCCGACCTCATCGCTGGCAAGCCAGCTCCCACAGGGACACTGACCGGCTTGAAGGAATGTCTGTAGGCAAAGTGCTAATTTCTAAAGGTCCTTTCAGCAAACCACGTAGGGCAAATCTGAATTTCCCGTCACCTGCCCATCACCCCTTGCCCCTCATGCAGAATCGTCCGCCCTCACACTGCAGAGAGACATCGGATGTTCGCGCCTGCCAATCAACCGCGTTTCACGTTGACCCTCGAAGGCGCCCAGCATGACCTCAAAGTTCTTGAGTTCACGGGCAGGGAAGCCATCAGCCAGCCATTTCGCTTCGAACTGGAACTGGTCAGCGAGCGGCCGGACCTGGATCTGGAAAGCCTGCTGCATGGTCAGGCGTTTCTGAGTTTCGAGGCTCAGGGTTGCGGTATTCATGGTCAGATTTATCAGGTCGGACAGGGAGACTCCGGGAAACGCCTGACACGCTATCACCTCAGCCTCGTCCCGCGTCTGACGTATCTGGGGCATCGCATCAATCAGCGGATTTTCCAGCATCAGAGCGTGCCGCAAATCGTCACGCAGGTCCTCAAGGATCACTCGATCCTGCGCGATGCGTTTGAGTTTCGCCTGGGCAGCGAATACCCGCAGCGCGAGTACTGTGTGCAATACGCCGAAAGCGATCTGGCCTTTATCCAGCGTCTGTGTGCCGAAGTCGGCATTCATTACCACTTTCAACACAGCCCCGAAGGCCATCTGCTGGTGTTCGGCGACGACCAGACCGTGTTCCCCAGGCTGCCCGAGCCGACGCTTTATCTGCCGGGCAGCGGCATGTCCGCTGGCGCGCCGGCGATCCAACGTTTCAATGTGCGCGTGGAAACCCGCACCAGCGTCGTCACCCGGCGCGACTACAACTTCGAAAAACCACGCCTGTCTCTGGAAAGTCGCAGTGACGGCGAGCAGCGTCCGGTGCTGGAGGACTATCACTTCCCCGGCCAATTCAGTGATCGCGAAACCGGCAAACAGCTGACTCGGCGAGCGCTGGAACGGCACGTTGCCGATTACCGTCAGGCCGAGGGCAGCAGCGACGAGTCTTCACTGGTCTGCGGGCATTTCCTGCAACTCACCGAGCATCCACGCAGCGACTGGAATGATCTGTGGTTGCTCACCACCGTCGAACATCGCGGGCGCCAGCCGCAAGTGCTGGAAGAGTCGGTGACCAGCGATGGCGAATCCTTCCAGGGCTACCGCAATACTTTCGTGGCCACGCCGTGGGACGTGATCTTCCGCCCGGCGCTGGCGCCGCAAAAGCCGCGCATGTCCGGTTACCAACCCGCCGTGGTCACCGGCCCGAAAGATCTGGAGATCCATTGCGATGACTATGGCCGGGTCAAAGTGCAACTGGCCTGGGATCGCGATGGCGAACTCAACGAGCACTCCAGTTGCTGGCTGCGCGTCGCGACCGGTTGGGCTCACGATCACTACGGCAGCGTATTGATTCCGCGAGTCGGCATGGAAGTGCTGGTCGGCTTCATTGATGGCGATGCCGACAAGCCGCTGGTCATCGGATGCCTGCCAAATGCGGCGACTCCGGTGCCGCTGGACCTGCCGGCGGACAAGACCCGCAGCATCTTCCGCAGCCAGAGCAGCCCTGGCGGTGGCGGTTATAACGAACTGCGCATCGAGGATAAAAAGGGTGCCGAGGAAATCTACCTGCGTGCCCAGCGCAACTGGACCCAGCATGTGCTCAACGACCAGCAGTTGCAGGTCGACAACCAGCGCAGTGTGGTGGTCACCGGCACCGCCCGCCATGAACTGAAGGCCGACGAACAGCGCATCACCCACGGCCAGCGTCAGACCGAAGTGAGGCAGGATGATCATTTGTCCGTGCTCGGCGATCGACAGGTTCGGGTGAACAGTCAAGCCACCAGCGCCTCGGCGCAAATCCATATCAGCGCAGGCCAGCAAGTGGTCATCGATGGCGGCGCGAGCGCGACGATTCAGGCCGGCGGACAGTGGATCAACATCGGCCCCGGCGGAATTTTCAGTAGCGTGCCGATTGTTGTTGGCGGCGCGCCGATGGCGGCGATTAGCGCGGCGCCGGTGGTGCCGGGTTTGGCGGAGAAACTGGCCGCTGCGCCGGCGGCGATTCTCACGGCCGCACAGATCATGAGTTTCAAAGGTGATGCGCCGTTCTGCGAAGAGTGCGAGCGTTGTAAGGATGGTGTTTGTGCAGCCTGAAGAGTTGACCCCCGAAGATTGGCTGGCGCGTCAGCCGCTGCTGGCGTCAGAACAACTGTTTTCAGTTTTCAGCCGCGCCAGCGACGCCGATGCGTTCAAAGCCTGGCAGGGCACAGCGAGTTCAGTGTGGGCCGAGACCATTTATTCCGAGTGGGATGCGGTGATGCCCTATGTGGGAATTGTCGCTGCAGACAGTGAGTTTTTACGTTGGGTGGCGGAAACAGAATCCCGGGATTGGGGATGGTTGGCGGTGTCTTCGGCAGATCTGGAAGTGCTGGTCGAACATTTCCGTAGCCTGACTCAAGTGCTGATGCCGGACGGTAAAGCGGTGTTTTTCCGCTTCTGGGACGGTCGTTTTCTGCTGCCTCTTTTGCAGTCTGGCGAGGTCAATCCAGCGCAATTGCTGCCGGTCGTTTCGCGAGCCTTGATGAATGGGCAAGCCATTGACGTCGGGGGGCGTGCGCTGGTTTCGGGGCGGGTCTTCCCGTGGTGGAGCGTGCCGCAATCGCTGTTGGCGCAGACTGATGCGAGCGTACGCATCGCCAATGTTCTGCAGTGGCTGAGCGAGGAGCAGCCGGCCGTGTTCGAGGCGTTTCCCGAGACGGTCCTGCGCTGCAAGGTCGGGCAGTTTTTCAAATTATCGATGTCGGAAGATTCGTCACGATCGGCGCTTCTGGAGTTTTTACTGGCAGAGGCAGAATGAAATTTCGGGGCAAACGCTTCGGACGTTTCCTTCGAATCGCGGCGGTTTTCATGAACTGGTGCGCGGTGGGTTGCAGGGATAGTCTTTTCGTTGTCGCCACGAGAGTGGTGGCAGGGCGTAGGACCCCTGTGAAATTCACCGCGCACTAGGCTGCCATTTGATTGCGGCACTTAATATGTGTCCGTAGCATCGTTTGCGGCAGCTGTGCGCGGGAACGCTTCGGCGTGACTGAGTTTGGTGGGTTTCTCAGTTTCCTACTCTCGCGTACGGCTGCCACCTATACCCGTAGGAAGGTCATTTGGCAGCCCCTCTATACCTATTGAGGAACAACTGAAATGACTATGCGTAAACCCGATCCACCCTACGAGAAAATCACCCCCCACCCCGACAACCGCTTCATGGCCCTGACCGGCAATTGCAGCGACATGCCCAGCCTGTTCATCGACACCCACGTGCCCCTCGACATCCTCATGGACGCCGCCAACCATCGCATCCGCGCCGTGGTCCAGGTCCTGGAAAACATGTGCATGCGCGGCTCGATCGAATGCGACTCCTTCATCCTCAGCGACTTTGCATTGCTATGCGCCATTCCACTGCGCGATGGCTGTGATGTGCTGGACGTGATCGGCAAGCGCTTGAGCGCGATGCCTTAACGGCAGCGTTGGACATAGATCCTTCCAGCCTCGCTCTTTGGAAGGATCAGTAAACTCTTGAAAGCTCACTTTTGTAGGTACTGATCCTGCGATTTGATAAACGCATCGAATGCTGGAGAGTTGTAAATTTCGAGACAAGAATAAAACACTATATTTCTCCCTGACTGTTTGCTCGTTGAGGATGCCTTCGTATACGCCTCTGTCACATATTTTTCGGTTTCAGCGTAGGGATCATGAATGACCTCGAGCGTATCCTCATTTTGCGAAATCGCGTGCTGACCTTTACCCATCGCGGAGTAAGCACCGATCGCGAGTCCGAGGTCCGACTTGATGTCTGAATCGCTCTTGAATTGATTGGAAATGCAATTGGCGAGGCCGTAATTTTTCAGCGAAATTCTCGCTGCGTTTACCTTTGCTTCGCTTGAGAGCGCAGTTGCGGACGTGCCGAGGATACTAATCGCGACGAAGAGCTGGAATTTCATCCCTTTAACTCCCAAAAGTTGATTTTTTCCAGTTTTACCTCTGGCCTGTCGTAAGTGTGGCTGTCTGGGCGATGGTAGTCACTGTTATCACCTGTGGCGCTACCGTTCCATAAAGTCGCATGGCCTGTGGCATCACTCCAGCCGGTAATCTCCATGATAATTACACCCTTTTTGCCATTGATGAAGTTCGCCTCGCTCATTTCCAATTCATGATCCGGGGCGCCCCAATTGTGTTTCAGGAAGGCCAGAAAATCTGCGACTTTCATGATATAGGGAAGTTGATCCGCACCGGCCAGACGATAGATAGATTGGCTTGGGATAATCGTTCCTTTCGGGATTTTATATCCGCCGTAATTAAACCCTCTGCTTATTCTTAACGCACAAGCGTTCGCGTAAGCGTCGGGTTTTTCTGCTCTGGCAGCTTCGACATTACCTCCCACAAGCGCATACACATCAATTGAGCTTTTGAGCCCAACCTCTGCGTAAGCAGTCCATAGGGTGCTGAATCTTGGCCTTTTCACGACTATGTTGGAGGTGACGCCGCCCGCGCTGATATTAAGCTGAGCCATTAGACTTCTCCCTCCATTTGAAAGACCTCGGCATTTAAAGCGTTTGGAATGATTGCTATGCCTTTCGCGCCTACGGTGCCTGAAAGTGTTTTTCTGTGGCGCCGCTGATAGTCACAGTGACGGTTTCCCCAGGCGAATATCCAAAAGTTTTTACATGAATATTCAGATCGGTATAGAAGCGCGATACTGAATCGACTGGTGTATGGTGTTCTCCATAAGAGAACGTGATGCGCTGGATGCTCTTCGGTTGCGAAGCCAAGGGGATTATGGGGGAGAAGCTTGCCGCACTATGTTCGCCACCGCCGTATACGGAAGATTGTGTAGAGAGCACTGTATTGGATTTTGGGGGCAGCCACACGCTACATAATTACCTTCAAGCGCAACGGGCCCGGCAGGCAGAGTAATTGTTCGCGGGCCGACAGCGACGATGGGCCCTCTTCCTGGAGGACATACAGGGCAGCTAGCCATATGACCGATAGAGGAAGTGCTTGCCGCGTAATCAATGTTTATTCCAGTGTTTCCCTCGAGGACCGCGCCGCCAGTTGATGTAGGGGCACCGATTCCGATCACCTTTCGTCCCATGTAAATTTCCCTCTTTACTGGTTAAGTGCTCTGGATGTTCGCATTCTCTGCATGTTTGAGACGACGCCTATCCCACGACAAGATGTTTCTTTTTGTTGCGCATAGCGTTGCGGTGGAGCCACTTGTTGCGCCGACTCTGGAACGCGGAGCGTCCCGAGAGGCATTCCCACGCAGAGCGTGGGAACGATCCGCTCGCAGGAAAGCCGCTCGGCTGTGAACCCCTGACTTGCCGCCCGGTAAAAGGTAAACTTTGCGGCCCTCGCAGGAGCAGCCATGAATTATCGTCACGCCTTCCATGCCGGCAATCACGCCGATGTGTTCAAACACCTGACCTTGACCCGCCTCATCGCTCTGATGTCGCGCAAGGAGCAGCCGTTTGCCTATCTCGACAGCCACGCGGGCATTGGTCTGTATGACTTGCAGGGTGATCAGGCCAATCGCACCGGCGAGTATCTGGAAGGCATTGCGCGGTTGTGGGATCAGCCGGACCTGCCGGCGCTGACTGCCGACTATATGAAGGTGCTGCACGAGATGAACCCGGATGGCCAGTTGCGCTATTACCCGGGTTCGCCGGAGCTGGCGCGGCGCCTGACGCGGCCGCAGGATCGGGTGATGCTCAACGAGAAGCACCCCGAAGATGGCGTGTTGCTCAAGGACAACATGGCCGGCGATCGTCGGGTAAAAGTGCATCTGGGCGAGGGCTGGCACGTGGCACGGGCGATGTTGCCGGTGCAGGAAAAGCGGGCGGTGATGCTGATCGATCCGCCGTTCGAGCAACTGGACGAGATGCAGCGTTGTGCGGCGTCGATGAAAGAAGCCATCGGCCGCATGCGCCAGACCGTGGCTGCGATCTGGTATCCGGTGAAGGATCAGCGAGCGCTGCGGCGTTTTTATCAGGACCTGGCAGGCACGGGTGCACCGAAGTTGCTGCGTGTGGAGCTGCTGGTGCATCCGCTGGACACGCCGAACAGCCTGAACGGTTCCGGGCTGGCGATCGCCAATCCGCCGTGGGGGCTGGAGGAAGAGTTGCGTGAGTTGCTGCCGTGGTTGTCGAGGAAACTGGGGCAGACTCAGGGTGGCTGGCAGATGGATTGGTTAATAGCGGAATGAAGCTACAAGCTACAAGCTACAAGCTGAAGCGAAAACAGCGCTTGCAGCTTGAAGCTTGCCGCTAGCAGCTTTTAGCTCGGCATGCACACGCCGGTGCCGCCAATCCCGCAGTAACCTTCAGGGTTCTTCGCCAGATACTGCTGGTGATAAGCCTCGGCAAAGTACACGGTCGGGGCCTGGTCGATCTCGGTGCTGATTTCACCCAGACCGGCCTTGGCCAGTTCCGCCTGATATACGTCTTTGCTTTTCAGCGCCGCATCCAGTTGCTCCGGGGTGGTCGCGTAGATCACCGAGCGGTACTGGGTGCCGATGTCGTTGCCCTGACGCATGCCCTGAGTCGGGTTGTGCAGTTCCCAGAACATCGCCAGCAGTTCTTCGTAACTGACTTGGGCCTTGTCATACACCACCAATACCACTTCGGCGTGGCCGGTCAGGCCTGAGCAGACTTCTTCGTACGTCGGATTCGGCGTGAAGCCGCCGGCGTAACCGACCACGGTGCTGACTACGCCTTCGCGCTGCCAGAAGCGTCGTTCCGCGCCCCAGAAGCAACCCAGACCGAAGATTGCAAAGTCGACGTCCTGAAAGAATGGACCGAGCAGCGGGGTGTCTTCGAAGACGAAGTGTTTTTCCGGCAGGGTCATCGCGGTTTCGCGGCCGGGCAGGGCTTGTTCTTTGGTTGGAAGCACGTTTTTGTTCACCAGAATTTCCGAGCGCAGAACCATGAGCGTTCCTCTCAGTCAGGTTGGAGGTAAAAAGTCAGACCGCCAGTGT
>Ga0265797_10012782_pt1 | contig 10225 bp, 9 predicted proteins | sample P2T30metagenome_FD_192433 | JGI IMG/M metagenome (GOLD analysis project Ga0265797, IMG submission 192433) | Plant litter microbial communities from East Loma Ridge, Irvine, California - P2 T30 | ecosystem: Environmental > Terrestrial > Plant litter > Unclassified | place: USA: California... | reverse complement strand
TGTTCACCATGGGCCTGGTGACCAACCTGCTGAACCCCAAGGTGGCGGTGATGTATTTGTCACTGCTGCCTCAGTTCATCGACCCTAACGGTCATGGCAGCGTGCTGACGCAATCCTTGGTGCTGGGCTTCACGCAGATTTTCATCAGCGTGAGCGTCAATGCGGTGATCGCCACGCTGGCGGGGTCCATCGCGGTGTTTTTCGTCACCCGGCCGGGGTGGCAGGTGGTACAGCGCTGGCTGATGGGCACGGTGCTGATGGGATTGGCGGTGCGGATGGCGGTATAGAGGCGTCGGTAATCGCGGTTCACAGGATGGCTTTCAGATAATCCTTGAGCGCGTCGAGTGGGGCCCTCAGTGCTTCCAATGTCGATGCCTGGCGCACGTCCAAGGCAAGCCGGTGCAGCTCGCGGCCCATCACGGTCGTTGCGCCGCCCAGCGATTCGAGCGCTGACGTCAGGCATTCATCCAGCTTCAATTGAATCCCAGGCAAATCCCCCTGGCGCACCAACAAGCCAAACACCTCGCGGTCGTAGGCTTGCATTACCGGATCATCGCGCAACAGCGGGCTGCCATCCTCGCGCTCGTGCGCCAGCTTCAGTGCAAAGAGCGCGGCCGCTTCCAGCGTCAATTCCATGGTCTGTGTTCCTGGGGCTTTAGGGGAGGGCGATGATCACTGTTCTAGGCACGAAAAAAAAGAACCTAATGCTGCGAATCGTTGGCTTGAACCTCATTTCGGTCAACAGAGGAGAGCGGAGGAGGGCAGATTTATTCTTCGTGGAAATAAATCTGTCCCCTCTTTTCGCTTTTGGAGGTAACCAGCTGTAACACCCGGCTAAATGGCCGCCGCAATCAACCCGCGCCGTTCCAACGCCACTTGCGTCTGCTCTGGATTCATCCGCACCAGGTTCACCGGGATGGATTTCGCCGCCGGTGTGTTACTGCGGCTGTCCCGGTTCGCCAGTGGCAGCAAGCCATTGGTCTCCGGGTAGTAGGCGGCGCAACAGCCTTGCGGTACGTCGAAGGGGATGACTTTGAAGCCCGGCGCACGACGCGGCGTTGTCATGTCGAGGGCGGTCTGGAATTCGACATAGTCCCCAGCCTTGAGCCCAAGGCGCTCGATGTCCTGCGGGTTGAGCATCACCACCATGCGGTCGCCGTAGATACCCCGGTAACGGTCATCGTTGGAATACACCGTGGTGTTGAACTGGTCATGGCTGCGGATCGTCATCAACTGCAGATGGTCAGCGCCCGGTGGCGTGTCGTCTTCGTCAAAAACCCCCTCGGGAAAGAGGAAGTTGGCCTTGCCCGACTCGGTGTTCCACTGGCGCTCGCTGGCGCCATTGGGCAGGCGGAAACCACCGGGCTCTTTGATGCGCTGATTGAAGTCATAAAACTGCTCGGGCAGCACGGCTTCGATCTTGTCGCGGATACGCGCGTAATCGCTCACGTAGCTGTCCCAATCCACGTTGGGGTTGGGTTCAAGCGTTGCCTTGGCTATACCGGCGATGATCGCCACTTCGGAGATCAAATGTTTCGACGCAGGCTCCAGCATGCCGGTTGAGCCGTGCACCATCGACATCGAGTCTTCCACCGTAACGGTTTGCGCCACACCGTTCTGCATGTCCAGCTCCGAGCGGGCGATGCACGGCAGCAAAAACGCTTTCTGGCCATGGACCGTTGCACTGCGGTTAAGCTTGGTATTGACCAGCACCGTCATTTTCAGGCGCTTGACGGTCGGGCACACCACGTCGATATCCGGAATGGCCCGGAAGAAATTGCCGCCCATCGAAATAAACGCTTCCACCTCGCCGCGCAGCAGCGCTTCACAGGCCTCGGCCACATCATGCCCACCTTTGCGGGACGCCTCGAAACCGAACACCTTGCTCATGCTGGCCAGGAACGGCTCGCCGGCTTTTTCGTAGATGCCCATGGTGCGGTCACCCTGCACATTGGAGTGGCCGCGAATAGGGCAAGCCCCCGCGCCCAGCTTGCCGATGTTGCCGCGCAGCAGCAGCAGGTTAATGATCTGCTGCATCGCGTCGCCACCGCGCTTGTGTTGCGTAATGCCCATGCCCCAGCAACAGATCACCCGCTGCGAACGCATATACACCGCTGCCACTTCTTCCAGCGCCTGACGCGTCAGGCCCGAATGACGCTCGATGATCTCCCACGGCAGCTGCCGGCAGTAATCGGCGAACCGCTCAAGGCCGTGGGTGTGCTCTTCGATGAAAGCGACATCCAGCACACGCGGCAGCCCTTCACGCTGCGCCGCATCGTCCGCCTCGATCACCGCTTTGCAGATGCCCTGCACGGCAATCATGTCGCCGCCGATTCTGACCTGATGGTACTGCGAGCTGATCTTCACGCCGCTGCGACTGAGCATATCGCGCGGGTCCTGGGGTGACGCAAACCGAACCAGCGCCTTCTCGCGCAGCGGGTTGAACGAGATGATGCTCGCACCCCGGCGCGCGGCGGCGTGCAGCTCCGACATCATGCGCGGGCTGTTGGTACCGGGGTTCTGACCGAAGATGAAAATCGCATCGGCATTCTCGAAGTCTTCCAGCGTGGTGGTGCCTTTGCCGACGCCGATGGACTCGGGAAGCGCCACGCTGGTGGTCTCGTGACACATGTTCGAGCAGTCAGGAAAGTTAGCCATGCCATACAAGCGGCCAAACAACTGATACAAAAACGCCGCTTCGTTTGAAGTACGCCCCGAGGTGTACAACTCCAGCTTCCACGGGTCGCTCAGCTGGCGCAGCTCCTGCCCGATCTCGGCGAAAGCCTCATCCCAACTGACCGGCAAGTATTTGTCGCTGCCCGCGTCATAGCGCATCGGCTCGGTGATACGGCCCTGATCCTCCAGGTCGTGATCGCTCCAGGTGGCCAGCTCACTCACCGTATGCTGAGCGAAAAACTGGGGCGTGACGCGCTTTTTGGTCGACTCCCACGCCAGCGCCTTGGCCCCGTTCTCACAGTATTCAAAGGTGTGCGGCTTCTTTGGGTCTGGCCAGGCACAACTGGGGCAGTCGAAACCGTCCGGCTTGTTCATGGACAGCAGGGTACGGTTGCCCTTGAGCAGGATGTGCTGGTGGAGCAGGTGTTTGTTGACCGCGTTTAGTGCGGGCCAGCCGCCGGCGGCGGAGCCGTCGGACTGGGAGCCTTGGAGGGGGGGCTGGGGATTTCTAGGGTCAGACATGCTTAGGTTCTCCCTGTTGACGCCTGTGAAGGCGTGGTGCGTACGTTTGTGATGCACATGCGCAGGGAGAATTCGGCTGGATCGACGAGCGTGACCGACCAGATGGATCGGTGGGAGGTTCAGTCAGAATGGCGGTGGGCGGCGGGTGTGGTCGGATCGATCATGGCTGGGCGATTGTATGCAGCGCTTCCATTTGCCTGATCCAGGCATCGAATCGAGCGCATTGTTGCCGGATGATCGGCAGGCCGATCTCAATGGCGGCAAGTGAACCGTGCAGCGGTTTTTCATAGCCGCCATATAGCTTCTGCAGTCTTTTGCTCGGCGCGGTCATCGGGCTGTTGTTAATCGCTTCCGGCGTTTCAAACTCATTTCGTATGTGCAAAAAACGTTCTTCAAGGGCCGGCTGGTTGATCCCGACAGCTAACCCTGTGGGGCAACTGAATAGCAGACCCTCGAATTCATACATTTGCACATAGGGAATGAATCGACGCATGGCTTCATCACCTAGTTTGCTCGCCAACTTTTCCACCATCGCTTCAAGCAGGCAGTCAGCTTTTTCATCCATGGTGTTCCTGCCACCGGCATTCGCCTTGCCAGGGAATTCTTCGGGTAGGCCATAAAAGTCAAAAAACGTGGTGCAATATGCCTGGCGGTCACCTAACAAGCGCTTTTCAACATCACTGAGCAGGCGCTCGAAACGAAAGTTGCCGCCCTTGTGGCCGGGCTTCCCGATCAACGCGGGCATCAGGTAAATATCCAGGTGCTGGAAGGCCTGAGCCAGCACCTCGTTGATGAACATTTCTTCTGTCTGGCCCTCGCAGATCACGTGGACTCGAATCATTTGCGCGGCCTCCCGCCCAGGATGTTTTTCTCCCACAGCTCGCCTACCGAGTAATCGTCCAGCCAAGTTTCGAAGGCTTTTTCGTCGAGACGCTTGAAGACGGTTGCGCCTTTTTCCCGCTCGACGATGATCAGGTCGTCGATTGAAAACTCGTTCACCAGGGGCACTGACTGCGTTGAGACAATCACCTGCATTCGGGTAGATGCTGAGCGCAGCAGTGAACCCAGTAGGGTGATGGCGTAGGGATGCAGGCCGAGTTCCGGCTCATCAATGATGATGGTCGATGGCGGGTCAGGCTGGAGCAGGGCGGTCACCAGGCAGATGAAACGAATCGAACCGTCCGAGAGCTGGCTCGGCCAGAAGGTGTAGTCGCTGTCCTTCTGGCGCCATTGCAGGTTGATCAATTCTTCCTGGCTGTCCAGTCGCACAGGCTTGAGTACAAAGTCGTCGAAGAACGGAATCGCCAACTGGATCGTTTTGCGGATCTGCTCATACACCTCAGGCGTCTCGGTGGCTAAACGATGCAGATAGGCCGCCAGGTTCGACGCGTCTGGGCGCAGATAGTCGTCGATATGGGCCGGTCCCCAGCGTTTGACGCTCGCGGTTTCGCTGGTGTCATGGAAGTGGAAAACCTTCCAGCTGGAAATCGATTCATAGCAGTACGCCACAACGTTGTTTTTGTAGGGGGCTTGAAATTGTTTGGTCTCGTAAGCTTTTTTGAGCTTGGTCTCCTGATGCCCCGAGCCCAGCGGAATCCACTCGGACCCATACATGGGACCGTCAAAAAAGAGCCGTTCGTTGGAAAAGACAAAGTCACCTTCCACGGTCGGTTCCAACTCGAACTCGTAGCCGTTCAAGCCAAAATGGACATAGGAACTGATCTTCTGAGTTTCCTTGATGCCGAAGCTGACAATGCGGTCCGCCGAGCCTTGCTGGGTTGTCCACTTTTTAAGGCGCAACTCCATCATTTCGCTGAGCATGCGAAAGTAGGAAACGAAGCTGCTCTTGCCCGCACCGTTGGCACCCAGCAGCACGTTCAGGTTGCCCAGGTGCAAGTCTTCAAGGTTTTTAATGGACTTGAAGCCTTTGATGGTGAGCCGGCTGATCGGGTTCTTTGTGCTCATTGCTGCTTGATTCCTTTAGCGGCGCTGCTCGTTGAGTCAAAAGCCGCTGTCGTTGATAGCTGTGGTGGATTCTGCCATTGATTTCGCATGCTGGCTTGCCGGTTGATGGGGCCATCCTAACGTTAATTTTTACTGGCTAATACCGGTGCTTTGGCTTGTGAGTATTGCAGCTACGGCAGCCCCGCATGGCGGTGTGGATCAAGTGGTTATTGCGTAGGTTGCAGCAGGGAAGGCTGGATGGGGAGAAAGCTGCGCAGCTTCACGGATCAGCAAAGCCTGTTACTGAGGAGCCGGATGCTTAGATTTCGCAAGTCCGGATCTGTGGGAGGCTGGTCTAGGCCGCTCGCCCCGACTTTCCATAAAATAACTTGGTCACTTTTTTATCTTTTTAATATATATGCTTAAAAAACAGTTGGTTAGATTGTGCTTGGGTAGTCTGCACGCAAGACATAGATAAAATTATTGGATTTTTTAGCTTTGGAATAAAATCCAGACAGACGGCAGGGGATCTTTTTCTAGAGTGAAAGTTCATAAAAATAGTAATACCGATATTGACAGGTCATGCGACCTGTCCTAGGATCGATCTTGCAGGTGTATCACGCCTGTTCCGCTCTTTAAAAGTCACGTTTGCAAGGAAATCGAAGCCTTCTTTGGCGATCTCGTAAGAGATCATGACCGGCCCCTCGGTACCCCTGTGCGAATCGCATAGCGCGGCATGCGCGAAATCGATTTGCGCTTGCGAGGGTTGTCTGGCGTAAAAGCTGAGAGTCCTCTTAAGTCAATATACATATTCCTTGCTGTTTCTCTCTTTGGTCTGGCGGACATCGCACTTTTGCGTTGTTCATTCGAGGAGAAAAGCGATGTATAAACTACATGTTGTAATCTACGTGACTAGAAAAAATAAGAGCATTCGTACGAAGCTTGGAGACAGGCTCGCAACGAAAGGAATTGACTTAAGAGCAACTATAAAAAAACTGACTGTTTCAGCTGTTTTTGGTTGGGTTACCCGTTGGATCTTTTCAGTTTTTATTGGAAGTGATAATAGCTAACTGACTCTCATCTTTTTTGTTTAATAAGGAGCGGTCGTGGCAAAGGACAAGCCTTACTATCCTCATCACCCGATTGGAAGTGTTGAGTCCCTCGCGAAATGTTTAGGGCTGCCGCCAAGACTTTTAAAAGACCTTTCAGAAGATACATCTAGCTCTTACACTGAATTTAGTATTAGATCTAAGTCAGGTAAAGAGCGCATTGTTTATGATCCTAAGTTTGAGCTTAAGCGTTTACAAAAGAGAATAAACTCTAGATTGTTTGAAGGTGTTTTCTATCCATCCTACTTGCAAGGGGGAATAAGAGATCAGAAAAACCCTAGAGACTATATTGTAAATGGGACCATTCATGCCGGATCAAAAAATTTGATCGGAATTGACATAAAAGATTTTTACAATAATATCAAAGAGGAAAGTGTAAAGCCTATATTTACTCGGCTTTTTAACTTTCCAGATGCAGTGGCGAGTATTTTAACAAAATTGGTCACGAGAGACGGCACGGTGCCGCAGGGCGCATGCACTTCGAGCTATGTCGCCAATTTGGTATTTTTTAATTCAGAATACTCACTTGTTAGCAGAATGAGGGCGCGAGGATTTTCTTATACCCGTCTTTTAGATGATGTCACTTTGAGTTCGAAACGACCAATCACTAAAGAGGAAAGCACGGAGCTAATTAAGGAGGTCGCGGCGATCTTCAAAAAGCATAATCTTAGACTTAATAATAAAAAAACTAAGCAGGAGTCAGCAGGCGACGTCAAGGCCGAGTATAAGGTCACTGGAGTATGGGTTGGCCACGGAATACCGAAGCTCAGGAAAGCTGAGCGGCGGCACATTAGGCATCTAGTTTATATTTGTGAAAAAGAATATTTAAAATGTCGATTTTCTGAAGAGTACCATGCACTGTGGAATAGGATTTCCGGGCAGGTTGCTAAGCTAACACGCTTAAAACATTCACAAGCGGAAGATCTAAGGTTGCGAATGTCAGCGATTTTGCCCGAGTATGATAATCAGATGAAAGCGAGTATCATATTTGAAGCTGATAAGTTACTTCAAAAGCCAGTTGCTCATCATGTTAGGCCTGGTGTCATAAGCTCTTTGAATAAGACTTTGTATTCTCTTGGTGTTTTGACTCGGACGGATAAGCCTTTGGCTAGGCACTATAAAAAAATGCTGAGGCTTAGGTTTATTAACGCTCCTACAAAATCTGAAATGTGGGGATAATGTGCCGAAAGATGATCAGGCGATAAGTAGAGGGGTCGTGACGACATTTGATGCGTTCAAAGGATATGGATTCATTCGGAGGGCAGAAGGTAAAGATGTATTCTTCTTCTATGATGATATTGAGGACGAAGGGCATGACATCAATGTAGGAGATCGAGTGACGTTCATTATCGAAAAAGCTCCGAAAGGTCCAAGAGCGAAAGGTGTAAAGAAAGTAGAGCTAGATTCCGATTCTTTAAGTTTGTCGTAACACCTATCTACTTAATAGGTTTTTTAGGTGAGTAATATTTTGCGAATAATTAATTATATATGCTCCAAATGAATGCGTCATTGTTGTACCTTGATCCATCCATCGACTCATGTCCCACCCAAGATCAAGTAGGTCTGAAGTAGCAAAAACAAACTCTAGGGTGTCAATGATAAATGCAAACTCTGCAAAATTTTTTTGATAGTCAAATGATCTAGTACTTCCATGCACATAGTGATTTCGAGCCAAAACAGCATGGTTGCATGGCAGGTAAAGTTCCGAGAACTTATCGCCAGCCACCTCGATGATCTTGTTGGTACGGTGATGTATCTTGTCGCGCAGGCTTGCCTTACCAATGCGTCCTAAAGTCGAAAGAACAGACTGTCTAGCAAAGCTGTCCGGCAGGTCTGCGAAAATTTTTCGGCACTGTATCACCGCTTCTTTTAATGACGCATCAGCTTCCTTCGTTTTAGGTGCATGGCTCTCTGGCAGTAAATCAAACATATTGGCAGCGCCAACTATACGATTGATGCTGTAGCTCCCGAAAAATGCGGTCGCAAATCTTACCCTTGGATCACCCATAGTTTTTGCACTATTCATCCAGCCTGATACTATTTTGGAAAATTCTTCAGGATTTAGATCTGGGGAAATAAGAGTGTCATTTAAATTGGTTATATGGTCACCCTTGATGCGTTCATTGCACAAACTCCAGTATAACCTGGCTGTTTTAGGTATGACTGGAGAGAGTTCCTTTGGGCGTTGAGTAAGCTCTAACTCAATCCAATGGTAGCGCTGACGATGCCCGAGGCTAAGTTCAAACAACCCGTGTAGGGCGCGAAGATGATGGAGTGCTTCGTCCGGGGTCTTAGGCTCCTTGAATTCGATATTTGCGGTGACTTCGTTGTCAATCCGGATCCCAGCAGCACTCCCCGACGTGTGAGAAGACCGGTTCGTCAACGAGACTTTCCCAACCTGCGCGTTGCTCGATACGATTTCCCACAAACCGCTAAAATACAGCAGATGCGGATGCTCACCGATCTGAGGCTTGAAAGGGCGTCTTTCCCATCCGTACTTTTCTGCAATCTTCTCTGTACGCTTGTAATCGGTCTCCAGAATCTGGTGAATCTCCGCAGTTTCTGGGTGTAATGACTGAAAGGTCTCACGCCCGCTTAGAAGGCAGTCTATATTCTGAAAGTGGTAGCGAATCGCCTGGATAACCGGTTTATCAGAACTAATGAAATCCTCTCCTACTACTATATAGTTCGGAAAAAAAATACTTTCAAACTGCGTGTTTTTATCGAGGTGATACCGCTTTTTACCGTGAAGCACGCATTCCAGCAGCGAGACTTTTTTACCATCGTTTAATATTCCATGAATATCTGCTGGTTCGGATGCTGGATGATCCCAGTAGCTCTTTCCTACGAGTTTAAGAATACTGTCCGCACCGGCAATTTTTAGTGCGCCGACAAACTTGCCATCTGAAGAAATAAAAACTCCATTGTACTGTTCGTCTGTCGGCATGGAAAAATACTCAACTTAACTATTATAGGTAGGCACCGCAATCCTGAGAGTAGCATTCAGTCGACATTTTTACTTTGGCTTTCGTTACGATAGCTAGTAATTAGTACGTATGCACCACTGTACTGTAATCAGGGTCAGACACGATTTCGCCCTCCGGCCGCCTGCAACCCTCTAGATTGCCCGCCGGAAATTTTTCGCCACAGATCCCGACTTCCAGCCCAACTACTCCTGCGCTACCTTCCCCTCCGTCGCTTCCAACCCAGCGACCGGACTTGAGAATCCGAGAAACAATAGGCGCATAGGCGCCACCATCCATTAGACTGCTGGCGCTTTTTTGTGCCCGCATGTCTGTGTAATGGCGGCTATGCGTGGGAGGCCTTCGGGTCTGCCGGGTTCCTATTGTCCCGGTTTCTCAACCCGCGCATAGCTGCCACCCATTCGCATGAGAAACGAACGTGGCAGCTCATTACATTAGGAGTTTAAGCAATGAGCGTTTCTGACAGGCCTTCCCCTTGCAGTACCGCAATCGACACCCCCGCTCAGATCGGAGGTGCCCAATGATCAACCCACCCCTCAACAAAACCCTCGGCGTCATCACCTTTTCCACCTGCGGCAAACAGCCCAACCTCCACCGCCTTTTCCGCGTCAATTCCGGCGTACCCATCCGCGATGCCCTGGAGCATGCCTCCGAGCTTCTGCACTGTTCCAAAATGCTGGCATTGGACGCAGCGATGGATAACAGCGCGGATCGCTATGCCTGGGCGGCGCATTATTTGGGGGAGATGGCGAAGGCGGTGGTGGATGATTTGGCGAAGGGGATGTTGCCCAATGGGGTGGTGGAGGAGGGGGAATCGGTTGGTGTGTAGGCAGGTGGTTTTGAGGGTGTTTGGGCTGGCGTAATCGCAGGCAAGCCAGCTCCCACATTTGGATTGTATTTCAGGTTGAAAGGGGGTGGTGGGCGATGAAGCCGCCGACTGTCCACTTTTCTGCAGGCGAAAAAAAAGACCTTGAATTTCAAGGTCTTTTT
>Ga0265797_10012781_pt1 | contig 10225 bp, 12 predicted proteins | sample P2T30metagenome_FD_192433 | JGI IMG/M metagenome (GOLD analysis project Ga0265797, IMG submission 192433) | Plant litter microbial communities from East Loma Ridge, Irvine, California - P2 T30 | ecosystem: Environmental > Terrestrial > Plant litter > Unclassified | place: USA: California... | reverse complement strand
TAACAGCCACCAGCCCTCGAGGCCCCATGAACCTTTTTTGCATATGTACATGGAAACACTCCAAAGTGTTGTTTGTAGCGACAGAATCCCAACTCTCCTTGCTCGACTTATCGAACATTCATCCTACTCTTCATGTGCGAGTCCTTAAATTGTTCCCAGCCCTCAGGATCCTGTTCCTGCAACATCCTGAGATCGTCGAGGTTTGCGCCGACCTTGTCCAGCACCGCCTTCCAACCGATCTTCTCGACGAGAGGTCCCAGCTCGTTTCCGGGTGTAGACTCTAGACGCTCCTTGAGGATCTCAAGGCGTTGCTGGCCTGCTGTTGGCGGATGACTGGCTCCGTCAAGTGGAGGCGTGACAGTAGTGGGGGTGGAATCGACAATCTCGCGGCGAAGATGCTGGCCCAAGCGATGCAGGCGACCCTCCTCGAGCGTGAGAGCGCGAGAAGCCAGGGAAGCATCACTGTTGTGGCGAGACATCGGAGGCTTGACAGTGTCGTCTTCACCATCATCAACGTCTCCCGCCGGGTTCAATAACTCAGCGCGTTCACCCGTGGCGAACGAAGAAGCAAGCGTGGATTGGAAAGACGAGGCCATGGATGCTGTTGGCTCGGCCACAGCACCGTTTGGCGCGATGCGTGAATCCGGATATTCCTCCTCGAAGCGCTGGATCATGCTCTGCAACGTCTGGTCGAGGAACATGAGTCGGCGGTAGGCCATCTCGTCGCCATCTGTGGCTTCCTTGATGAGAGCAGGCTGCAGGCGCGTTCGGATCTTGCGAGCGCTTTGAAGCAAGTCTTTGCTCATTTGCTTTGCCTTGGTGCGACCCTCGTTGTCCATGCTTGATGACCGATCGCCGGTGGGTGTGCGAGTTCCGGAGATAGGCGTGGTAGGTCTGCTAGACTTACGCATGTCGTTCGCTTTCTCGCCAAGTACGTACTGCAACGCCTTGACCACGCCTGTGCCGCCAACGATGTAGTCATCATCTGGCGCCGGCTCGTCGTTGTCGGCATCCTGGCTGCTTCCGTCAACGTGGCCGACCAGATGCATCAGCACATCAGGCACAACAACGCCCTTAACGTTCCTCTCACCACCATGTGGAGCAGCCAAGGTGGCAGCAGCGTTCGCGGTCGCGTTTGCATCGCCCGTAGCCTCCGCAATGGCAAACTGTTCCATGTTGCGCAATGAGTATGCCACGACCTGTTTCGCCAGAGCCTTGACAATTTCGTTGCTTTCTGAGCTCGGTACCTGGAAGATGTCAATTAAATCGTAACAACAGTTCCGTCGAATGTGACTTACATCGATATCAATACAGATCAACGTCTTGCTCACTCTCACAGCAGTCATTAGACTGGCGTAAAGTGCGCATGCCTCCTCCTGGCTTGCCTCATCGGTCGCGTTCGCGAGCGCCTTCAGCTGTGGGTTCTCGAGAATGCTCAGATGCGCCAGTCTAGGTCCTTCTGGCAATACCTCGGCCAGCGCAATGGCCTGCTTCGTCGACATGCCAACATCACTAAGGTGTATCCGCTTCAGATCCCTCATCTGTGGTATGTATCTTCTCAGCAGCGAAATTGTTCCGTTGTCCTCTCCACAAAGATCCCGGTTGTGACTTAAATCGATGAAGCGGAAATTTGAGAGTTTGACCAGTGCTGGGAACAACGCTTTCACACTGGCCGTGTCCAGGTTGCAGTCTGCAAGACTCAGACCCCAGCAGGGACAATCGGGCTTCTCGTTGAAGGTGTTTGCAATAAGGTCCAGTTTGCCACGAAGATCGTTGCCACCAAGATCCAGACCATGACATATTCCCGACCGCAGATAGTGAACAACGTACTCGAGCGCCTCGTCCGTGAGATGATTACCAGCAAGCCCAAGACGTGAGATACCGCACATCATTGCTCCGTCCACGATCTTCCTAGTATGTTCAGTGCTAAGCCCACATTCTGACACACTAAGCTCTTCCAATTGTGCGCCACCAAGCCGCTCGCTGAGACACTTGTACAGTGTTTCTGCTGCATTGAGATCTGGTGCAGCGGCAGCAGTCGGCTTCTCGGGATTCTTCTTCGTGCTGGAATGCACAGTTGGTGGCATCGTTTCCGGGAACTTGTTCAGGGACAGATCAATAGCCTTGATCGACCTGCACATGTAGAGGAACAGGCTGATATGTTTCCATCCTACACGAGTGACACGCGGGTTGTTCTTCAGAGAAATTTTCTCTACGACACCAGAGCGCTCTGTACGAGATCGAGTTGGGCCCGCGCGCTCGCGATGTTTCGGACCAGTATTCCTGCGCTTAGTAGGTTCTGGTCTCTTCGCGGCCAGCAAACCCGCTAGAATGACACGCACGCCCTCGTCGTTGAGATCGGCGTCTTCCAGGATCAGGCGCTTGACTGGTACGACAGCCAGCCAGTCTCCCAGTGTGACAACGTCCGCAAGCTGGAGTCGAGAACCAGTCAGGTCGAGAGTTCCGACGACGCCAGGCTCGTCTACTACTGCGCACTTGGGCGACATGAGCTGCTCGGTGATACGCTTGAGGATAGGTGTTTCTCTTAGCTGGCAACATCTCCGATAGATGCGCACAGGGTCTGTTGTAGGCCGGTCTTGCTTCACAGGTCCTGATACTTGTGGGCTTGGATTTGTAAGCCCTCCGTTGGGAAGCGATCCAGCAAGCGAGCCCTTCTCACTATCATCGTCGTCGTCGTTTGCTGTCATTTCGATTGGTATCGAACCATTCTCCTGTGCTCTTCGAAGCTTCTTCTCTTTGCGTTCTTTCCGTTCGACTTCTGACCGCTTCTTCTTCTCTTTCTTCCTAGTCATGCCTTGCGGGCCATCCTCCAAGCTTCCGACCATTGGACTTCCAGCCACGTCTTCCTGTGATGCAGACGGATTGTTGGCTTCGCCATTCTCCTGTCCAGGCACGGGAATGGCTTTCGACTGTGCCTCCAGAACTGGCTCACCTTGATCGTCTTTCTCTTCAGTGATCGATTCAGGATGCTTCAGCGCCTCACCCTCAGCGCGCTCCTTAAGCTTCGCGTCCTTCTTCTTGCGTTTCTTCTGCGAGTCGTCATCGGCTGGGTCTTCTGTATATTTCGGCCCACCCGCGATCTCCACGTCGACGCAAAACGAGACTCTACGCAACTTGCTCTGGTCCAGCTCCGGCACGAGACATCTCTCGCGATTCGGGTCCACGTTCAGGACTCTGCGCGGGCATACTCCACCAGTACCTTGCACCTTGGGTATCCCGGAACTCTGAGAAGCTGACGATAATTTCCTGGTGAGCGACGAGAAGAACGAGCCTGAGGACTCCTTTGGCTTCGAAGGTATGTAGGGCTCGGCGCTCTCTGCTTCTTCAGGTGCCTTTTGCGCGCCAGCAGAAGCATTGCTACTTGGCGCGGGTGGTGATTTGAGCGGTTGCGCCTGTTGTGGTTGAGATGTGGATCGCTGTGGTGTTGCTTGTGAAGAGGAAAAGCGAGAGCTGATGTTGTTGATCCATGACGGTCGTCGTGATGATCGAGGTTCTTCTGGGTTTGACCTGTCGGTGCTTGCGCGACCCAATATGTTGGGTCGCTTGCTGGCTTGGGGTTTCGTGGGAACCGCTGGAGGTGTCGGTGTGCTTGGAAGGGCAGGATCGGTGTTCTGTCTGGGTTGCGACAGCGATGGCGGCGTCACATGAGTTGGTGCTGGGCTCTTTGGAGTGTCTGGGGAGTGTTGGCGTTGAGCGGGTGAGTCGGTGGTCGTTGGCACCGGAGGCTTGTTATCGTTGGTGACCGAGACGGTGGACGATGCGTGCTTGCGTTGCTGGTTCTCTGTACGATTGTCAACATGACTGGTCCCATCCGACGTTATAGCGTGTGGTTGAGTGGATGCAGTGGTGGTGGTGGCCATGCGCTTACCCTTGTTGGGAGTGTGCAGCCAGGAAACGTCGACGCCGTGGACCTGGTCCATAGTCGCGATAGCTGTGTGGGCCGTGTGTTCCCGGTGGTATAGTGTGAGTGCAGCAGAGTGCGAGTGCGAGGAGAGCAGCAATTGCGCTTGCTCGTGCTCAGCTCAGCATGCTGGACATGCACAAGGAAAGGCAAAGCGAAAGGGAAACGATCGCAGAGGCGGCACGGATGAGGTCAGCGGCCGGTACAGTAGTAGCCCCAGCCAGCGGTGGTGCAAGTGGTAGCAAGACCTGGACCGATACCGATGTCCGGCAGTCAGCTGCTGGTGCTGCGATATGATGCGATGCGCCTCTTTCCCCAGACTCTTCGGCCTTGTGCTTCTCGGCTAGAAGCGAAGGCTTATTATTATCACAGTAGTATCATACGAGTGTTGTCATTCTTATCATCATTATCCGTCAGCAGCGCGTCGTTCAGTAGTGACTACAGGAGACGAACGATATGCATTTGAGCATACAACTGAGTGACACCATCGCCGGTCGGTGGGCCCCATGCTCCGGCTGGCTCGAGAGCACAGTCTTGCACAAGATGATACAATCCCTTGGCCCAAGCCCGCCCTAGCAAAACACCGACATCCGGAGGCCCGTTGATCACACATCAGTGCATCTTCTGCTGCGAGGGGTTGGACAGTGTGTGTAGGTGGCGCTGTGCATAATTTAATGCAACCTGTGCGCTTGATCACACACCACCCTTCCTATCTCCTACCCATGTCACCAGAGCATCTCGCTTCGTTGCCTCTCGGTGAGCTCCAGCATATCTAAAATCATAACAATTTTTCTCCATTGTCGTCATCACGCCTCTTCTCCCCTCCCTTCCGATCGCTCCACCAGACCTCGCGCCTTTTTCGGCGCCGAGCCGAAAGCAGTAAAAGCGAATTGCAGATCATCTTCGCGGTCTGCCATCTGCTTCTCGGCACACTCGGCCGTAGGGGTCCTGATTGTCGGGGCGATTGATATCAGATATGATCATACTGTCTCGCTGGGAGACTCTGCATGGCCACATGGGAGACGAGCAGCGAGCACACGTCTAGCTCCAGCTGGCTTTACCGACGCTTTCTGAGCATCAGCTTCGCGTCATCGGCAATCATCAGAGAAGTAAACGTGGAGAGAGATTGGCATCGTAGGTATAGTAATGTAGTATAGATGGAATACCTCCCATCGAGCACCTTATGTATCTCCCCACCCTGAGCCCAATCACAAAAAAGAAAAGGAAATAAATCGAAAAAGAGCCCGCAAAACAATGAAGGCGCGTCTGCACGCTCAAAGCAGACGCAGAAGAAGTCTTACAGAAGAGAAAGAAGAAGAAGAAGAAAAAGTGAACAGACTAAAATAAAATAAGATTGGTATCCCATGTGCCTCTTTTCCTGCTCTTCTCAAACACGCTTTCTTCGAGAAGCACATCGGTACCCCGTTCCGCTTTCTCTACACACGCAAGAGGCCGCGCTGAATGAGGAAGAGCCCAGCTCGTTCTGTTTCGTCAAGCGGGCAGTCTCTCCTTGCGCATCGCTCCCGCGCCTTTTCTTTTCCTGTTCGACCAGCCAAAGTGTGAAAAATTATTACAGCGCATTTGCCACCTTGTTCACGCCAAGGCGAAAGTGCTATGTGAATGATGGCTTGAGCGCAGGGTATGGTGTGGCATTGCGGTTGTGGTGTGGTTATTGCCGTGAGGACGTGTCTATATCAGACCGCACATGCGAAGGTTCTCCTGGATGATAATGTCATTGACGGCGGCCATGACGAATCGGATTTGCATCGTGTCGGTTGCGCAGGTGAAGTGGGTGTAGATTTGCTTGGTAGGATGTTGGTTGAGGCTGGGGTGGCATCGTTAGCATATTGTCCGCTTAGTTGCAAAGCTCATCGTAACTCACGATACAAATCTGTTCAGGATGTAATCGCATGCGGCGCCGTAGTCCTGACCACCCTCGTAGTCGGGGAAGTAGTTCTTCATAGGTGAAACTGGCAACTTCTCCTTGAATCGATCAATCTTGTTCAGGAAGAGAATAATGCTGGTCTTTGTGAACCACCTGCTGTTGCAGATCGAATCAAAGAGAGTGAGCGCCTCCTGCATGCGGTTGACAGTCTCGTCCTCGAACAGCAGTTGGTCGTACTCCGAAATGGCGACCAAGAAGAGAATGGTAGTGACATTCTCGAAGCAGTGTATCCACTTCTTACGCTCGGAACGCTGGCCACCCACATCGAACATACGGTAGGTAAGATCGCCAATGATGAACGTCGTCTCCGTGATACCGGTTGTCTTGACACGGGACCGCAGGACATCCGCATCGGAGGGGACATATGTAGGTGATGCGATAGTGTCGATAGAGTCGAAGTAGTACTTGGCGCTGTCGTTGAGCTGGTATTCACGACTTCTCTGGAACGCCGCCTGGACGCCTGCGTCTGCCCACAGGGTCTTGATGGCTTGCCCGACCTCTGGAGGCAGAACGTCACCTTCGATCTGTGCGGGTTGCATGAAGATAGTCTGCACGTGGTATTCGGCCCTTTGGTCGTCGAGAGGCATCTCCAGGCTCTCCATAGCCTCTAGGATGACGCGCATAGATTGCACTGTGTTAGAGAAGATGATCTGTCGAGGATGTCAATCGCTGTCACTCCAATTGCGTTATTTCTGGAACAACTCACTTCTCTGAAGCTCTCGCGCTCATCCCGCGAGTATCCGCCCTCGTGGATAAGCTTCATCTGTTTGAGAATGGTCGACTTTCCGGATTCACCAGCACCAAGCAGCAACATCTTGATCTCATTGCGCAAGTTGAGCTTGTCGCGCTTCAATTGGTTCTCAATTTCCTCATTTCGTTGCTTGCCCTCCTTGGACTCTGAGCTCTGTCCGCAACCCATGGTAGCGGTATTGTGTCGCGTTTCTGGCGCAAAGGCGAGAAGGGTGTTATTGAATTAGATCGTAGGTTTACAGGGTCGTGAGGCCAGTGAGGATAAGGCCGGGTATCTGGAAATTTTGTCGTTAGTTGGGAATCGATATGAGGGAGACTGCATTGAATGATCGCATGCATGTGATTCGATGGCAGGTTCGCAATTGGCACAGCATGGCATGTCGTCGAGCTGTGCCGGCAACACGGTCATGTGCGCGACTCGCAACGCATAAGGAGACTGCAGGCGGGCTTGCTGCATGTCGCCGCAGCGTTGTTGCATGAGAAGACACGATCGGACGGGTGCAGGAGTGAAGGACTCACCTCGAATGCGATGTACCTATGTAGCAGAGCGAGTTGCGGTGAAAGTATATCTCCGTGGCTGGAGGCTGGCGGGCAGCTGGTGCAAACGCCGCAGATGCAAAAGGACGTCGCGGTTCAGGAGGTCGCCGGCGATGTTCGCGTGGACCGGGTCGAAGGATTGCAGCGGCGGAAGGGTGTGAGTGAGTGAGTGAGTGCGGGCGTGGGTGTCGTGAGGCCTGGCGCAGAGAATGGCAGGAGGTGAGCGAGGCGTTGGTCGTGGGCAAGGAGGCGTGGTGATTGGTAACGCGAGTGGGCGGCGGGTGTGTCGCAGGGTCGGCGCGCGGGAGGTAGGGTTGGGTTGGACTGAGGTGGACGGGCAGACTGGCGTAGAGTTGCGCCTAGGTGCCGGGCGGAGAGAGTGGCTCGAGAGTAGTGGCTCTCGACTGGCTTGACTGGGTGAGACGGCGATCGCGCGGCGGAAGAAACGCACGTCCGTAGCTATGGCAGCTGGTGAGCTTCGTGAGCAGCGAAGACGAGCGAGCAATCTGCGCTCGGCCTGGAAGCGCGCGCTGGCGGGCTGTCTAGCTCGCTCCAATCAACGGCGCGCGGAAGCTACTACGCTGCGATGGCACTGGCTGTATGGCACGCTGCTTGGCTGCCGGAGTTCAGCCCCACGCGTGCCGAGGCTGCTGCTGCTAGAAGCAAATGTTGAAGAGCGTGAAGATGCTTCGCTGCTGCTGGGCCTGTGTGTGTGCGTGAGTGGTGGTATGTAGGGAGAGCAGGAGAGAGACAGACAGACAGACAGCAATACGCCATATGCGATACTAGTGTATACATACGTCCACGCAGGCAAGGCCGACGGGGGCTGGGCTGCGGTGCTACTCGGCAGCAGCAGGCTTCCCGGCAGAGGGCATGCAGCACTCGGGCTGGCAGCTGGCAGCACGACGATGCTGCTGCTCGCCTAACCAAAGCCCTGCACCACGAGGCTGTCACCAAGGCTAGTACTGAGCACGATGAAGCAGCTGTCGTTTCCACTGCGCTGTCTTCCCATACCGCGCTGTCCCGTCGCCCCGGTTCTCGCCAGCTCTCGCGCTCGGCTGCGGTGTAGTGCTGCAGACTGAAGAAACGCAGCTGCAAGCTACTCGCCAGTCCATCCACCCACAGCAAAGCAAGGCAAGGCATCCTGGCCCGCGCTAGATCAAGCGAAGTGTCTCATCTGCAGGGCTGGAGTGAGATGAACTTGCTATTGCGTGTCCCTGAAACCCAAGCCCGCACGGCTCCTACCGTCCTCACAGAATCAAGACGTCGCATTGGGAACTCGAGACGGCGGCTAAAGACAGACACCCAAAACCATCTCAACACTTCAGAGGCACACGCAGGTTTGAGACAAGTCACCGACCCGTTCAGGCCATATCGGCAAGCCTGCTACCGTTCTTCGCGCTGCCCGTGCGCACCGACACTCCCTCCGACCGCCACACATGACATCGACCCAGAAAAGCGCATCTTGGATCCTCGATGATAGCGCTTCTTCACTATAGCTCCATACCTCTAGTACCCATCCAGTGCTTCGTCCGCAACTGAAATACGACCTTCGAAGGGCTCAATCCTTCTAGCCTGAATCGTTACTGCCTCAGTGTTACGCAATTTGCATCTCCATCTTGCCCTGTAGTCGTTCTCAAGTCTCAACCTCTCCTTTTGCCGAGTCCTCAAACGCGCCGTCGCGGACGAGGCCGCAGGATCAAGAGGAGCACTCCGCACTGCCGTGCCCCTTGTCGTGAATAAACATCCCTGGTTCCTCGGTTTCTTCTCCGCACGATTCAAGCTGAAGCACACGTGCCGAAGTTTGAGTACGAAGTGCCAATGGCAAGCAAACCTATCTGAGCTGTTATGGTCGACGATGTGTACCAGCACGCGAGCTTCTGAGACAGCTAGGCAATCTGTATATGCTATGCGTCCTGATGTTGCTAGCCATATTGTACGTTGCCGGGCCGCAGGAAAGCTAAGAGATAGCTGTTCTTCACAAACTTGTGAACAAAAGCTACACCACTGTGCGAGCTCGAAGGTCGACCTCACATAGGCAAAGCACAGACTTTCACATAGAAGAGGCGTCGCGCCGTGCGATCGACGACGCGTCGAGGCTTGTCTGTCACATCAGCCCGCAGACCGCCATCTAGCTCTCAGCAGGTTGTCCTCACAAGAGGTCTCCTGTTCCAGACAGTCTTGCGCGTGCACGCAACCTTCTGCGTCAAATAATACGTAAGTGCGAGTAGACACAATGGTATCGGCAAGCTCGCATGCACATCTCTCACCAGCAGCAACCAATAACAAAATCCACCCCAGCCGCATACATGCAAGCACAAAATCTGCAAACACATCATGGTCACACGAAAACAAAGCCATTCTTACACAACACCCGCCGCCGCACAACGCAAGGGTCCATACTCCCCCCAGCCCTTGCACTTCTTCACCATCCCAAATGCGCTCCGTATAGAATATATCCAACCACTGTCGTGCCACCGCCAATCTTGCCCATGGGTCGAAAAAGAGCCAGCCAGTAAGCGACGCACGCCAACTGCGATCTTCACAGAAGCGACGACACCCCTGGCTCTCTGCAGAGCGCAAGCTTCCATGTAAACCCAGAAGTAGATCAACGTTCGCAGGACGCATCATTTTCTATACTTGTTTTGACGCCCTGCTTTCTGCTGGCTGCAGTTGAGATTAGCCCTGTCCCTTCTATTGACAGGGACCTCGCCGCCAACGGCCGCTTATGGCTTGGATCCTCCATGCAAGCAGCCGTGGATGGGCGTGAGTTGCAGGCTTGGCCCTTCTTGACGTCCTCGATATAGCGTGTGCGACCCCCCAACCACGAGCACTATCACAAAATTCCCGACTGAACGAGTGTGGGTATCGTTAGCCGAGCGTGGAACGTGTAAAGTCGCAAGTCTAAGGGTTGTGAAATGATTTCCTTGAAAGCGTGGAAGTTAGAAAAGCCAATCGTTCTATGTGGTCTATAAGAATTCTCCCTCGTTTCTGTCTAACTAAAAAATGAGACGTCTCCATTGGTAAAGTTAAGGGCCCTGGCTCATTTATACATTACGAAAAATTGGTAG
>Ga0265797_10012780_pt1 | contig 10226 bp, 11 predicted proteins | sample P2T30metagenome_FD_192433 | JGI IMG/M metagenome (GOLD analysis project Ga0265797, IMG submission 192433) | Plant litter microbial communities from East Loma Ridge, Irvine, California - P2 T30 | ecosystem: Environmental > Terrestrial > Plant litter > Unclassified | place: USA: California... | reverse complement strand
AGGGGGTGGATGGGGAGGGGGGGTTGAAGAGGTATCCTAAGCCGATGTTTGACTTTCCTACACGCCGCGATATTTGTCTCAAGGGGATGAAGAATGCGTACCACGTCGGGCTATACGGCAACGATCCCAAGGTCCTAGACGGGACATGGCGCACGTTATTCGACGACGCGGCTGAGGGTCCAACAACGGGTGGGAATGGTCCGCCTGGCGCAATGGTCGAGCACGAAGACGCGAGTGGTGGGGAGGACCATGATGTTCCTGCGCCGCCTAGCCCAAAGAAAGCGAAGAAAGTCGCAAGGGAGAGTGAGAAGAAAGCAACGGGTCAGGGGAAAGCGAAGATAGGACATAAAAGGGAAGCGAGTCAGGGCACGCTGGATGGAATTGTGACTAGGGGTAAGAAACCGAAGAAGGAAAAGAACGAGGAGGTGTTTCCTAATGAGACGCATTATGGCTGATGTGCTGGGCTGGGGGTGTGTAGTTGGTAATGGAGAATGTGTCTCGCCGCTATGGGGTATTAGCAGCACAACAAGAAGTCCAAGCCTTCATGATGTGCATATCAAATTTCATTTCATTCCATCCCATTCCATTCCCCTACACACCCAAACCCACCCCCTCACTCACAATCCCTCAAACCCCCTCATTCCCCCACCACACGCCCGCTCCAACGTCAAAAACGCAAAATGCCCGCCCACAACCGGCCTCGCAAAGAAGTACGGCCCGGGAAACCCGCCATCGCCCTCCGTAACATACAGATCCGTAAACGGTTTATCGGTTACCGTCTCATTAAGCCACACCGCCACGCGGTCCAGGATCTCGGAGCGCACTTTCTTGGACGCCACGGCTGCGGCTTCGAATTCCCAGTCGGACTTTGTGTACAGGTGACGACTGTCAAGGGGCAGGCCGTATTTTTGCATGACGCTGGCGTACCAGGTGGATTGCTTGGTGTAGATGTGCGAGGGGATGAAGTCGGATGTTATGGGGGTGCGGCCGGTTGATGTGCGCTTTGCGATTGGGTGTTGAGCGTTTGCGGTGTTGCCGGCGACTTCCCCAATTGTTGATCCGGAAGATGATGAGTTTGTGAGTGATGGGTGGAAGCACAGCACGGCGTCGGCGTAGAGCGAGTACAGCGTAGTCCAGCTGCCGTACCAGTCGTATGCGAGTTTGGCGTGCGTGTTGTCGCGCGACATGCCGAGTTCTTCCCACTTCTTGATGTAGGTCTCGGAGATGTTGCGGTAGTGTTTGGCGTCGCTGGAGTGCTCGAGGAGGTCGGCGATCTCGCTGAAGGCTTTGATGCCGATTATGCCTTTGAGCGCGAGGTTGGTTTGGAGGGGGAGCCAGCCGGCGAAGTCGTCGGTGCATACTGAGGGAATTAGCTAGACAATGCCGGCGAGAGTGATCTTGACTTACGCTGATTGTGGGGCTCGAGAGCATCCTCAACGAGGTAACCAGTCCACTGCTTCCAGAGGTCGTAGCTGCCGTCGAGCCACTTCTTTGCCTGCTTGATACCCTTGGCACCTCCACCCCAGGTATCGTCAAGGTAGTCGAGCTCCTCATGTGTCCGCAGAGCAAAAGCGTTTTCTGTGTCATCAATATCGTCGGATGCAACACCGACAGTCGACCAAATAGACTGCGCTTCTTCATCGGCACCATAGGTCAGTGAGTTGACCAGAGCCAGACCCATGATGAGCATATCGCCACACTCCTCGACAGGCATGTACTCGTCTCTTCCATCAGCATGTCCGGTGAGATTCGGGAAATGGGCGCCAAGATCGTGCATTGAGTACTTGTTAGGGTACTGGCCGCTCAACTGGTGCTCGAGGAGTGGCTCGAGCAAATATGCAAGCCACTTGGGCTGCGTGTACAAGAAGAATGGGAAAGCTGGGAAGATGACGTCCACCGTCTGCGAGTTGCCATTCGACGAGATCTCCTTTAAGAATAGTAGCGGGTTTTCTGGCGTGCCGGAGAAACTCGTTGCGCCCATTGCTTGTCGTGCAGATAACGCAACAATGTCGACGTAGCTGTCAGAGCCAGACTGGTACGCATCGGCACGAAGTTGTTCGGAGTAGTTGCCTGCCAGCTCGCTTGCTTTATCAAAGTCGTTGTAATGGAATTGGATAAGCTTTTCGTCCTCCGGGAACCATGACTTCCAGAGCGGCTTCATGAACGTAAGACCACGCGCAGATGCGAACTGCGTTACCGGGTCCTGAATATGCGCAATGGTGAACAACACGCTGCTGCTCGAGCTCGAGGACGTAGACGACGATGTGCTCAAGTTGAACGACTTCGCGAACGCAAACACCGGCTCCCCGTCCATGATCGCGCGAAACTTATCGTCCATGGTGTTGTTCAATTTGCCGGTCATTGCGAATCTCTGCCGCAGCTCAGAAGAAGTGCCAGCTTCATGATCAGCACCTCCAGGGCCAGTGAAGTGCAGCTGACCCCACTCGGCCTGGTCATCATTTTCAGTAAAGAGCTGCTGGACCTGGCGGTTGACCATCCACGTCTTCAGACCTTCGGAGGATCCCCGTTTTTCGGCCAAGCCCCATTCTATGACACTCTCCCTCTTGCCGCTGACCCATTGTCCATTGACGTCGACGTAGATGTTGACATCTAGCCCTCCTTCTACGTATACGGTCAGGTACGATGCGGGTATCGCCTGGCGGAGAGTGGATGTGGGTGTGATGGGCGAGAGAAAGGACAGAGTGATCTCGACGTCTTTGGCCATGATCTGCTTCTTCGGTGCGGAGAGGACATATGTGAGGTTCGTCGTCGAGGCATCGTACTTTGCGCCTTTGTAGGATGGGTATGCGACGGTGTAGCTGGTCACAACGTCAGTGCTGTCAGTGGTCGTGGTTCATTCGGCTCACTCTTTGCTCTTGGTGTCGAGCGAATCATGTGGCCGGCCAAGCAATGGAAATACTTCTTTCGTTTCTGGTAGCGATGCAAGCACGCCGAAGCCGACCTGTGAATTCCATGGTGAGCCAATGCTGCCTCTTGAGCGGCGCAACTGCACGTGTAGATCGTACCTCACCACCCGTCCAGAACATGGGCCACTTACTCCACGGCTCTTCCCTCGCATTCTGCAGCCATGTACTTAGATACGGATTCCGCACAATCAACGGAAGAACCGGAGGTGTGAGAGAAGAAGCACCAGCAACGCTTGCCAGCAGCGCTGCGGCGGTCAAGCTCAGGGAACGCATGGCAGCAGTCGATGACGCGTGAAGTGTATGAACAGCAATTCAGAAAGATTGGGACGCTCAATATAAGTACAAGAAGCTATGGGTCGTATCATGTACGTGAAGTGGAGCTGTCATCTGGTTGGGGTAGCTCGAGCTGGGGAAGCTGCAGCTGCGGTTGCGGGGTTGGTAGCGCCAATCATGGCCATGTGCCTTGCAGCCCGGCGGCGCGTGCTTCCAATCGCGCTTCAGATGGGCGCGCCAAACTTCACGACTGCATCTTCCAAGACACCTGAATCCATCACCTGGATGTTTCCATCTGATACAACATACGCCAATGTTCGTCCTTTCCTTCATAATGTTCACCCAGAAGCACTCCGCGCGCCACTCCGTCCTCCCACGTCGCCTTTGCGTTCTGAGCTCGGCGTCCCACGACGCTTCCACGTCGACGAAATAGCACTCAACAGCGACGACGCCCTACCTCCTTTACGCTTCTCCAGCGGCGGCGTGCTCAGGTCTTCACGCATCGACTTGACAGGGCTTGGCGTGCGCTTGCGCCACTCTTCCACTGGGTATGCCGGATGCGGACGATATGCGATCGAGGACTGAGAATCCGACTTCTGTGGAAGCCTGGGTAGCGGCCTGGAGGCGTCATCTGGAGGAAGCAAAGTGATGGATGGTGGCATGGAGAGGCGGTAGCTCTGCGGTGGTGTGCGTGTGATGTTGTTGCGCTGCTGTGGCATGCACTGTGCTTCTCGGTGCGCGCCTGGAGCACCACGGGGCACGTAGCCGTGAGGATTCTCTGATGCGGTGGGTGAATTCTGTGGTGTTTCTGTGCTTGATGGCCGCTTCGTCTGGGCGGAAGTGCGCCAGGAAGTGCGTGTGATGGGGCTCTTGCGCTGGCTGTCTGTCGAGGAGTGTGTAGTGTGACTTCTCGCATCAGCAGCGCCATCGGTGCACTCGTAGAAAACGTCGTCCGCGCCCTTTTCAGAAGCGCGACTGCTCCCTTCGTCGCGCGCCCCGTCTACACACGGCTCGATGACGGGTATGTCGTTTTCCTCAACCATTCTGCGCCAGTGCTGCTCCAGTATGCCCATGTCCTCCAGCTGCTCCCACGTGCGGTAGTAGTATCGGAACGTCGCAAAGGGTTGGTCGATGGGGTCGATGAGCGCGAACTTGTAGAAGCGCTTGGGGTGCTCGGAGCTGGCGCGCCCTGCGTTGACGAGGCTGCTGCTGTTAGTAGGTGCTTTCTCTTGTCGCATATGTCGCGCTCACTGTATTCCCTTCCCGTCTTGCCCATGCTTGGTCTTGCTGTACTCCTCCATTTCCCTCTCGATTCTGGCCCTCCCGTGTGCGCGATACACCTTGATCTCCATGCGCATCTTGTCGTTGAATGGGTCTTTCACGTCATCCCACTCGCCCTTCTTGCCTGGCGCCGTGAAGCTCAGCACCCTCTTCTCGACCCTCCTCTTCCCGTCCTCGTCTTCCGCTCTCTCGTATAGTCCGAACATCGTCCGTCCCTTCCATTCGTCCTCCTTGCCGGTTGACCAGCTCACCACATGCGTGCCATTGATGTACAGCTTGAAGAGAAAGTAGTGACCAGCAGGCACAGGCGGCGAGACGGCATAGCTGATCCAGAAGACGCTGCCGGGCAGAACCGGAACGTAGACGCTGCGTGTCGAGGTCGCTTCATCGACGAGTTTTGGTACTGTGCGCACGATGCCGCGTGAGGTGTAGTGCTCCTGCGACAGAGGTTCAAGTTCGGGTATCTTCTCGGCGCCGAACTGCGAGTAAAGCTTGAAATCAATGCTGCGGTACTCGGGCATGACTGCTGGTAGAGTTTCCGACGGTGGGGATGAATTGTGTGGCTATTTGCGCGCCGCAGTGATGTTCGCAACTTCCTCGACGAGTAGCAAGCGCACGTGACGCCCTGCTTGCCCAGGTGCTTGTCATCATCGATCCACAACGTGCATCTCGTTTGCTACCGAGTCAGCTGGCGAGTGAAAGCAACATCACGACACACCGAGGCAATTGTATAAGTACAACGTCACCGCACAATTACGGCCATGGCTCTCCTTCATCCCATCCGCGTCGAGTCACAGCACCGAGTCACCCTCGCGACAAGGCTTCTCTTACTCGTTCACCGCGAGCGGGTACCCTTTGTCTATTATTACTAGTGAGAGACTCACTCACTGTGGCAAAGCCTCCGCAAGCCTCTCTCTGACTATATAATACTCACTCCCCTAGGCTCTGCCCTTCTCTTCTCACCACACCTCCACACAGCCTCTCTTTACCACAACTGTCAACTTCGATTCCAGCCAGCCTTATCCATACCTTCTCCTCGACCACCACAGCCAAGATCCCTGACAACATGTCCTCTTCCACATCGTCCGCCACCATGGCCACGTCTACGACTTCCAACGGCCCAGCCCCGCGTATCAAGAAGGTGTCCCAGCAGCTGACGCTGCTGCAACTTGAACAGTAAGTGGTCACTCTCCAATATAGTCTTGACTACATGTAACTAACTCTTCATAGGCTCAAGAAGGGCCCAAAGGTCAGCATCGTGATCGGTCCTGAAGGCGACCGGTTCATCGGCATCGAGGGCGCTTCAATTGATATACTCGCGCACTTCTCCCCGTACGCCAAGAAGAAGCTCGTCGACGAGCGCGCCTCCTCCCTAAGCATCCCCAATGGATCCAAGCAGCCCCTGGCTTGGATCTACAAGTACATGCGTTCCGGTGAGGCCGGCGCTGCAGGCGAAGATGCCTTCGAGACCCTCACCTTCGACAACCTCGTGCTCCTGTACACGCACAGCGCGTTCCTACAATACCAGGCTCTCATGGACAAAGTCGTTGCGCGTTTGAAGGGCAAGTACCACACGTCTCTGCCGAGCATTGACGATCTCAAGACCTTCGCTGCCTTTGTTCCACTCATGTTCGAGTACGCTGTTGGTGTGCTTGCGCATGAAATGGTCAACCCTTGGGCATGTAACTATACGGCCTACACGCAGCTCGCAGACGACAACCAGGAAATCTCGGACGCTCTCGGTGCCGCGATGGAGAAGCTGATTGTCCATCGTGTCGAGGTCGGCGAAGAGTACTACGCGCGTACTCTGAATCGCCAGGTTGCTTGGTCAAAGGAGTACTTGGCGAACGTTGGCAAGGGCGGTGGGGCGTCCACGAAGTATCTTGAGCCCAACCCCAAGAAGTTGAACTCAGTAAGCTCCTCGCCACAGTCAAAATCCAAGAACTTCAAGACTGCTCCTGCTTTCGACGGATCAAAGTCGACCTTGAAAGCACCACTTAACAGGTCTGCAGCGAACAAGCAGGCCATCTGCTACTACTGCGGTGGTGCTGGCCACCAGGCGCGTAATTGCCCCATCAAGACCAAGCAGGAGTCTGTCGTTTCCGAGCCCGCTGGCACCCCAGCCTCATCAAAGCCTGCCCGCAACGCGAAGCCCAAGGCAGCGTTCATCTGCTACAACTGTGGCGAGGATGGACACATGTCCCGCGACTGCCCGGCCGAGCAGACCGAGAAGACGAAGAAAGCCCAGGGCTCTCTCGTCAAGTGTTACAACTGTAACGCTCAGGGCCACCTCTCCCGCGATTTCACCCAGGAGAAGAAACAGCTTCGTTTCCGCCAAGCTCGCGTCGCGTACATCGAGGTTGCCGGCAACGGTGAGGGCCTGCGCACGTGCGACCGCGAGGTGAAGAAGGGTGAGAAGACCCGCACTGGTCTTGTTATCTAGATCAGGCGGACATTGGAGATTGGTGACTGGATGGATTTCAGAGATATGGAGAGAAATTGGGATGATTTGGCAACATAGATAAGTTAGTGAGATATACACGGTGCACAGGTCCATTGGGCGAATTTCTAGCCAAATGCTATTTCTCTCATAACAACTCTTCCTTCTATGATGACCCTGTATCGCCTCATATGCACTGCAGTACAAAATTACCTGTGATTGACTTGACGACCTCCTGGACAGGCTAAACGTCGCACTTTGGTGATTCAAAACATGAATTTCACTCGTACGAACGAAAATCTAAATATGCCCCAGGAGTGCGCCGTCAAATTCCAAAGCGATGACATAGCTCATCAAGTATAAATGTAGCCGTCACTGTCTGCTTTTGATTAATGAGCGCTTTAGTATTTCCTTATGTATGCTCCAAAATGTTGTTGGATGATGCTGGTGGTGTTGAATCGACTAACCTATTCCGGCCTCGCTTAAACGCGATGACCTTCCCTGACCCTCGTACAATCCATCTCTTCCACCACCAACCAGGCTAGATTCGATGTCGCTAATCCCGCCGGAAACGGCAAGCACAATAGCTCGTGTAACACATCTTCTTTGTCTTTCGCGATGCCACGCATGTAGCCGATTCCGACGCGCCTATGCGTGCCGAACAAAGAGCAATGGCAGCCTCGAACTTCGAAGACATGCATTGTGACGCGACTTTGCAGCAACGATACATCCCACCGCGACAGGCAGAATTCGATTGTTTTGGAAAAGAGGAAGCTTTAGATTTGGGAAAAGATGGTGTTATATCATGCTAATGGACGGGTGGTAAAGGCGCATGAGGATTACTTGGAAAGAGAGGCAGCCAACGAAGCTACGAGGACTCAATATGAAGACCAGATCAGTGTATGCAAAAAGCACACGCCGGGTGCAGAAGACAAAAGGGTTAAGGCGTACATCATGGTCGATGGACAGACTTGGAGAATATTGTACTGGCACGGTCGCGACGGCTCGCACTGGGAAAACCTAGCGGACTTCAATGTGCCAGACACTTTGAAAAGAATTCCGGAGGACGGCATAGATCGAGCCATACTTATGAAATGCTCTTCCTTGGCCAATGAGTACTTCCAGTACAATGACGACGACAATGTACTGCATCTCTCGGTTGCTTACCCTCGAAAACATTGGGAAACTGGCTCTGGTAATTTCGACTGGGTTCATGCCCCAAAGAAAAAAGACGGCGGAAATGTGTATCTAAACTTGCGATACATACATCGCATCGACGACCAGTTGGCGTACATACGTCCCGATGAGATACGCAGATATGTTGTGCCATGGCTACGTCGTATGGAACTGCACTTCAAAATTCTAGAGGAGACAAGAGAAGCAAGGAGGAAACAAGCGAACAAACCCTATGCCATCAAACCCTACCATAAGGACGAAGAAGGCAACCAGACCGGCTACGATCCAGTGTCAGAGGTCGAGCCCATCATGATAGACGAAGACCTACTCGAAAAGATTCATCTCTACAATTGCATGCTCCAACTTGGCCTTCCCTCCTTCATCCAGCGCCCGCTCATCGACACCATAGTCCGCCAAATGTACGAAACAAATCTCAATGCATGCCGCCTCGAGGTCCTAGACATGACCGTCGCACGCTTCCACTCGCTCGGGGTCGCGGTCCTCGACCTCGTCCTCAGCCACCTCGTAGGCACGTACTCTTTCCGCAGTCTCCAAGACCGTCAAGACCCAGGCCCATCAGACGCGACTGCTGAGGAAGACCTTGTAGATGCCAAACGGCTCTCGAAGATACCAGTGGAAAAACAATTTACTGACACCGCGCTTGCCTTCGACTTCAGCACATCGCAGCGCAACTTCCTCGACTTTGCAGAACACCCGGGCGGCCGCAGAGACTACTCCAGAGACACGTTTGTTCTGCCCCCGAAACTCCCTGTCTTGGGTCACAGCATCAGGCACTGGTCTGGCGTCCGGCGCAACGGAAGTACCGCAGCAGCGACAACTGGGTATCGCAGCAGCGACAACTGGGTATCCGCTTGACGTGGGCAGGGTGAAGAAGTACTACCGCAGAAATGCGGGAGCCGAGATTTGCATTGCGCAAAGGAACCGAGATTGGCTGGAGTATGGGACGTATCGTATGAGGGGTGATGAGCATTACCGGAATCACCCACCGAGAAACGCGGGGGCAGGGCATGCGCCAGAGGAGCCGGAGCAGCCGGAGGAATAGGTGCAAGGCTTATGAGGGTCGTGTAGTATGAAGAACTAATGTCACGACAATGGGATCATGGGCTCGAGACGCATTCATCAGCATGTATTGCAAGTACTCCAAGAGCTTGCCATTTCTTATCTCATCCTACAATAATGCCGGTCTTTTCGCCGCCCTATATCTCTCACTCACTGGCTCATTCGGCCCAGTCGCCGTAGAACTTGCAGCTGGGTCTGTCTTTTCCACTGCACTACTATCCTCAGATGACGAGCCATTGAGCAGCGCGGCGGCCATAGCTTCTCTTTTTGCTTTCTGCTTTCTTTTCAGGGCCCTGTGCAAACGAATGAGTTTCTTGCGCTTGTCCCTTGCTCGTCATGACTTACCAGCATACAAGCAGTGTCGTGATGACGAGACCGCCAATTGCGCCGCCAACAGCTGTCCCGATTTTGGTCCCTACGACAATGTCATTTCTCAGTCATACTCTCCTTAAAGCAAGGAGCTCTACCTGTAGGGAATCCTGGTCCTGAACCAGTATTACTGCCACCGCCAGGGTTTCCGGTCGGTGACGGCGCAGCACCAAACGCTGTCGACCTTGGAGGACTAGATGTAACGATCCTCGAAGAAGGACCCACTCGCGTCGTGGTACTGGATGTCCCGTTCCGAATGGAAGTGCTCAGCTGTGAAAAGGTCGACTGCGCCGTTTCTAGCTGTCGTTCCTCGAGCTATGCTGTCAGCCTTGCGTTGGTTAAGCATCATCATGGGCTTACTTACTGGGAGGGCCAACACGCCCCATAGAATGCATAGCGAAAAGAGGATCAAAGACCACATCTTGTTTCCTACGGAAACCTGACGATGTGAGATGTCCTAGTTGTGTTAATGCTCAGCTTTCAGGTTGTGAACTCGAACGCGCTGGGCGCTCAGCCGCAATGAGGCGTCTCGGTCTGGGCCAAAGAGCCGAGTGCCTACAGCTCCAAACCAATGAAAACAACACAAAACCACAGTCTTAATGCCCTCGAACTTTCCTCTCTTCAGCTCTCCAAAGCCACTTTCTCCATTCCTCCCCCGACCCCACACCCCCCCCCCAACA
>Ga0265797_10012778_pt1 | contig 10227 bp, 9 predicted proteins | sample P2T30metagenome_FD_192433 | JGI IMG/M metagenome (GOLD analysis project Ga0265797, IMG submission 192433) | Plant litter microbial communities from East Loma Ridge, Irvine, California - P2 T30 | ecosystem: Environmental > Terrestrial > Plant litter > Unclassified | place: USA: California... | reverse complement strand
TGATGTTAGCTTCTACGAGCCCTTCGGAGCCATCTTCGTCGTTGCCAATCTGCAACGGAGTTGAACCGACTGCTGGAACTCAACCTCCCTCAATTGTTTCCGCGCTACGGATGTCTGAAGCTTGGTTTCAAGCTTCTAAAACGGCGAATGACGCCGATTTCATCGCCTTAATCAATGATCGAGGACCAAAGATTCCCGGTGGCCCGGCCGAGTGGTTGGAAATGAGGAGCTTTCTCAGCAACCTTCAACTATGCGGTGTAAAATCCTTTGATAATAACAACCTATACATTTGGGTCTTTGATAGGAACGCGGATTCGTTCGCCGTTACACAGTTTAGACTAAATGCAACCGTCTCCGAAAAACCTGAATTTGTCGGCGCATTTCTAACCGACGAAGCACCACTTGGTTACGTGAGACCAGAACCGCTCACGTCTCGTATGCTTGTCAAAGCTGTGGAAGAGCGTGTGGGCGACAAAGCGGCTAAAGACCATTTTTCGGGCGCAGTGCTGATTTCGCATTTGGGACGCATACTTTTTCAAATGGCGTATGGTTTAGCGGATAAAACGAACCACAAACCAAACACTCTCGATACGCAGTTCCGCTTCGGTTCGATGGGTAAGATGTTCACGGCCGTAGCCATAATGCAACTGGTTCAAGACAATAAGATTGACTTGGATGCTCCCATTGGCCGCTACTTGACCGGTTATCCAAACCGGGACGTTGCCACGAAGGTCACTGTTGCTCACCTCCTTACACACACGGGCGGAACCGGTGACATCTTTGGGCCGGAATTTGATAGACGAAAAGGTTCACTGCGCAATCTGAAGGATTACGTCGCGCTGTATGGTTCGCGTGCGTTAGAGTTCGATTCCGGCAGCCGCTCCTCGTATAGCAACTATGGCTTCATCCTGCTGGGTCGAATCGTTGAGACCGTTTCTGGGCTGAGCTACGATGACTACACCCGACGATATGTATTCGCGCCAGCCGGAATGACGTCGACGGGTAATGATCCTGATCGTTCAATCTTACCTCGTCGGGCCATGAGTTATATGGGGTCTGGTACTAAAATCTCGCGAGCGGATGATACCCTTCCGTTCAGTGGTACGTCCGCTGGAGGAGGCTATTCGACAGTAGGTGATTTCAATAGGTTTGTTAATGGTCTGACTTCCTACCAGCTACTGCGACGTGAAACGTTTCAGAGGTTAAGAGACGGTGGATTGAAAACTAGCGGCGGGCATTTTACCCATTTTGATTTTGGTGGATCAATGGCAGGGATCGGCCCGTATATTGGTCACGGTGGCGGAGCACCCGGCATGAGCGGTTCGTTATTCCACTTCTTGCAGAACGGCTACACGATCGTCGTACTGGCCAACCGCGATCCCGGCACTGCCGAAAGCATCTCTAATTTTACGGCGCACCGCTTGCCCGCTAATTAAGCCGCCGAACCGCAAGGAGCGTCTGATTCCAGTCAACCCGGACATTCCCGAAATCCGCCCCTTTTTGGGAAGGGCGGCAGCTGCTTAAGGTCGGCTATCGCTACCCGCCCTCCCGAAAGCAGCCGGTCCGTTGACCACCATTTATCGTCATTCATCGATTGGGTGTGCGGAAAACCCGGTCGTAATCACGACTATGCGACAAACAGGTGATTTCGGACAGCGTACCAAGCACTCCGACCATTCCGGAGTGCCGCAAACTTACCGTTTTCCGACACCCTGCAGATCACCAGAGTTCTTGCTTTACCCCGAGGTCCCTGCCGCTGCTCAGTAGCTTTGTCGGAAAGGTTGTGTTTTTCGACAGGGTGCAGGCCAAAAGCTGTCCGGCCGCTCACGCCCATTCCTTGCCATTCCCGGCCGCCAGCGCGCTTACTTATTGCGGACGTTCGTTCAGCAAGACACGATGATATTGCCGCCCCTTCTAGCCGAAGGCGTCATCGGTCATCTCACGGCAGCGCTACCGATCGCGATACGAAGGCCACGGCGCGATGCGGACGGTAGTTCGATCACGCCCGGCACAGCCGGCTGGTCGACCAACAAACGCGCACGCGATTTTAGGCCCCAGGGCACAATGCCCACCCGATCTCGCCGTAGCTCGGGCTGCTACCCGAACGCTGTATTCGTTCAATAATGTAGGTCAGTGGCTTGATACGCTCGAGTGTAGATGGTGACAGGCCAACATGTGCCCTTATCGATAATGTAGACCCGCAGCTCCCTCGGGGGGGGTAGGGGAATATGACAATAATTCTAGTCTAGACTTAACGAGGTGCGTACATTCTCTAGGGTCTGCTCCCCTCTCATCAGAAAGTTTTGGTAGCTAAACCTTTCAGCCACAAAATCATGCGCAGCGCTTCCTATCCGTGCGGCCTTTTCCGGATTGCTGAATATCTCGAATATGCGCTCAGCAAGCGAGCTAGGATTATTTTTCTCGGCTATCCAACCCGTCTTATCGGGGATAACACTATTTTTTAGTTCACCGACGGGCGTAGTAAGAACCGGCAGTCCAGCATGCATCGCTTCGTGGGCAGCTATGCAAAGTCCCTCGTTTCGCGAGGGCTGAATGTAGCCGTGCAACTGTGCAAGGAATTCAAATGGGTCGCTATGATACCCGGAGAATTTCATGTTGGCGACGCCACGGTCCTTCGCCAGCTTTTCTAGCGAAGCTCGTTGTTTTCCATTGCCGGCAATTTCGAATGAGACTCGCGATGCCACCTCGGGATAGCGCTCAGACAATATCGCCAACGCTTCGATTAATACGTCGTACCTCTTATTCTTATGGAGCCGTCCCAGGCTCCCAAAACGGAATATACCGTTCCCGTCCCACATTCTAGCGCGAGGTTGCTCAGGATCAGCGTAGAACAGTGGCCATATGTCAACGTCTCTTGGCTCCAGGCTCAGCGACGATACCGCAAAGTCAGCAGCGGCCGTTGAGTCCGCGACCCACCGCTTCGTAAACCGTTTTGTAACACGTAGAATACGTCGATTAGACGGTTTCAAAAAAGCGTTGTGCTGCCAGGCGACAACTGGTGTTCCCGTGATTACGCCAGCAATTTGCCCGTAAACAGTAGCTTGGATCATAGAGGTCCAGATCACGTCAGGCTTTTCCTGCCGGCACAGACTGAGCAGTCCACGCATTGGCTTAGAATGCTGATGTAACCGGTCACCGATGAAACGGTAACGGATGCCAGCTTCGCTAAGCCGATTGCAAGCCGCACTGCCTTTACCAATGACCGCTACCACCTCGACAATATTCCCTAGGTCTTTCATTGCCTTTACAACCGCCGCAATTGGCAGAGCAGCTCCAAACCCATCAAGCATTGTAACTAAGTATATAATCTTCATAAGCGAGCGCCCTGACAAATTCTGATCTGAACTGCGATTCCAAGGACAGTCCAAGGCGAGGGGCTCGCATCATTCAGCGTAGGGACCTGCGGCTATGGCATCGACCCAGGAGGGCGCAGCATAGCCTGGCACGTACCGCTCGCCGAAATCGCGGATAAAGGTGTCGTAAGTGGTTTCCGGTTTGGTTTCTGCCAAATGCAGCGCGCAAGCGGCGAAGGCGCGTTTCATGTCGAGCCGTGGGACCGCCCAGACGACGGCGGCGATCTCGGTAGGGCCAAGTATCGCGTAATCCGCGGTGCCGAAATCGACGCCGATCCCGCGTGATGACAGCGCAACCTCGGTCTCCTTGAACAGGCTGATCGAGTGGGTGGCATGCAGCGCGATGCCGTCCCACACCAATTGCGCACGGCGATCGTCGAACCCCAGGTCGCGGACGAAGGCGCGAGCGAGGTTGGCGCCGTTGACCTCGAAGCGATGCGGGCCCTCGCCGTGCGGCGTGAAACCCATGTCGTGCAGCAGGGTCGTGACCGCCACGATCTCCGCATCGAAGGGTTCGGCGCGCCGCGCACCGATCTTGGCCGCGAAGATCCAGGAACGCGTGACGTGGTTGAACAGGACCGGCGACATGCGCGCGCGGGCAAAGTCGAACGCCTTGAGGATGGCCGGGGTCTCGGCAAGCTCGGCGAAGCGCTCGCGCAATTGCCCGTGCGACAGGGTGATGACGGTGGACATGACAGGTCTCCCGCGCGCGCAAGAGGCGGCGCCGTGGTGGAAAGGACGGTCGTCGGAAAGCGGGCGGGATACGACTGCCGCCCGCCGCCAAAGCTCACTGCCGGATGAACGCCAGAATATCGGCGTTGATGACGTCGGCGTGCGTCGTCGCCATGCCATGCGGATAGCCCGGATAGCTCTTAAGCGTGCCACGGCGCAGCAGTTTGACCGCGCGTGCCGCAGTGCCGGCGATCGGCGCGATCTGGTCGTCCTCGCCGTGCAGCACCAGCACAGGCTGCTCGATCGCTTTCAGGTCGGCGGTGAAGTCGGTTTCCGAGAAAGCGGTGATGCAGTCATACTGCGCCTTAATGTCGCCTGTCATTCCCTGGCGGAACCAGTTGTCGATCACCGCCTGCGACGGCACCGCGCCCGGGCGATTGTAGCCATAGAAAGGGCCGCTCGGAAAATCGCGGTAGAATTGCGCGCGATTGCCCGCGACCGCGGCACGGATGCCGTCGATCACCGCGGCCGGGACGCCGTCGGGATTGGCCGCGGTCTTCATCAGCACCGGCGGGATCGCGCCGATCAGCACCGCCTTCGCCACGCGACCGTTGCCGCCGTACCGCGCAACATAGCGCGCCACTTCGCCGCCACCGGTCGAATGGCCGACATGGACCGCGTTCTGCAGGCCTAGCTGCGCGGCGACCGCGGCGACATCGGCGGCATAGCTGTCCATGTCGTTGCCGGTCGCGCTGGGGCTCGACCGACCGTGGCCACGACGGTCGTGCGCGACGACGCGGAAGCCCTCAGCCGCGAAGAACATCATCTGCGTGTCCCAATCGTCGCCGCTCAGCGGCCAGCCGTGGTGGAACATGATCGGCTGCCCCTCGCCCCAGCTCTTGTAGAAGATCTGCGTGCCGTCCTTGACCGTGATCGTGCCCATCGTCTTTTCTCCGTTAGTGTTTAGGGTTGCGCGGCGAACGGCGCCGTCACTCGAAGCGGCGAACGCCACGCCGGCGGCAACCGCGCCACCGACGAGAAGCGCGCGCCGCGTGGGCACCGCAAAGGTCAGGCCGTTCGTGGTGGCTTCAGAGATTGTCATGGGTGTCCCCCCCTTGGTCGAGCGCGCGCTAGCGCGGTTTGGTCACGGCTATTCGACCTGACCGGTCTTGTTGACGACTTCGATGTCGTGGCCGTCCGGATCGAGGATCCAGGTGGCGAAATAGCCGGGGAAATACTGGAGCTGCGGGCCCGGCGCCGTCCTCACCCCAGCACCCGCCGCGACGGCGGCGGCATAGAATGCGCGGACTTTGTCCTGACTGGAGGCGACCAGGCCGACGTGTACGGCGTCCGGCTGCGCCGCGCCCTCCTTCAGCCACAGGAACCACGATCCGTTGGTGCCGAAACCCTTCAGCTGCGGGTGGCCTTCCTGGGCTGGGAAGTCGGTCACATCGGTGAGGCCGAGCGGCTTCAAGGCTGCCTCGTAGAACGGCACGGACCGTTCGAAACTGGAAACGGTCAGGATCACATGGTCAATCATCGCGGGTCACTCCGGAAGCGGTATCGGGTGACGTCCAGATAGTCGCACCCCCTGACAGATTGTGTCAGGAGCGACGTGCGCGGGGCGCTGCTTTCCAAGAATTCAGCTATCAGTGACTATCATCGCCACCGTCGGCGAATTGGCGTGCGGCATCGTCATCGATCTGGCTTCGCCACCTGCGCAGCAGGGCATTGCGGCGTTCCGGATAGCGTTCCTGCAACGGCTCGGCCGCGGAGATGCGATCGGTGCGGAAGGTGCGAAAGGCTTGGCGTGTTTCGCACCAGGCCACGACGACGCGCGCTTCCTGCATGAACCCCAGCGCGATCGGCCAGACGATCCGATTGCTCTCCGCACCCTGTGCGTCGCGATAGGCGATGCGCAGTTTCAGCCGCTTGTCGATGCTCGACCGGAGCACGGCATAATCCACGAGATTCTCGGGAAATGCCGAACCAACCGGCCCTGGCAGCGAAATGGGCTCTTGCAGCGTCTCCCGCGCAGCGACCGAGAGCACGGACGCGATCTTGGCCGCTGCATCGCGCGCCGCCGCCTTCAGCACTTCGTCGCCGAATTGATTCACATATTTCAGGCCGAGCACCACCGCCTCGGTCTCTTCGTTGCTGAACATGAGCGGCGGTAGAAACATCCCTTCTCGCAGGACATATCCGACGCCCGCCTCGCCAAATATTGGGGCCCCTTGAGCGGTAAGCTCTGCAAGATCACGGTAGAGGGTACGTTCCGATACCCCCATTTCCTGCGAAAGAGACAGCGCGGTGACGGGCTGTTTCTTGCTACGAAGAATTTGCAACAGTTCGAAGAGTCGGCCGGTTCTCGCCAAGATCGCAGCCCCCTTCATTGTGCTCGAGAATGCCGAGACAATCATGATGGATAAAGACGGCTCGTGACAGAATGCGGCAGGAGCGTCGAGCCGCGGATACTGCCTTTACATTCTAGGTGCTCAATGTGGTTCGAAGCTAAGGTTGACCGGCGCCACCTAACGGCGCTCGAAAGTGTCAACTCTGGTCACTGCATGGCTTTGAACAGTTGGCCGCTTTCGGGGTCGCTCCTGATTAGCATGAACGTCATGAAGCGAGCACGTCGCCGATGGCCTCCTGCGTGCAACCTGATTGGCAGTCTTCGGCACGGACGGACGTCAGCCCATACTAACGTGTACGACCGGTCTGGTCGCTAGCCACCACCCCGTCTCCGTTGATGAACGGCAGTTATCGCTTCTGCCTAACCGAAGGAGGTCAGGCAGAAGTCCACCAATGTCCGACATTCAGCGAGCCGGATCAACGAATGACCGCTAACGACCAAAGTCGGTCATTCGAGGCTTGTCCCGCCGATCCCGAAAGCCGCCGTTCGTGATGCGAAAATCAAAAGTTTTGCATCAGCCGGCTTGGGTAAAGATCAATCATTTTCAATCTCAGCTGCACCCGCGAGCGGCATAGGTTGAGGGCCGGGTGGAGGTGAGACGAGCAATAACCCGTCATCATCGGGACGACGTGGGCGTCGACGCAGCAAATTCCGTAGACGTTGAGCGATCTCTTTCCCGAGCGCCCTTTGAGTCGTCGCACGTGTAGCGGGCCCATTAAGATCTTTGAACGGCATCACTGTCCTCGTTCAGGTTCGTGTTCTATAAATTAAGTCCCACCAATCCCTACTTGGCCAAGCAGCGCGAGCGAGTGGGTGGGGGCAACGCAGCATTTGTATTAGCGACCTCAAAGCCCATACCGGTCCCGTAGCGTCGCAATAGGTCTGCATGGCCCGCCCCGAACACCGCAACTGTGCGATCGCCCGGTTCACCTGCGATGCGCCGTAGGTTACCAGCGATCCGGAGATTACGCGCATGCCACGCACCGACCCACGCTGCGCCGGGATTGTTCACAGCGTCGCCAAAATTCGCAATACGAAAGTAAAGGCTGTCGTCCCATGCGACATATGCCGGCGAATTTAGGTCGCGCAGCCAGTCTGCGATCGGTCGGCAGCGGTTCAGCGCGTCCCGCGCATCTGTGCGTTGCTGTCCGTCGGCGGTGAGCTTGGCTAACTCGTCGGACCGGCCGTGCGCGGTAAGCCATTTGCCGAAATCATAGTCGTCGTCCGTGCCTGGTGCCTCTTCCAGCCAGTTGACTGCATCAACCCGAGGTAGGTTCAACATCGCGGCAAGTCGCAATCCTATCTGGTCTACCTCGTCGGAACTGAGGACGTATCGGCCAGCGCGATAGGCGGCGTAGCGCTCGTCGAGGGAAGCTTGTTTGGTGGTGGACCACTCATCCGCGACATGGTTCTGTCGTGTTGCCGCCAGTGCGGTAACCAGTCGCTCTATCTCGCGCTGCCGCGCGGGCGTGAGCACGTCCTCTACATTGGCGTTCACAATATCGCGGTGATGGTTCGCGAAATGCGGGACTCCTAACACTAGTAGGTACGGCTGGGCCGATGTCGCAGTTGCCGAAGATAGCATGGTGGTAAGAAGCCAGCGGACCAACATGGCAAGTCTCCTCGTGCATCGCTGTGCTATATCAGCAATACACAAGGTGCAACGGCGATTGATGCAAAACTCATGGATTACGCATCAGCCGAAGAACTGCAGCAAACCGCGGGATCCGGCGATGCAAAACACTGATGCATCCGGGATACCCGTTCGGCCGGTTTCCTGGGGTCCGGCTTCCAAAACGGATGGTCCGCTTTCCACCAGAAACGGCCATTCCGCTTGCGCCCAATCTTTGACATACGGCTTGATTTCCCGACTTCCTGGAAGCCGCCATTCGTGTTGCCTTAAGCGCTCATCATATTATGTTGAGTACATGAAGTTCATCACTCTCAATCGCGCGTGCGCCTTCCCGCTCATTTAAGCGGGCCGGTTTCGGCTCACTTGGCGGCTTTCGCTGCCCGATGACCCACGCCTTTTTGTGAGAAGTTATGTGAAAACATTCAGATCCTGTGCTTAGCGCAGATGATATCACCTCTTTCATGCGCGACGGCTTGGTCCGTATCGATGAGGCCTTTAGCGAGCATATCGCAGAGCAGGCCCGCGCGATCCTGTGGGAAGCCACCGGTTGCGACCCAGATGATCGTTCATCATGGACCCGACCGGTCGTGCGCCTAAACCAGTTCAGTCAAGCTCCGTTCCAGGAGGCAGCGAATACGCCAAAGCTGCGCACGGCGTTCGATCAGCTTGTCGGCACTGGCCGCTGGTTTCCTCGTGACCGGCTTGGAACCTTTCCGGTCCGCTTCCCCTCCGAGGGCTCACCCGGCGACGATGGCTGGCACATTGACGTCAGTTTCGGGGACGAACACCCCGACTTTATGGAGTGGCGCGCCAATATAAGCAGCAAGGGACGAACTCTGCTGATGCTGTTCCTATTTTCGGACGTTGGTGTCGATGATGCCCCAACCCGTATTCGTCTCGGCTCGCATGCCGACGTTGCAAGGCAACTCGCGCCGGCAGGCGAGGCTGGCCTGACCCTTCGCGAGCTTGCCGCCGATGGGTTTGCCGGGTCGGCGAATCGGCGGGAGGCATTAGCTGTGGGCAAGGCTGGCACGGTATATCTGGGCCACCCGTTTCTCGTGCACGCCGCGCAACAGCATCGTGGAACAGAACCGCGATTCATGGCTCAACCGCCCCTGATGCCGCGTGAGCCCATCTCCCTATGTCGGCTCGACGGAGACTATTCTCCAGTGGAACAGGCAATCCTGAACGCGATCTCGCCCCGATAGGAGATTTGAGCGGCCCGTCTGCTTCAAGCTCGCGAGGGGGAGAAGCGGACAGTCTGCTAACCACCACCTATTGCCGTTCAGACCCTTCGTGGGCGTCCATCGTGCCTAAAAGCCGACCGGCAGCTATCGGGCGGGAAAGCTGCCAGTCCGCAAGCGCCCAATAGCGGTCATCGAACGGCTCGTATCAAGTCTTCAGAACTTTGGCTGCGTCTGGGCTGCGGTCTTGTGCGGCTGAGGGCATCAGAGACATGGCTTGGGCGATGAAATTTCCCTCGTGCTCGCGAGTAGCGAAGAAGCGACGCGGCAGCACCATCGCGCTGCTCTGAACTAGGAACACCCAATATTTCCGTGTCAGATAGAGGTCCGTGACGCAGGACCAGCGCGCAATCATTGTAAGGTCTGCCAAATCATAGACTATGGCTTCGGGCGTGAGCCGGAGTGTAAGTTGCTGTTCGTAGGTCTGACCCCGCTCGGTGAGCGCTCTGCGCATTAAAGGCGCCGACGCGAGGCGGACTATGAGCCCTCCTACCATGAGACCGACGATGGCGAATTTCACCGGCAACACGGCGACCAGCCATGACCCGGACGTCCATGCCCCCACCGAGACGCCTAAGGCGCACATGCAGATTACGAGGATTAACATGGTCTGTCGTGGCGACAAGCCTTGCCGGGCCTTGATATAGGCCATTGCGGCGGAGCTTTCCCCGGCAGCCACAACGCCCGTAGTTTCCACCCTGCTCTCCCCAACGCGGCTCTGCAGCGAACGCGATAAGCCGTTGGCCACGTCGACCTAAACTTGTATCAAAGTCGCTTCATGACAACGTCCGCTTGCCACCAGGTCGCGACAATCGCGATCAGCAAGGCGGACCCTGAAATCGGCTGGTCCGCAGTCGCCCAATAGCGGACGTTCCAGCCAGGTCCTGACCC
>Ga0265797_10012777_pt1 | contig 10228 bp, 15 predicted proteins | sample P2T30metagenome_FD_192433 | JGI IMG/M metagenome (GOLD analysis project Ga0265797, IMG submission 192433) | Plant litter microbial communities from East Loma Ridge, Irvine, California - P2 T30 | ecosystem: Environmental > Terrestrial > Plant litter > Unclassified | place: USA: California... | reverse complement strand
AACCAACCTTACCCTCCAAAAAAAAAAAACTCCTATGCGCCGTCTATGTTTCTTTCTCTTTTTTTGCTATGTAGATTGCTTGGTGATTGACGTTTGCTATGAGCACCCGTGACCAGTGGATCTCTCTACAAAGCAATCATGATGGCAGCTACGGCCACGAGGCCAGCGGTCGCGCCGTTGGCATTGACCTCAGCAGCAGCGCCGACGGGGGTGGCGGTAACTGTGGGAGAAGGCTGGTTAGCTTTGCTCATTCGATCGAGCGACTGAGACGATGTAGGCTTACTTTGCTTAGGACTGGAGGACGTGGGAGTCGCAGCCTCTGACTCGTGTGTCAGAGTGCCACCGTAGATGGTGCTGCTGATCGCCTTGGACGACGTGGGGACAGTAATTGGCGTAGTGGGGACCGAAGGCTGGGCGGGAGCAACGGGACTGGACTGCTCAGGCGAGACAGGGACGGAGGGCTGAGCGGGCGATACGGGAGACTCGCTAGGGCGAGTGGCGGTGACGGTCAAGCCCAAGGTCAAGCGCGAAGTAGTGGTGATGCGAGTTGTCCGGGTGGTATCCGGAGTCGCGGGCGAGACTGGCGACGAGCCGGGGACAACAGGCGGCGAGACGGGAGCAACGGGCGATGAACCAGGAGCAGAGGGCTGGGAAGCAGGAGCCACGGGCGAGCTACCAGGTGCAGATGTCTGGGGAACAGTGGTCGGGCCAACAGGAGTGTTTGGGACAGGAAGCACAGTGGTGGAAGCCGCGATGGTGGAAGTCCTGAGGCTGGTCGAGTTCAGAGTGGAAACAGTCTGCACCGAGGCGGTCAAGATTGTCGAGGTGGTGAACCTTTGCGAGGAGGTGCTGTTAGCCGACCTGATGGGGCTGGCCGAAGTGGCAAGCGTAGTGGTGTTGCAGGGAATGGTGAACGACCTGATCGAAGTGGTGTTTGCAGACTTGAAAGATGCGCTAGAAGCCCTGCTGGTGTTGTTGGGAGACACAAGAGTGGTGCTAGAGATTCTGCTGGTGGTGTTGGCGGACCTGAGCGAGCTGCTAGTGGTGTTGCAAGGAACACTATAGACCCACGAAGTGGTAGCAGGCTTTGTGTAGGTGTCGCAGGATGTGGTGATGATGGTGCTGTTTGAGCGGTCAAGCGTGGTTCGAATGGTCGAAGTCCTTGTCACAATCTCGGGCGAGATAGTGGTGCAAGAAGCCGTGACAGCGTCAACAAGGGTGGTGTTGTGCGAGATCACGGAGGTGGTGGCGCTCTTGCGGCAAGTCTTCTTGGAGCAAGGGAGTGTCACAGTGGCGGATGTGAACACGGTCCTGGTGATATAAGAGACTGGCGGAGTGACGGTCTCGGTGTGCGGAACCAGAGAAGTCTTGATAACGGTGGTAGTGCCATTCGAGCCAGTCTCGGTCAGGGTGAGGGTCTTGGTATCCAAGCTGGTCACAATGCGGGTGTGAGGAATCGAGATAGGGTAAGAGTGCGTGTGAGTGTGATTGTGCCAGTGCGTGTGGTGCTTGTCAACAGTTGTGGTGTACGGGATCGAGGAAGTGTGGACGACGGTAGTAACTCCGTTGCTGCCGGTGATCGTCTCAGTGACAGGAACGTAGTGAGTCGTGGTGATCGCAGGTTCAGTCACAACAGATCCGGTAACAGTTACGGTGTGAGGGATCTCGATGGTTGTAGTGCCATTCTTCTCGGTGAAAGTCTGCGTCTCAGTGCTGACGCTAGTCTGGACAGGCCCGGTGATGGTGACAGTGTGAGGAACCTCGATTGTAGTAGTGCCATTTCCCTCGCTCAAGGTCTCGGTCTCAGTGATGACGCTGGTAACAATTGGATCCGTAGGTCCGGTCACAGTCACTGTGTGAGGAATGTGGACAGTCAGAGTGCCGTTCCTGTTAGTCAGGGTTTCCGTCTCAATGCTGACGCTGGTAACGACGGGCCCAGTCACAGTGATAGTGTGAGGGATCTCGCTAGTGTGCGTAGAGGTCAGGCAAGTGGTGGTTGTGCCGTTGCCAATGGTCACAGTGCGAGTCTCAACGTCGGTGCTGGTGACAGTCTGCGTAGTCACGATGGTCCTCTCGGTCGCTGGTGAAGTGACAGACGAGGGGCCAGTAGCAGTGCTGTTGTGGAATGGTGCGCTTGAGCTCGTGGACGGAAGACCAGTGGTAGTGCTGTTCTCGAAAGGCACACTCGAAGTAGTGGACGATGTGACTTCAGAAGTGGTGCTGTTGTGGAACGGCGCGCTCGAACTCGTGAACCAAGAACGAGTGGTGCTGCTGTTCGAAGACACAGTGGAAGTCGTCGAGCCAGTGGTGCTGTTGTAGATCGGCAGACTAGAGGTGGTGGATGATGTAACGCCACTGGTAGTGCTGTTGTGGATTGGCAGACTAGAGGTGGTGGACGAAGTGTGGATAGGCAGAATGCTGGTCTCAGAGTGGGTCGTGGGAACAGAGGTGGTACTTTTCAAGGGCACGCTGGATGTGGTCGACGAAGAAATAGCCGTGGTGCTGTTGTGGAAGGGCACGCTGGATGTGTGAGTGGTGCTGTTGTGGGAAGGCATGCTAGACGTGTGAGTGGTGCTATTGTGGAAGGGCACGCTAGATGTGCTGGAAATTGACGAGTGGGTGGTAGTCTCGTTGGCAGGCGGTGGCACGCGGAAAGCAGAGCACATGTTGACAGTGTTTTTGCTGCGAACGAAAGTGCCAATCTCACTCTTGAGGTAGCAGATACCCGCAATCTGGCCAGAAGTGACATAGGTGAAGCCCTTGCACCTAGGCTCCGAATCACAGAGACCGAAGCAGTTCTGGATGTAGCTCACATCAGTGCCGTTGTATGAATTAACTGAGCTGTCGACACCAGAATGGACTTCGTAGTACACGCCATAAGGATCACGGAAGCTGGAGCCTTCGGTTTCTGCGCAAGGGCCCGAGGGAGTAGGCGACGTGTGGCTAGTGCTGCTGGCAGTAGTCGACGAAGAGTGCGTGGTCGATGTGCTAGTACTTGTACTGATCGAGTGCGAGCTAGACGGGTGCGAGCTGGACGGGTGCGAGCTGGACTCGTGTGTGGACCAGGATGAAGGAGAAGAAGTAGGAGTCGTCGTCGGCACATGCCAAGTGCTAGACGAGCTCCAGCCAGTGCCGTGTGTGGACCAGGACGAAGAAGTGTGCGAAGTGGCATTTTCGTGACTCGTGGAAACGACCACTTTCACGTACTGGGTCGAGACGCTGGCGGGAGTCCAGTGCGTGTAACCCGAAGAAGTGGAAACGTCCGGCGAGCTTGTAGACGTCCACCCGTACCACTCAGTCTCATGCTCTCCTTTGAACAGGGTGTTGGCATCACACTGAGTGTTAGTGTTGATGTACGAGGTGGACGACCCGCTCACGACCTGGGTAGCGGTGACCGTGGAAGCGCTGGCACCTGCAGGTGCATTACCAGTGATACATGCTACATGGGCCTCTGGGGTGGCTGTGGAGTTTTGCGATCCACCAGTCTCTAGCAAACGATATTAGTTAGCCTTAGCCTGCGATACGATATTTTCCAGTCGTTCAAGTACTCACGGGCGAGCGTGCGAGCAGCAAGCGCAACGAGCGCGATCGAGCTACGGATTGCCATGTCGATCGATGAGAAAAGAGACAAGCGAATGTGAGCTGCGGAAGTTGTGAATAGAGAGAGAGAAAGTGATCGCAGCCGCGAGGGCAGATCCAGGTATTCTTGAATAGACTGACCACCACATTGTTGAGGGGGAGCTTCTCAGGTTCTCCACCATGAACCACGAATGAGTATTTCGAGTGCGAAAGAAATTCGTCTCACACATTACAAAGAGGGGTGTTGACAAACCTTCTACCGAAATAGCCGTGTCGTCAGACCATGACAGTCATGGATCCATCGAGTGGCTGTGACTATTTCGCTGAGCTATAAGCAAGCTCAAGCTTCATATCGTAGCAATAAGTGGGAGACTAATCCTCGTCTCTGGAGCAAGCTTTGTACAGGCATTTGTGCTAGGGTCCTGAAGTACAGATGATTTATTAACGCAGCTATTCGAGCCATCTATTGAACCTAGAGAATCGTGGGAGAAGATAGAGGAATTTGCATTATGCTCGTGCGCATATCGAGAGAAGGTAAGCAGCCAGCACGGCATGGTCATGGTGCTGTCAAAATTCATATGCTAGCTGTTGCGGCATGCCTGTCTGGGTCGCATCGTGAACGAAAGGTCTGATCATGGGTTTGACACGCATTGTCTCCAGATCTCCCCACACGACAGACAGAGGTCTTGATAGATTTCTCTGGAAAATGTGCCGCAGACGGTGTGCGTTGAAGAAGTCTGATGCTGACGTGAAGTCGATGGGAGTAGAGTTCAATGGTCAGCAGCCATGTAGCCATGTTGATGCTTGATGCCTGAGGCACGTGGCTGTGCCCCGCCAACAGGGTTTGTTTTGATCGGCGTCGCAGAGTGAGCCGAAGCGCAGCGGAGGCTTCGAACCAAACACGCGATAGAGGAATTCAGGTATCACCAGTATCGGCTCGTTTACACAATTCAGCATACACAGACATGCCCAGCATGGATTACAATCCACGAATGAGCATGGCGAGAAGCTCACAACCGCAGTCAAGCCAACAGAAGCCGAAGAAGGATGATGATGAAGATGCTTTCATGAAATTGGTATGCTGGAAACGACACCTGAAGCGCGACACGACATCGTACTGACGAGTCTTCCAGAAAGATCCCGAAATCGCTGGCTGTATCAGCGATATTGGCATCAGCTTCTCAGTGGAGGACTTGCGCAAACCGAATCCCCAGCAGATACAAAAAGTCTTCGAGTGGTTCGCCGAACTACTCACAAATACTACGCGCGATGTAGTCGCGCCAGCAATGAGGTTCGCCGCGGACGACTTCTATGGCGAAGACGCCGATCGCATCTTTACTGCGGACACGCGCGATCTCATGGGCTTCTTCACAACACTTCGCAAGCTGCTGGTAGAATGTGGTATCAAGGATTTCACGTTCGCGGATATCTATAAGCCTACATACCCACGTCTGGTCAAGATTTTCAGCTACATCATCAACTTCATTCGATTCCGTGAGTCGCAAACAAGTGTGATCGACCAACACTACAACTCGTCCGAGCGCACAAAGAACGACATCGAGCAACTGCAACAAGCAAATCAGGAGAAGGCTGAGCAGCTGGAGGATATGCAGCAAAACCGCAAGAATGTTGAGGCAGCACTGAAGGAGAAAGAGAAGCGTACTGGAGAGTTGAGGACACGCCTTCTGGAACTGAAAGCAAGCCAGGAGCGCGTTACCGACAAGCTTGAGCGCGTAAAGGGTGAGCAGGCGAAGCTGAAATCTATCCTGGAAGAACGCACAGTTTCGGTCATGAACACACGACAAGAAGCCAACAAGCTGCGCCCATACGCCGAGCAGTCTCCAGCTGTGCTTGAGCAATCCTTGCGCGACCTTTCTGGAAGCCTGAATCGCGACAGAGCTGAGATTGACCGTCTTGACAAGAGGAATCGCGCGCTGCAAACGAGCAGTGATAGCTTTTCTCTGCTACAAGCCGACATCACATCACTTACACGCATCCTGAGCGATCTTGCTGGAGAGTTGCAGAAGGAGGAAGAAGAGGGCCAAAAAGCTGGCAAAAACCGTGATGCGCTAGCCGAACAGACCAATAGCGTGCGAGAAGTAGAGCGCAAAGAGAAGATGTTGCGAAAGCAGCTGGAACAGTGGCAAGGCCGGACGGAGAAGCTGCGGACAGACACAGAGAGAAAGTCTGCCAATGCGCACCAGAAGGTGGAGGATCTGAGGATTGTCCACAAAGAGCTCACGGCCGAGCGTAGGGACAGGGGCGACGAGGTTGAGAAGCGGAGAGTGAGGATCGAGCAGACGGAGAAAAAGGTAAGTTCTACTTGTCCTATGAATACTGTGACCATGCTAACAATTCTGCCCAGATGATCGACCTCAAAGAGCAAATCGAGCACGAAGTGCAGAGTGCTCGCGAGGAATACATGAAGATGGAGAGCCATATCAAACTGTACATTACAGAGATGGAGCAGAGCATCTGAGCAGACTGCAAGTGGCCTCGCGGGTGCATTGAACGACGGATATGGCGTTTGGGAATGCTTTTATGATATCCATGGTTTCTTCGTTCTCTTCTGGGAACATCTCGTAGTTTACTCTTCGCTGTATACACACTTCACTACAGCGACGACTCAGCCGCATCGTGCAAAAGGTTGCGAACAATGCACTCAAGGCAACATTTGCTCATTACCATCTGTAGCGATCTTCTGACATCAGGAGTCCTCTCTCCGACGCCGGAAAGGGCTGAATTCGCACCATCTTTCTGCTATCCTGCGAATAGTGACCGTGCGTCCAACCCAACCGCGACCTCCAGCGCCAAAACTCTTCGTCGTCACATTCAATATCGAAACCTCTTCGTCCCAAGGATTAGTTGAAGCCATCGCAGGCACAGCGTCAGATTCAAGCTCGTACTCATCAGCAGCGTGTTCTGCTTCGCGGTGCTGACATTCCGGAAACTCGACCATGACCAAGTGCTTCCTGGTGGCGTGTGCAGCCTCGACGGCTAATGAGAATGTGCGATTAAGGCCTTGTGCGGAGAAGGATGAAGTGAAGCGGTGAGCGTCGGTTGGATTGAGGATCGCGAGCAGTGACGATGGTTGTTGGTTCTCTCCAATGCGTGTAGCGGGCTCGATGCTCGTGAGGCGATGCTTGGAAATGGTGAGTGTTGCAAGGTAGGCCCGGAGATGTGTGATGTCGTGGCAGAAGACTAGCTTGACCTTCCTTGAGTTTGCGAGCTGGAGTAGAGATGGCTGCTTCAACAGACCATGTGTGTCTGCTATGACTGGCTCTGCCTCCGTGGCATCGCCATCCGAGGTTCGTTGTGTTTCATCGATGGTAGTTGTTTGAGTATCGACGCACGCGGCCGATAGTTGCTCTACGAAGCTCTCTTTTGTTGAACATACAATTATGGTTGCCGATTGAGATTCACTCTCGAGGACTGATTGTATAAACTCCGTCAATCGAATGTCTGTGACGACCTGCGGCCTCGATGTAATGTTGGTGAACATGGTGCCGTTTGCGTTCAGCCGGTGTTTCTGGGAGGCTTTAGGTGCGCACCCATTGATGAATTTCGACTGAGCCGACCAATGTTGTACATCCTGGTCAGATTCACCTAAGTCGTGTGCATGATTCGGATGTAAGTCACAAAGTGCTCGACAATGCTCGCCGACCGCGAGAAGCATCGACTTCTTGGCGGGCGTCTTTCGCCATCATCCGCCTCTCCAGCGTCTCCATCATCATCGCGCACCCCACGTCTGGTGTCGGGCATCTGACGCCGAGCTTCTGCGACCAAGACGCCAACTTACCGACCACTCCTCTGCGACAGGCCATAGTCGCTCGCCATGGAGTCGATCTCACGCATTAGCGGACTGCTAGAAACAGGTAAGTCATTCTGGAATCCCATGATGGAATCTCTGCTGACACATTAAAGCACGCGACCTCACTCTCGAAGCAGCCAAAGATGTTGGGCCTCGAAGACCAACTCGTCCTCTGCCGGCGCAGCAGATTAAAAAATTACTGGACAGCCGAAATGAGCGGGAAGTCCTGGACGGTCTGAGACGAGTGATCGCCGTATGAGAACATGGAACACCCACTTTCTGGAAGAGCTGTGCTGAAGGAACATCCAGATGCAATACGCAAACCCTCCACAACCCACCTTGACTTTCTTCCCGGCTGTTCTGAAGACTCTTTCAAACCCATACTCTTCGACGCGTCCATTGGTGTACAACTACCTCTTACATCATGCCGAAGCCGACCCCGATACAACACTTTTGTCGATCAACACAATCCAGAAATCGCTGTCGGACTCGAATCCCAGAGTGCGCGCCATGGCTCTCAAGACAATGGCTGGAATTCGCGTGCCCATGATCTCGCAGCTTGTGAGCTTAGCGATCAAGAAGGGTGCTAGCGATCTGTCACCTATAGTACGGAAAGCAGCTGCGCTGGCATGCGTGAAGTGCGTCACGCTGGACCAGAACACAAGACCACAAGTTGAGGAATACCTGGCGAAGCTGCTGACAGATCAACAATACTATGTTGCAGGAGCCGCTGTCCAAGCATTCATGGAAATATGTCCGGAGAGGCTAGACATGATCCACCCTGTGTATCGGAGACTGTGCAAGATGATAGTGGACATGGACGAGTGGGGTCAGCTGGCGATATTACGTCTCATGTCAACGTACGCGCGCAAGTCGTTCCCCAAGCGAACCAAGCGTGTCAAACGAGCTGCCACCCGCGAACAGAAAGCACAAGACTTTTACGAGGACCTGGAACCGAAGGAGGAGCAGGAACAAGACTTTGAGGATGTTGAAGTTCTCGACCATGATCTCGAGCTACTACTCAGCTCAATCCAGCCACTCCTTCAAAGCCGCAATTCGGCCGTCATTGTTTCTGTCGCCAGACTATATCTCTATCTGTCACCCACACAACATCTACCACAAGCAATCGGTCCGCTCATCGCTCTCCTGAGATCACCAAAGGATGTGCAACAGGTAGCACTTTACAATATCGTGCAAGTCTGTCTAGCTACACCGAAACACTTCCTGCCGTACGTACGGCACTTCTTGATCCGAACCTCCGAGGCACCACAGTCCTGGCGCCTGAAGCTCGAGGTCTTGACTTTACTATTTCCCTACTGTGAGAAGGCTATGCAAGATCTGATACTTGCGGAGCTGGAGCATTTCTCGAAAGGACACAACGCCGATCTTGTGCGTGAAAGCGTTCGTGCGATCGGCCGTTGCTCGCAGGCATCTGACGTAAAGACTTCAAGATGCTGCTTGTCGTTGTTGCTGAAGCAAATCCACAGCGCTGATTCCGTCTTGGTTGGCGAAGCGATGGAGGTTGTGCGACACATGATCCAACGCTCACCCGACGAGCATCGCAAGACTGTCGTAAGGCTTGCAAAGAACCTAGACTCACTTACTTCTCCTGCGGCGCGTGCAAGTATCATCTGGCTGGTCGGTGAATTCTCTGGGACTGACCCAGAGACGAATATCGCTGCAGATGTGCTGAGGATTCTTGTCAGAGGCTATGCTGATGAGACCGACGAAGTACGAGCCCAGATCGTACTTCTGGCAGCGAAGGTGTATCTCCACGACCTCAATGCAAAAAATGTCAAGACGAAAGCTTTAGATGCGTTGAAATCACCCACCGAGGAGAAGCAGCTGGAGAATCAGGTGCTGTCGCCTCCACACGAAGAAGGTGGATTTGGCGAACACCAAAACGAAGACGAGGAATATGCGGCACCCTCGCCACCAGAGGAAGATACCATCACGCAACTGTACCAGCACACCATGCTACTAGCTCGGTACACACCTTCTTATGACTTGCGCGACCGCGCACGTGTATATCGCGCACTGCTCGCACTACCAACCAGCACCGAGCTCGCTAGTCTGCTCCTGCTCGCTCCCAAACCAGTTCCACAGGCTCCTTCACCAAGTGAAAGTCACAAAGGCTACACGCTCGGTAGCGCAAGCTTAGTAGTAGGCAACGTAGCCGGTGTCAACGGACTGCGTGGCTATGAAGCTATTCCAGACTGGGTCGCTGAGGGCGACGAGCCCAGTGCCAAGCTGAGGGATGCCAGTGGCGCGAAAGAAGAGTCGTACCAACCACAGAAGACCGTTTCTGCTGGCCAGATGTTGGACGATGCGCTGGAAGCAGACCCGGGTTTCAAAGCCAATGGCCGCAAGGCGAAGACGCTCGATGACTGGCTGGACGACGAAGATGATGACGACGAAGAGGAATCTGAAAGCGAGAGTGGGAGTGGAAGCGAGGAGTCGGAAGAAGAATCCGAGTACGAGACAGACGAAGATGCAGAGAGCGAGGAGGAGGAAAGCGAAAGCGAAGATGATGAAAAGGCCGGTTTGGTTAGATGATCACTGATGCAGGTAGTTGCTGTCCAAATGAGGCCTACCTGCAGCCAAAATACTCGAGCACAAGACACAATTTCACTACAACCTCGTCTCGCGTGAAAATACATCGGTAGAGATGTGCTGCAATCGACTGATTCACATGCATCCACGGAGAATTGATATCCATTATCTTTAAATACTCTGGTAATTCAAAGAGCACACAGGCATTTAGGATTGAAGTGTGAAATATGAATTAATATTACTCTGGCTGAGCAGACGGAAGGTCATTCTGTCTCCATAGCAGCA
>Ga0265797_10012776_pt1 | contig 10229 bp, 9 predicted proteins | sample P2T30metagenome_FD_192433 | JGI IMG/M metagenome (GOLD analysis project Ga0265797, IMG submission 192433) | Plant litter microbial communities from East Loma Ridge, Irvine, California - P2 T30 | ecosystem: Environmental > Terrestrial > Plant litter > Unclassified | place: USA: California... | reverse complement strand
TGACGGATTCATCAGCTTGGAGGTCGTCACACAGCTCACGAAGATGATGAAGGCTAGGAATTGGCAATTTCACGAGAGCGTGCTCAACTCCCTGCTTCACCTCCGTCTTTTGAACGAGTTCAGCGGCAAAGCTTCGAGTGAGCGCGTTGACAAAGCCCCTAAAGAAGAGGAGCCGGTCAAGAAGCCATCACAGAAGAAAGTGTTCCGAACGAAACGTGAGCGTAAGGTGGCAAAGGAGCGTAGGGCCGTTGCAAGTGAGATGAAGGTGGCTGACGCGACTGTCTCGTACGAGGAGCGCGACAAAAACCAAGCAGAAACTTTGAAGCTGGTCTTCCTCGCCTACTTCCGCATCCTCAAAGCCCGCGTCGATCATCTCATGGGTGCGGTGCTGGAAGGACTGGCCAGATTCGCGCACTTGATCAACCAGGAATTCTTCGGCGACATTCTTGAGGTGCTCAAGGACCTCATCAACGAAGCTTCGGTCGACCTTCACACAGAAACAGGCGACGACCTTGACGAGAACCGCAACGCTCTCCGCGAAACCCTTTTGTGTATCACGACAGCATTTGCTCTCCTCCACGGCCAAATGGACGTGATCAAGTCCGCCTCCTCCCTACACCTCGACCTCGACTTCTTCATCAAACATCTTTACAACATCATCCTACCCCTCTCCCTGGACCAAGATCTCGAGCTCAGCGCCAAGAACCGCCATGGCCGCGATCCCAACGGCCTTGAAATCCCTGCCGCAGCTAGTACGAAGGTCAACGTCGCCACAACCACCGTGCTTTTCCTTCGCTCATTGCAAGCTGTTCTCCTCCCACCCACAAACACTCGCGCAGTGCCGCCTCTTCGCGTCGCAGCTTTCACGAAACAGCTAGAGACTGCTGCGCTGCACTTGCCGCAAAAGAGCGCCGTTGCTGTCATCAGTCTGTTGCAGCAAGTGAGCAAGGTTCACGCCAAGAAAATGATGACCTTGTGGCATACGGAAGACCGTAAGGGAGATGGCAAATTCGATCCTCTGGGCTCGCTTGAGAGCGCAAATCCGATGGCTACGACTGTCTGGGAAGGTGAGCTGTTGAGAATGCATTTTGATCCCAAAGTCAGGGATACGGTGAAGCTTTTGGAAAAGAATTTGAACGGTAGTTAGCTCTCGATAAATGACACATCTTGTAACTTTAGCGGCGGACCATCTCCTTTTTCACATTCTGGCCTTGTCACTGTTGCATGAATGCAAGTTCTGCAGGGACTGCTCGGCTTCTCGGGTTCCTTCGGTCCAGGCTTGGGCTCTAGCACGCCGGTATGCTTCCGCGTCGTAGACTTCGCCTGAGGAGGTGATGTGCTTCGCGAGCTCTATTGCATCCGCGATGGCCAGGTTTGCGCCGTTGCCCGAAAGTATCTGTTGCGTATGCGCTGCATCCCCAAGCAACAAAACACCTTTGCTGTCAAGAAGGTCCTCGAGACCTTGCGGTTCAAGCAATGAAGAACGCATTAACCAGTGCAACAGCCTATCCTCGGTCATTGTGTTCGGATTGAAGACTTGGCGGAAGGGCTCCGGCGTCTCTCCGAGTGCTGCCACTTCTTCAATGAAGTGCTTGGCCAGGTTCTCAGAGTCGCGGATGTTACGGTCAAGCAGAGGCTGGTCTTTCTCGCTGGCCGCCCTGGAGAGCGTGTAGCTTACAGCTACTGTTTGTTTAACAGGGTCCCAGAAGTCTGCTTTGATGGTGAGAAGAGCGTCGCCTTGGGTGTGAGTGATGCCGTCCGGGTTGGTGAAGCTGTCTAACAGTCCAGGAGGGAGATTCGAGTATGCGATGCGACGCTTGCCGTTGAATACCACATAGGGTAGCACTTTGAGATCGAATATAGATTTCGGTAGCTTGAGCAGGGATCGCGTTGATGAATGCGCTCCATCGGCTCCGACCAAGAGACTATGGGTCCTAATTTCGTCCTGGTCCCCAACCGTGAAAACAGCAGGTACTAATGAACTGCTGATTGGGATGTCACTGAGTTTGTGCTCCCATCGTATGTCCAGGCCTTGTCGCAGAACTCGGGTCAGCGCAACGCGGTTGATTCGTAACCGGTGGCCATCTGATACCAGCTCCTGGGAATCCGGGTGGTGAATGGCGACTTGACGCTTGAAGTCGTCTTCGTTGATGTCCAGACTTTCCAACAGTGGCCTGTACGTACTGTTGTGAAGAGTGATTCCATAATTGTTTCGCGGGTCTGCAGTGCTGCGTTCGTAGATCACGGCTGGAATGTTCCTTCGCCGCAGGCATTGGCCTAGGACTAGACCGGAGAACCCGGCGCCTACTATGCCGACTGGTGATGGCGGCATCGTTTATCCTGGAGCGGTATTGCTAAAGAGAAGTCTACCTTTTGATGGAACTGTGCAATGGTTCGCATCCAAAGTTGTTTTGCTGACGTCGACATTCGAAGCCCGTGCATTTTGAAGTCTCCATCTTGATTCGCATGCCTCGTCCCTTCCAACATCTTCCTCACACCATGGCATTTGACATCACACACGGCTAGCCCTATCGACTCAATGCTATAAGCCATTGTCTTGATAGTCTACCTGGTAGCCCGAGCTCTGTTGCAGCCGGGCATTTCCATCTTCTACAGTGTTGTTGATTACTTTCGTTAAATCCGGGCGGGGTCACCGAGGTACCATACCATGAGTCTTGTGACAGGCTTTTTTACATGTGGGAAAGATATTGGAATCTATGTATTCTCATTGAAGTCGACCCGCCTCGCAATATCACCGGATCCCATTAGTCTACACAGCCAGCCATGACTGCCACCACCAACATCGAGACCGAGGCGTTCGTCGTCGACTCGCCTAATGCCCCATTCAAGCTGACGCCGATTATACTCGATGAGATGCGTGAAGACGAGTTCCTCGTTGAGATGAAGTACTCGGGAATCTGCCATACAGTAGGTGGTGAACTCTCTTCTCGAGGGACAAGTTAATTGGGACAGGCTACCGCCATCGTCGCCCATGTCTCTCCCACTCTATTTGCCCACAGAGAGTCTTCGCTGTTGACATCCGGCAAATAGGAGCTCGTATGGCAAGCAAACCAACTTCCAGGTCTAGCTGATCCGCCTGCCATCTTTGGACACGAAGGAGCCGGCATTGTTCGGGCAATCGGCGCCAAAGTGCATGACAAGAGTATCCAAGTCGGCGACCCCGTCTTGCTATCGATATACTTCTGTCGGACGTGCAAGAGATGCACCAGTGGCCATCCCGGATACTGCGAGCAAGGCATGTCCAATTTGATGGGTACTCGCAGCGACGGCAGCACGACTTCGAAACGCAAATCAGATGGCCAAGTGCTGAAAAGCCAGTTCTTCGGCCAAAGCAGCTTCTCACGTTTGAGCATCGTCCGAGAGTCGTGTGTAGTGAAATTTGACGGAAAGGCCGGCGAGATGGGGATCTTTGCAGCTTGTGGGTGTGGTTTCCAAACTGGCGCAGGAACAGTACTCAACATCTTGAAACCGAAACCTGATGAAAGCGTTGTCATATTTGGTATGGGAGGTGTTGGTCTGACTGCTTTGATGGGAGCAAAGCATTTGAAGGTGGAGCAAATCATCGCTGTTGATCTGACCGACAGACGGTTGCAGATGGCGAAAGAGCTCGGTGCGACGGATGTTGTCAACTCGAGAGATATCACCGACATGCCAAAGCATATCACCGAGCTCACTAATGGTGGTGCGGTGTTTTGCATAGACTGTACTGGCGTCCCGAAAGTCATTGAGACTACAATCGACTGCATCGCTCCTCTTGGGTAAGCTGGCCGGACGGGATCTCCCACGTGTGTGTTGCTGACTTCGAACAGCACTGCAGTATCTGTCGGCATGGCTCCGGCAGGGTCTAAAGTCACCATCGACCCTGCGACCTTCATGTTGTCGAACAAGCGGTTTATTGGATGCACGGAAGGAGACAGCGTGCCTTATGAGGTATGTTGTTGAGAGGCTGTAGCTGAGAGAACGGTCCCTTGTACCTTCTTCTTACCAGCTGTTGCCGCAACCAATCAATCACAGCTTCCGTGCCAACTTGTGTTTCAGTTCATACCGAAATTGATCAGCATGCAAAAACGCGGCGACTTCCCAATCGAGAAGCTTTGCGCGTTCTATCCTTACACGGAGATGGACAAGGCATTAGCAGACATGCATAGAGGAATTGTAAGTTTTAGCAATGACCTTTGAAGAACGCAAGACGCTAACGATTCGTAGGTGATCAAGGCAGTTATACAATGGTAGCAAGTACCAGAACATCGTGTTATCAGATTAGAGCTTTTGATTCGTGTTCGGTTCGATATCGGAACGCACCATACAGATGTACCTTATACATCGACTCTCATAGCGTGTGACTTTCCCGCGCCATCAAATGACCCCGAGCTCCAGCCCGTGGCTTCTAGCTGAGGTACCACGCCTGCAAACTCTATAGCTCAGCTTCACGCCACGCGAGCTCGGCGGACACGCCTCTCGACTCTGTACTGGGTACAACGGCTGCTGCATAAACGCCGCATCTGCACGCGAAGCGAATAAGGCGTGTTGGAAAAGTAAAACGAGATGTGAGGAGAGAGTCTGGACTTCAGATCAAGCCCAGCAGGTGATCTAGATGGAGAAGCTTGCCGTTTCGCATCGGCGTCCCGACTGCTACACCGACTCATAAGTAGTTATATCGTTCCTCGCCGTAAGGTCTTGACCATCATTCCAACAGCACTCGACAAAGATCTCAGATCAAACTCGAAAACATCTCCACCATGTCCTTCCCAACGCAGAACGCCTTCATCCACAACGGCGATTGGGACGATGAGACTCGCAAGCATCCCGCCATGAAGTGGATGGAGCAATATACCAGGACCCAAATCGACGGCCGCGCTTGGGCGAAGGGAGCCTCGCCACACGATTGGCACGTTTCCGACTTTGTCCTTCAGAAAAGCGACGGCACTCGGCGCGAAGGCGCTGACAAGACTAACGAGACTCTGAGTGAGATTTACGGTCTCTTCTCTGGCGGACACAAGCATGAGCCGACAATAGTAGTGTGTTGGTGAGACTGTGCTCCGAGTCATCAGTTCATGCATACAGAGAGTACGCTAATTTGTGTTGTGATACAGGGAGGAGGCAGACGGATGGGCTGCGTTTGGCCACGCTAAGACTTTCGTTGCGTTCGAAGGCGTTGACGGCACAATCTCTGACAGCGAGGGCAATAAGTGGAGTGCTGTCGTGGAGGCGGCGTTCCGTTTCTGGTATGTCAAAGACGAGAGCGGCCCAGACGGAATCAAGTTGAAAGAGACAAGGATCTACGCTGATCCGATGCCGGCTGTTGGTTTCATGTTGCAAAATGGGATCGTGACGGCGAAGGACCTGGGATTGGCGTAGTGAAAGCAGGCAGATCGATCATATGAAGAAACGCCGTGAAGTCTGTTTTTACATGCATCTAACACAATATCCAAAGCCTGTCCGCGAGATCGAACGCCGCGTTCAGCTTGCCCAGTATCGCTCGCAAGTTGACACGATCACGCACTCTCAGATCTTGTGCTATCCGGCTTGTATTCCGGGATTGTGTCCATGATGTAGCTCCTGCGTTTGCCGCTTCCGTTGGGGATATGGAAGCGCTTGTCTACACGACCGAATATATAGAGGCCGAGGATAAGGACCTCCAGCATATATCCGAAACAGTAGAAGGCCGCGTGGGAGTGATACCACGCCAGATCATTCATGGGCCTTGGTGCTTCCCAGGTTGTTCCGAGCTTGAAGCCTGAAAGCGTCGTGGCTAGACACGCGACCACGATCAGTAACAAGATCTTGCCGTTGACAGACCCGGCGCCGAAAGCTTCTTCTCCTCTCGTAGACTGAGGCAAGAGGAACGATATGGCCACTAGCAGGAGCGGGACTGCCGTGAGGATGAAGAGGAACACGACAGCCGCGCGTTGGCAACTTAAACAAGCCTGGGTGGTGTGTGGATTCCGAGTGTAGAACATGATAACCGTAGCAGTGATTACCATGATCAGAGCTCCGGCGAGAAGGGCATAGCCGACGTGAAAGACGTGCGCAAGTACAGTGTTCCAGCCAAGTTTCGGGTGTTTCGCTCTCAGGATGCGTTGGGCAAAGATTAGGTTGACCAAATACACGATCAAAACTCCTGCGTTGTTGAATATCTGTGCGGCAATGGCAACTTTGATGTCGTGCCGTCTTGTTGCCCAGACCATCCGCATAATGCATGTGACGACTCTCGCCATGCCAAAAGCAAAAAGAATGGCACTGATGAGAAATTTGTGGCCTCGCTTGCGGTTCTTCTGGAAGATGTACATGTTGGCAGCGGATGAAGATAGGTATAGCGCCATGAATACTGTGGTGATTGGAATGTCGATGGATACAGACGGCACGCCTCCGACGCCTGCCGTGCGAGGAGGATAAGGCGGCTAATCGAGCTGTCAGCTGGAATCAAAGTCAATGGATCTTGGGCATTACTTACGCCTGGTGGCTTGCCTTGCATGTCATGACTGGCCATGTGGTAGTAAATCGTTGGTCAAGAGCCCGTTGATAGAAGAGTAAACGACAGCAGTGTCAGTCTGCGTGAAAGCAGTACCGACAACGCATAATATGTGTTGAGTGCGTGATGTACACGATGTACATGTTCGAGAACATCCGACGCGAGCTATCGTTACAGATTTCGGACTGATGTAAAAATATCCCTGGGTGGTGTTTTGAATACTTACCAGTACCTCCACAACATGAAAGTGTAAGAGCAAGGTAAGTCAAGGTTAATCGACAGACGCCCCTTCACATCACCAAGAGCGTTGATTGGTCCGTGGCAGACCATCTGGCCCATGCAGCTCGGTACTTTTAGACACAATGACCGGAAGAGCTGATAACTTCGCACGAATTGTCCGAAAGACCGAAACGGCGCGCAACGACATCAACGTCGGTGTCCGTAGCGGAGATTCTGCTACACCAGGGCACCACCATCTTCACCTTGCCAAACTACTCTGTCAATGTCGGTTCTCCCAGTCATCAACTACTCGGTCACGGCCGTCCGAGATGCCCAAAGAAAGCGTGCGTCGAGTGCGAAAGGGCACGAGGTCATGCCAAGAATGCAGGCACCGCAAGGTGAAGTGCGAGTGGACCGGCGACGACGCCTCTGCCTGTAACAACTGCATTGCAAGATCTCGGACATGTCTTGCGCAGGGGCCCGCCTCGCCCACTTCTGAGGCGGCACGGCTATCCTCACGGGACCGCATCAGGCAATTGGAAGACCAGGTCGGGTCACTGTGGAGCGTGGTTCATAGGCTCCAGGCTAGTGCACAACTTGACACTACTCAAGTTTCACAGGACGCAACCACGGCAACTACTCATCAACCGTACTGCATGCCTAGAAAGAATACGCGTTACTGCATTAGACGCCAGTCTCAAGAGCCATCGTCTCACGCTCTTGCGGAACAAGGGGGTTCTGGAGACACTCTTGACAATGAGACGCAGGTCTCTTCAGACACGGACGACTCGGAGCTGGAGGCCTTCAATCTGTTGCCTTCGAGCCATCTTCGACAGCTTTTTGACAATGGCTTGCTTGACGCTCAAGACTCCAGGGATGCGTCCTGGCAGACTTGTGACTACTCGGGGTATCAATCAGCCTCGAAGACATATCTGACCATCGCCCGCCGTCAACTGCAAAAGATCCTTCCTCCTCGCGACGATGTTGCCGCTATAGCAGGATTTTCCTTTCCTTGGATGAACATATACAACGCTCTCTTTCCTAGAGTCCGCTTCATGGCGACAGCGGAGGAGATGCTAACCCAGTATGATGAATTGTGTACGCCAAACGCTAACCCAATGTCTCTTGCGAACGTATTGTTATCGCTGGCTCTTAGCATTCGTCAAATTCCCGAAGCCGACGTAAACTCTCTGGTGACCGGCATACCGAACGTGTCGCGCTTCGTTGACGAGGTGACTGAGGTTGTGGACCGTACGATAGCGAGTAATGATACATTGGCGGCTACACTTGAAGGCATCGAAACGTCCATGCTTTTCACACGACTGTAAGTCACCTGGCTCTTTTACTTCTCTGCAGCACTCTGTGCAATACCGCACAAGGTCTCTTCTCGTTGAACTGCTTCTTCCAACCTTGTGAAAGATCTCAGACATGACCATGCTCCCTAATTTTCACCATGCTGAGCTTTGTTTTTAATGATGGGGCTTTTCACTCGCATCCGCATGATCGAACTGATTCCCTATTACTGACCATACCAAATCCTAGTGCTCTAGCCTGCGTCGACATAAGGAAAATGTGGATTAGGCTCCGACGCATCATAGCTCTCGCCGAGCTAATCGGCCTCCCTCGTGCCTCCAAATCTTTGTCCGCAGAAGCGACGCCACACCACAAATCCGCGGCAGCAATATGGGAGTCTATATGTGTAGTAGATCGACTTGCAGGAATGATGTTCAACTTGCCCAGTGCGACGAAGTCCTACCCATCATTGCACACGAGTGTGATCTCCGACAACGGCAGTGTCAACTTACAGGCATATATCGGCCGCTTGACCGAAATTGCCCTGAGCGTGCAGGATCTGGACAATGCTCCTTCATCAGAAAGACCGGGTTTCGAACAGCTGGCCAAAGTGTTCGCCATCGACGAGAAGTTACGCAGCCTTGCCGAATCCACACCGGCCGCTTGGTGGACTTCTTCCATCATATATACGACGGCCGAACGCCTTGTGCAGTACTGGCATCACTACTTCACCGTGCGAACGCATCTCCGGCTTGCCCTAGCAGACGACGAAAGTGGGCGATTCCGACTCAACTACAATACCTGCCTGAGTGCATCCCAAAATATGGCTCGGCGTTACATCGACCTTCGACCGCTGCTCCCCGGCGGTTTCTTCGCCTGCAAGACCACGGATCTACAGATCCTGACTGCTGCCATCTTCTTGACCTTTGATTCCATTAAGGCCGATACTCTCTCTACGCAGACCCATCTTCAGTCGAATTCCAGCACCACGCTCGCTGAACAACTCGTGGCCGCCATGGCTACAGCATCCGAAAGAGCCGGGGGAGAATTCGCAGCAAAGGCCGTAGTGGCGCTCCGCTCTTTACAGACTCTCATGCGTGGGCCGCCGGCCGATTCCGACCAGAAGGAGATGACGCTCAACCTCCCCATGCTCGGCAAGATCTCAGTGACTCGAAAGACCAACCGAGCTCAGCCTCAGCAATCGTACGATGCGCAGCCCGTCACCGGTTGGCAGGGTTCGCACCCCGTTCCTGAGACTGAAGTCCAGCCCCAAGAAAACGACACGACACCTTTCTGGTCTATGAACGTCTTGGACGAAGACTTTACTTTTGTACCGGAAGAAATGTCTGGAGACAGTTTCGGCCTACCGGACTTTGGATTCACTCTCTAACCTGCTTCTTAAGCAGATTCGACAAATCGACGTGAGCTCCAAAACGATTGCGGCCACGCAAGACCAATCGTTCAAGTGCGAGGTATGAGGAGAGAACGGTCAATGTATGAATTCGGCCTACTAGTACCGTATTTGCTCGTCACTAGCCAGATCATTCTCCCCGAGAATAAGCGTGTAGCAGACAGCACAGGCTGGTAGCTTTACCACCGAACAGTGTTCGAGGAAATGCAAGCCTTCGCTACTGCAAACAGCATGATCCATCCAAGCATCCAATATATGGTCATCTCGGGGAGACTAACAGCCTCGAATCGCATGGAGTTTCAATCCCACGCAAAACCTTTTTCCTGCTCGTCTGCCGTCCGTCAGCTTCTACCGCTCCAGAGAGGATGTTAGCTCCAACAACTACCAAGTCGAAGAATAGACGAGCACACTGTAAGACCCACCCTCAGCATGTACGCCTCCCGCCCGTTTTCCTCCGTTTAGCTGCCGTACCCGCACCTTTCTGTGCCTCCACCACTGCTTCCTCCGCCGCAGTGAGCGCACTCTGCAACGCATCCGCCCTCGACTTCTCGGCCGCCAGCTGCGCTTCGAGTCTGATGATCTCGTCCTGATGCACCCCGAGCAGGTGCGCGTACACGAATTCTTCACTGGATGCAGTCTGAGTGGTCCTGTTCACGGCGAGTGGGTTGGGTCGAGGAGGCGGGCCCATGATACCAACTTGTGACTGCTGGAAGACTTGACGTGCTGAGATCAGATGCGGGCCGTGGGATTGGGTGGACCGGGAGGTATAATCGGGTCGCTCGAAGCCTAGGCTGACGGGGTTCCGGAGGCCCA
>Ga0265797_10012775_pt1 | contig 10229 bp, 9 predicted proteins | sample P2T30metagenome_FD_192433 | JGI IMG/M metagenome (GOLD analysis project Ga0265797, IMG submission 192433) | Plant litter microbial communities from East Loma Ridge, Irvine, California - P2 T30 | ecosystem: Environmental > Terrestrial > Plant litter > Unclassified | place: USA: California... | reverse complement strand
TAAAAGCCAGCCTCGTCGCGGGTATCGTCAACGCGTTCAAAGTCTCTCAGTGCAGAACATCACTCAAGAGACGACGAGGTGCCGGATAGCGATGGTCAATCCCACGACGCGACTTCTCGAATCAACTCGTATGATTAGTTTGCCGAGGTTCTTTAATGCTAGTCCGCTGTCTCCACAAACCCCACTGTGTATAACACGCGTCATAAATCCAGAGCAGTTTACTATTGCGGGCAGTGTAAGCTACATAGGTTCTCCTCATTTAAAGCTCCCCTCAGCAGCCTCTCATTCAAGTAAGATACCGCACCTTGCTGAACGCTTATTTCTCAACCGGAAGCCTGAGGAAGTAGAACCCTGAAGCAAACTATTCACAACCCTAAATCCATATTTTACTCATTCAGGATGACTGAGGGACGTTGCAACTGCGGAAGCATCAAGGTTTCCATTCCTGCTTTACCAGAGCAATCCGCTATCTGCTACTGGTAGGCGTCATTGTTCCAGTCTCCGCGCGTAGTCTCGGACTAACTCTCCAAGTGCCAACTGCCGGCGTGCCGGATCATGCGCTGGATCCATTATCTACATGTTCGACAAATCTGAGGTCACAGTCAATGACCCGAGCAACAATCTTAAGAATTACAAGGACAGCGACACAAAGAGTGGGAATTCGATTACCCGACAATTTTGCGGCAACTGCGGGTGGTGAGTTGCTTGTGCATATCGCATCAGGAGAGCATTGCTAACAAAACGATAGCCCCATTGCGTCTTTAGTGGGTGACGACTCGCCAAAAATGTTCTTGAAGGGTGGTCTGTTTGACAAGATTCCTGCTCCGGGCTTCAAATCATTTGAGCAGGAGGAGCCGAGCTGGCTGAAGATTGTTTAGAATGACTAAGAGGCACGTGTTGGGAAGTATCCAAGGTACAATACTACCGAATATGTGTATTGAATACATTCTGCCTCGAACCCTGCCGCCAATTCCCATTCACGTCATTCTGGATGTGCTCAGTCATGAAGTATAACATCTGATTTTGGAGAAGATAGAGTGCCGATCGTCTTTTCTCCGTTTGACCTAGGTAATGAAGAGAGGTGCAACCAAGGTGGTATTGCGTTGATCTGCCCTCGCCCCCGAGGCCGCCGTCTCTCAACACACAAGCATGGAGCCTCTCCTAAGGCGGACAATGAAGACGGCCATTGTGTCAAAGCGTCACTTCTACGCATCGCACTATCGACTCGTGCAACACGCAAGTTGTGTTGTCAGAGAGACTGCAAAGACGATGTTCTCACGTCCCACGCGCGCCATTCAACCGGCCCCGAAGCTAGCCTTCCCCACATCAACCATTCTTCCGGCTCATCGATTCATCAAATAACAGTAACAGCCCCAAACCTCACTGGCTTCCGTGCATCTCCAAGACAATCTAGATGCAGGCGCAATGCATCTGCCAAGCACCCAGCATGTTTCAGCAGCAGGGGTTTCGGAGATCCTTCCATCGTGAAACGTGGCTTCCAATTTCGCGCGAGTAATTCCTCCGACGTTGAAGATGTTGAAAGTCTGGCTTCCTCGATACTTTCCTTTTAATCGGCATCGTCCATCATTCGAGGAGAAGGGACAATAAAATTAAGAGCTTGGAAGATGGTTACAGCAATATGGCCGCGGCGACGGCATCTACCTGCTTATGTTGCCCTCTCCACACTTCTATGCGCTTCAAATGTTAAAGCGGAATTATTCTACACAGCGCGCAGTCCGGCGATCCAAGACGGACTCATCAACAAACCTGCATCAATATGTCCGGTCGCACAGGATGGCGCCACGACTGACACATTTCCATGGACACATAATCCTACGTGTGTTGACGTCGTGATGCCAAATGAGGGAAATGAAGCCGTGGGAGCAAAGGGTCCTCAAACGTTCTGCGCGTACACTAATGCCGATTACAATAACGGTCGCGGAGTCAGCCTCGTAGTAACTCCAGAGGTCGCGGCTAGTGTTACAATGGAGACATTTGGTATGAGTATTGGTGGCATGGAGGGCGTGGTTGGTGAAAATATGGGCATGTGGGAAGTCAAATATGCGGGCGAGAAAGGAAAAGGCTTGTTTGCGAAGAAGGATATCGCTGGAATTTTCCCAGGCGAGAGTCTGATTGTGCAGACACCAGTGCTGTTTGTTGCTAGGCCGCTGGCAGAAACCGAGAACAGACCACAGCACGTGTTAAAGCAAGCAGTCGAGCAGTTGCCGGCAGAAACCAGGGAGATGGTCAAGGCGTTGGATGTCAACATAGATGGCAGCGTCGAGGACATTGTTCTGACAAACGGCGTTGGTGTAAAATGGCCGTGGGTTGATGAGCTTCCAGAGCTGTTGGCAGTCATTCCCGAGGCCGCTGTAAGTCATGACCGATAATTTGCCTGTTAGTGTTCTCTCTAACTCCAGCCCAGCGTATCAATCACGCGTGCCGGCCAAACACCTTGTGGCGCTTCGACGATTACACCCTCTCATTCGAAGTCTTCGCTCTAAGAGACATCAAGCCCGGTGAAGAGATCACACGAAGCTGTAAGTCAACACCAATTACACAATCAGCAAAGCAGTCACTAATTCTATGGCAGATGGCTACGAAAAACGTCCTCGCAGGCGCCGCGTCAAGACCCTTATGGCTAACTTTGGCTTCCAGTGCGCCTGCCCCCTATGCACCGCAGATGACGATGCAGTGATGGAATCCAACGACCGCCTCTCCGAGATCAAAGCCTTGAAATCTGTTCTTCCCACTGACGAGAAGGACTCGCCGCAGCTCCTCGGCCTCCTCCCCAAACTCATCGAGCAACTGGAACAAGAAGAACTCTTCGCTGAGCTACCACAGTATGAAGAGATTCTCGCATACACATGGAGTAGCTTCGGAATTGAAGATCGGGCGAGATACTGGGCGGAGAGGGCGCAGAAACATTGGGCTGTTGTGGCAGGCAAGGAGAGTTGGGAACAGAGGAGGTGTGGGGAGTTGGCGGAGAACGTTAGGGGACATAGTACTTGGATGACCTGGGAGGGTGATCCCTGGGAGGGCGTTGGACAGGGACATCCATGGGATGAGAAGGAGGGAGAAGGGCATGAACATGGACATGAGCATTGAGCAGGATTTGGAGCTGTTGTGAGAGAGATGAAGAAGAAGAATGGAGTATGTATATAACATTACCTACAAGTTATTCGGCGATTTTGAAACAGCCATCAGACGTAGTATACGATGATTGTCCAGCAAGCATGACCTCACTCATCGAAGAACTTTTCGTCTCCATGCGCACGATTCAGTCTCCAAACAAGCATCTCGATTTCCGTTGCGCCCCATTCCTCCTCTTCAGCAGCCTTCTTCGCACTACCGTTCAACGTCTTGATTAACTCTTCACCAGGCAACTCTGCGAACTCGTGCATAGCGAGCCAAGTGGAAGGCTCAGGATGTGGCTCATCCGTGGTCGGTAACCCCTTTAGAGCACGAGACTGAGCATTAGTCCTCGCGTAGAGAAGTTTGAAGCGCACCGAGCGTATGTACTGTGGTGTTTGTTCGATGATACGTGTTTGCTATCGAATTATTAATTTCAATACAAGCATGTGCCAAATATGTCAACCAGAAGTAACGTTGGTGATGCATACCTTTTGAAAGAATTCGGCGATTTCTCCTTCTGCTATCTTCTTCTCTGGTCTAACTCCTAACGTGATGATAAATTTTTGTTCACCACCTGTAAACTCTCTTGTTCTCTTCGTTGCACCCATAAAACCCAGGTAACTGACATCCATATCTGCCAAATCATAAATGACGCCACTGCCCGGAAGCTTACTACTCCTGAAGCCAATCTTTTTGAACTCGTCACCCAACGTGAAAGCCAGATCCCCCATGGGGTAACAGGCTAAGAAAGGCTTTGGATTCTGTGAATCGCCAATGGGAGAAGATTTGTGAACATCGACGTAGCGCATTGCAGAATGGATGCTAGATGTAGAAACTACTTCTGGGATATGCTCGTCGTCGTACCAGGCTAGGAACACAGGTTCGGTGAGCAGGTCATTGGCCGAGGGAGAGATGCGGGAGCGGACAAACAGTATGCCTGGGCCATGAATCGTGGAAGTGGACATATTGCGGTATTTGGACGGATATAGGATAGTGAGAATATAGGAATATGAGGGGAAGCGGCCGAGTGTTTAAGATGGCGCGTTGAAAAGTGGCATGAAGTCGTGGAAGATTAGACAGAACAAGTTGGTCTTGAGTGTGAACGAGGTGAAGAAACTTGGTATACAATGTTATGCCAACGTTGGGAAGGTCAAATGGAAAGAAAACAGTCAGGGACGTGCAGTATCGGAAATGTATTGCCGGACTGTAACTAAGCGTTACCCCGCCTGTCTTCGTTCGCTATCGTCGAATTGGTCCTGCACTGCGGGTCGCGATATCGTGTCTCGACGTTTGCTATGCTGGCAGGTAATATGGTGTTTCAAGGCTGCCGAATTTATTCCTTCACACTCGTTGCCCCCAGCAAGACTCCTATACAGTCAAACGACTGGTCCGTCTGGTCGCTCATGCAGCAGAAAACTGCTCCTATACAATTCTTCCGAAGAGCTTCTGGTATAACTACTCCAAGAATGATTGTTGCGACGTATACGCCACTAACGGCAAAGAACCTATAAGCTTCCAGATGCCTCAGAGCGAATGCGAATCTCGGCAACAGATTACGCCAAGGGCCATGATGAACATGGCTGATCAGATGCAGAGCTGGTTCTGCCCATTCCTGTCCCTTGGCCAAATGTCTTAGATAGCTATCATACCCAGTTGGCCGATGTTGTATTGCGCCACCACCGGTGACGTTGGAGTCGTGGTCGTATCTCACAGCTTCGACTTGTCCGTCAACAGTTTTTCCAGGCCAGACTTCAGCTGCTGACTCATGCCATCTTTTCCAGGCCGGCGGCTTTCACGGTCGACGAAGACGTGGATAAACTCGCCAACGGCCTTGACCTCGTCCTGGCCTTTTTCAAAGACGGCGATTTCGTATGTTACAGAACTCTTGCCAAGCTTGTTGACTCGTAGTGCGAGGTCTACGACGGCGGGAAAGCCGACTGGGGCGAGGTAATCACAATGCGAGTGTACGACGAGGCCGATCTGTGGCGAGGTAGGTGGGTGCAGTGAGCAGTGTTGGATGAGGTACGTGTTGACAACAGAGTCGAACCTAGTTGTCGTTAGGAAATGTAGCGTGGACAGGAGAGAGAGATATATATATACAGATAGTAGTAGACGCTGTTGTTCATGTGATGGTACATGTCATTGTCGCTCCTTCCTGTTGTTAATACTGAACAGGGCGCAGAGGCAGGAGACGCACCATCTCGTCCTATACTCGAGCTGGAAGCTGTAGTCGCTTCGTCGACGCGATTTCAATGCCTGTAGTGCCATGGCGTAATTCTGGTGCCGTCGACGTCGAGGGAAGACGCGTCTCTCAAGACGGGCAACATGGCGGGCTAGGTTCCCTGCATCCCACGTCTGCCTCGGCTTGCGCAACATTTCTCCCACACGCACCCTCAACCCCTCGACCCCTCGGCCCCGCGATTCTGGCGCCCTCTCCGCGCATCCTCGCATACCTCGCCTCCAAGGGACGCTTGCCTGTGCCCAAGACACGCACAGGCTCACCCTCCATGGCCCTAGTGCCTTCACCCCCGCGCGACAAATACCCGCCCTTGCCCGACGACAAATTTCCCTGGAAAGAGCCTCCAGCCGTCGCAATCACGCCCTGCGACCCCTGGCCACCGCCATACTACCTCGAAGATGGCCTGCGCAAGGTGACACCCTACCACTTCACATACAACACCTTCTGCAAGGAACGATGGCGGGGAAGGGAAATTCTCGACATCTTCTCTAGCGAGTTCCGCGACCGGCCCGCCGAGTACTACCAGAAAGCCATAGAAGAGGGCCGCGTCGTCCTCAATGGCCAGCCGGTGCCGAGCATCAAAACAATAGTCAAGAACGGAGACGTCATATCCCACACCCTCCACCGCCACGAACCCCCGTGTACCGCGCAGCCCATCGGTATCGTCCACGAGGATGACAACATGATTGTCATCAACAAGCCTGCGGGCATGCCCGTACATCCTGCTGGTCGATACAACTTCAACTCCATCATCGAGATTATGAGGGCAGATCGTGGCTATGGCTGGAATCCATTGCCATGCAACCGGCTCGACAGGTTGACTAGTGGCATCATGTTCATCGGCAAGCACAAGCACGCGGCAGAGGAACTGAGTGCACAGATAAGAGGCAGGACGGTCAAGAAGGAGTACATCACGCGAGTTGTGGGCGAATTTCCAGAAGGAGAGATCCTCTGTGAGAAGCCCATCCTACAGATCAGCCCCAAGCTGGGCCTGAACCGCGTGCGTGCGAACGGCAAGGAGGCAAAGACGGTCTTCAAGAGGCTGGCATACTACCCACCAAAGGATGACGGAAATGCAAATCAAGCGGAACAAGGAGATGCAGGTCCCGATGGCCAGCCGTGGAAGAAGCTCCGCGGCTATTCCATTGTGCGTTGCATGCCAGTAACAGGCCGCACCCACCAACTGCGCGTCCACCTCCAATTCCTCGGCCATCCCATATCAAACGATCCCATATACGCCAACCAGCGCGTCTTTGGCCCAGCCCTCGGCCGCGGTCAATCTGAAGACGAGGACGATGAAGATATCATGTCCCGCCTCTCACGCATGGGCAAAGAGGAAGTCGCCGATGCCGTCGCATACCACGACGAGATGGTCAATGCCTACAACAAGAAGAAAGCGGAACGCATGACAGGGGAAAAGTGCAAGGTATGCGACACCGATCTGTACAGCGACCCAGGTACACATGAATTGGGTATCTACCTGCATGCCCGGAGATACAGGTGTGAGGAAGGGAAGTGGGACTATGAGACTGGCCTGCCCGACTGGGCGTTGCCACCGCCAGGATATGAAGGGCCTACTGAAAGTACAGAAGAGTCTGATCCCTTGGCTGTGGACCTGAAAAAACTGGGTTTGGAGGACGAACCGAATACAGAGGCACAAAAGAACAGCTCCAACAAGCCAAAGCCAGCAGAGCCTTCTTCAGAAGAACCGGCTGCCGCCAGTGCAACCGCTTGAGCGTCGAAGCATTGAATCTTGCTGTATAAAAGAGAGTTTTAGAAGATAGAAATTTTGAGATACCCATCAATATATTCTTACTAGCAGTGTACTGGTTCTTATTACCAGTCGTGAGGGTTCGGGTGGTAACAGCCAATCTCATTACTCCCATACGAGCGGATTTCGTCTTCTGTGTCATCGCCTTCTCCCTCTTCCTCGCTCCCTTCAACTTCCCCTTCTTCGTCCTCATCATCACCATCAATACTACTCATTCCGGGTGTGCCTTCTCTCTCTCTCAATTGCGCTTTCAAGCCTTCCAGTATAGAGCTCAGCCTCGCCTTCAGGTCTGGGTTCCAAACCTTACTGATTTGACCTTCCATCTCTTGTATCTTGTTTCTCAGTTCCTCTGCCACTTCATCTTCCTCGCCGTCCTCGTCGTCATCGCTGCTCGAAGCGCCGGGGCCGTCTTCGACCTGAATGCTGCCACCAAACGCTGCAGCAAAATCGCTAGCAATTTTACGATTGGGAATCGCAAAGATGACGTGTTCAATAGCCGGAAATGCCTCGATACCCACCGATGGCGACTTGCTATTCTTCTTTCCGGTGGACGCTGACGACGAAGAACCAACACCCATAACCTTTGCAAAAGCCTTTGCGATATCTTTTACTGGATTTCCATAGGCTCCAATGCCCCAAGCTCCGAGCACCAACTCTTTCACTTCCTTCTGTTCCGCTATCCTCAGAACACCTCGTATCTTCGCTTCAACAACCTCTCTGTCCTTCTTACTTAACCTCTTCTCTTCGTCTTCTTCCCCCTCTAGTTCGGGGAAGCGCAGCATTCCCGCGCTGATAACGTCAACGTACCAGCGCTCGGTGGGAGGCAGCTCACCGGCGTTGTCGCCGAGCGGAAGGGCAGATCGAAACACAAGTACGTCGTGTGTGTAGATGCCACCATATTCTGGAAGGCGGTAGAATGATTCCTTGAGTGAAGGGAGTAGTGTTGTACGCGCGCAAAGGGATTCTTCGGCGGAGGTGGCGCCCGTTAGGAGGCCGCCACCTGGGCGGAGGGGAGAGGCCATGTTCAGGATACATGTATTTGGTTGTTTCTTGGACAGCTGTTTCGGCGCGGAAGTGGCGGATCCGTTGTACAGAGATGGGTGAGAAAGCATATGTGCAGCTGTAAGGCTATCTGTGGCTACGATTCGTATACTGCGTTGTTTGCTCGGCAAAACAGGTGGTGGCGTAACAGCTGTCTTCGAGTTGATGTATGAGATTTCTTCCTTGAGAGCATCATTCTGTTTCTTGCCTTTTGCTTTTCCCTTACCTTTACCAGCATCCTTCCCCATATCACCACTCTTTTCACCATTCCTGCCATCCGCCTCTTCTTCTTCAAGCCTCGCGCCTTTGGCCTTTCTTCTTCCTTGTCCCTTCCTCTTTACATATTCCGTCTCTTCGCCAACCTCAACACGTGCACTGTCCCTACTCCCTCTCTCCTGCCCCACTGTTCCAATCGGTCCAGGGTTCGTAATAAGCTCACTTCCGTCCGCACCTCTCCTGGCTCTTGCATTTGACGTCAAGATTGCTGGGACAACTTTGTTGACGATATGCCGCGCCTGTTTGGCTCGAATATCCTTGCGGATGGCGGGTGGCGCTAAACCCTGCGATTTTTCGGTGCGACCCATGACTTTGTGGCCACGTACGTATTTCTGATAGTCTGGCTCAAGGAGCGGAAACTCTTGTAATAAGGGATGGAGGAAATGATCAAGTGACTGAAAGAGTATTGTTGACCTCAATGTTACTGGCGAGTACTATGTTGGATGGTTTGGTCGGTTGAGACTATGACGTTTTGGGCGGGTCTGGCACTAGCAACAGTGGTTACCTTTCGCTTGGTGAGTGACTGGCTTCTTGCTTTCTCATGTACCACAATCATCCATTATGGGTCACGTATCTTGAAATGCCACAAAACATGCTTCGCCTTGTCGCTTTGGTTGCTTCTCAAGCTGAGTGACGACATTGAACCCCGCTCGTATCGCTAGCTTGCAAGCCTTGGCTCAAGACCTTGAGTGGTTTTCGCGTATCTCCACGGTATTTGTGGTGCCGAAGGGACTCATCAGCTCTTTTGTTTGATTTATATGAGCTAACGTGACACGTACATGGCCTCCATTAGGTTAAGTCAGAAGCTGTTACCACATTTGCAGCTCACTCCGAGCCATGTACGCCTTCAATCGTCGAGTAACATCGTAAACAATCGAACGAAAGTCTCGATAGCAATGGTTCTGGGCATCTAGATCCACTTAGGGTCTCTGGAGGGTATACGATCCCCCGTCTCGAGCGTTGAGTAAGATCCAGTTTGAGCCATGGAGACCACAGTCGTTCAAGGATCCACTTGTTCCCATCCACAAAACGTTGTTCTTTGTCGCTCGACAGAGTGGTAGAGCTCAAAAGTTTGTGGATTCAGAATAATGAGGGTACAGCACTGATCTCTCTTGTTCCTTCCGAGGGAGCATCGCAACTTCGCAGTACGTATTAAGTGGGGACGGCGCAGAATGGCACTGGTAATGGAGCACAATGGCGTTGGTCTGGTACCACTTCCCGACCCCTAACAGTTCCCCCTGCCTCTCCTTCCAAACATATAAAACTATGCTACATCTCTCTTCTTTCAACATCCTTCATCGCCCACGCTAGTTCAACACTGATACATCTCGTATCGAGACAAGACGAGATGTTGTTCCTTTATATTTTCATCGAACTTGTGATGGTGTTTTCACACCTCGCAGCCTTTGGCTCAGCCCTTGCCCCGAGCCGCTCTCCTGTCCGGTCGTTTTGCGACTCTCTTCCCCTGGGACATGGTACCCCAATCTTGCCTGACACCCCAGAAGCTTTTCAAGCCTATGCTCCTGCATTGTCCGCCACTACGCCTGCTGGTTATATTCAATCGTACGCCAACCTGCTCACTACGTACGACACGGCATCACAGTTCGTTCATTACATATCGATGGACGAGTACAACGTCGAAAAGTGTAAGTAGCACTTTGGGTCGAAGCTCATCATATCGACAAGCAGTATCTCCCTTGAACGGTCTTACCAACTGTCTTTAGGTGCTCATGCTTGCAATAGCGATGACAACTGCAACGCCTTCAC
>Ga0265797_10012772_pt1 | contig 10232 bp, 12 predicted proteins | sample P2T30metagenome_FD_192433 | JGI IMG/M metagenome (GOLD analysis project Ga0265797, IMG submission 192433) | Plant litter microbial communities from East Loma Ridge, Irvine, California - P2 T30 | ecosystem: Environmental > Terrestrial > Plant litter > Unclassified | place: USA: California... | reverse complement strand
GGCCGAATCTATAGGAGAGAGGACCAGAAGGAGAGATTTCACTCCGTACTTTGATGCAGCAGACGCAAGGAATAGTATGGATCTATGCAGCTCGGACAAAGAAGGGTTCCGTCATGCACTCGCGAAGAAAGACATGAATCAGAAACTGCGCGAGAATACAATAGAAACCATGAAAGCAGCTACTGCAAAGCGCGGTGCGGGGCATATCGAGAAGACGAGCGAGCCGAGAGTTCCTCTTAGAGCTTCTAACGAGATACGGCATCCTACTACGCCCAAGTTCAAATCGAAGTTTGCGATTCCAGCATCACCAAAGACACCAAGAGCGACAGCAGTCCCTGCAAGCAGACCGGTAAGCTACCAGTGGCCTGACACACTGTCCCCGGTCCTTGAAGCACCCTCACCTTTGAAAATCTCCTCTGATAACCAGCCGAATACTCTATCTAAACACAAACGCACATCCACACTGGACTGCATACTCAATCTACGTGCCGAAGAACAAGCAAAAGCCCTCGCACAGCTCCAAGGCGAGCTCTATAAGCCCAGCGAGACCAAGGTAACTAAGCAGCAAGCGCCGGACGCACTTACCCACGGTAAAAGTGGTTCAGAAAGCCAGCGTATAGCTCATTTTGACCTGCATGAACACAAACAGCAAGCCTTGGAGTTCATTGCCTCACCAGTATCTCCGGAGAGTCAGAGGTGGAAAGACATCTGCACGATTCCTGATGTAGTTGCTCCAGCTGAGACAGCTAGTGCGGGTAGTAGTGTGTACAGCAACGACGGTACCACTGAAGAAGACGAGATTGACAGACTATCAAAAGCCATAGCAGGGCTACAAACATTCCAAAACCTACCTCCCTTGTCGCCGAAAAAGGCCGAGTTCCAGAGGAAGAGCGCAGTGCCTGAGGGTTTGGACATGAGTAAGATTGGAGCAGGCAAAGAGGAATCGGACAATGGAAACGAATTGCAACAGGTACCCCGAGAGAAGAGCTTGGAGGAAGCACAAATAGGGTTATTGGAGTACTTCAATGCCCCCCTTGAGGCAATTGGGACAGGTAAGGCGGACGCGCAGACGCCACAGACGAGCTCATCTCAAAAGTCCTTTACGACGGCGTCAACAGGAGATTATGAGCGGGTTGGATCGCAAGAGAAACTTGGACAGGAGCAAAATGGCGTGAAGAGGCGGTGGTATAGGGGCTTTCGGAAGGTTTGAGTGCAAGGTTACAAGTTAATAAAAGCTCATATAGCGGAGAGATCAGTTCCTCCCCGAGTTGAAAAGCCAGCCTGGATCATATCAACCTTGTTTGGGGTGGATTTTCTGGATAAGACTTTCAGCCATGGCATGTTGAACCAGCATGAAAACGACAATGCAGTTCTTGAGCTCATGGAAACCATGCTCGCCATGTGAAAGAGTGCAAGGTATCATGTCTAAGCGCTTTTCTTTCTCTCTCTTTCATCTCTGACAGATCCTAGTGGTGCGTGATGATGCTGTGAGCCATGACATATGATCTCAGGGCTGCGGTATATATCTGATAATTCTACTCGTTGAGTAAGGGCAGGCGAAAATTCACCCACAGCCAGGATACCAGTGCGACAACCATAGTACCATTCTCTGTTCTCCATCCTCCATCATCATGGGGTTTCAAGGTTGAGGCGCGCCGGCGAAGGCCGAGGTTCAGCTCCGCCTGGCCTGTGCTCCTTTCCCCGCAAAGCGACTCTCCAAGCAGAGCAACTCCACGACTGAGAGCAAGCGAGTCATCAAGATGCGTGTCCCGAAGCTGATGTTTATATCGCAAGCTTCTGGCTTTCTCTGCGCTATCCAGAGACATCCAAATCGCCGACACAGCACCGAGCCATCATCAGCAGCCTCCGCCAACCATACCCTTTGAGGGAGACTCCGCAATGTCGCTGTCGCACACGATGAACTTCTCGATTCCTGATGACTTGAAGCAATATCTCGCCGATCTTGACAAGTTTATCGACGAAAAGATTACTCCTCTTCAACACAAAGACGATAACAACCGCTTCTTCGATCACCGCCGCGAACACGCTCGAACCGATTGGGATAATGGCGGGCTCCCGCGCAAGGAGTGGGAGGAGTTATTGGCAGAGTCGAGGAGACTGGCTGATGAAGCTGGTTTCTACAGGCTGTCGTTGCCGAAGCAGTACGGCGGACAAAACAGTGCCGATGGGCGAGGAAGCAACCTCTGGATGGCCGTGATCCGGGAGCATCTCGCGGCAAAGGGATTGGGTCTGTTCAATGACTTGCAGACGGAGCATTCGATGGTCGGAAACTTCCCCGATGTCATCATGCTCATGAACTTTGGCAATGAGCAGCAGAAGAGGGACTTCATACCACTGCGGCTGGAGGGCAAGTTTAGGATGACGTTCGGTTTGACGGAGCCTGGCCATGGCTCAGACGCGACACACATGGCGACCAAGGGGCGATCGGAGACGAGAAACGGTGTGAAGGGATGGTTGCTGAACGGCTATAAACGATGGCAGACTGGGATGCACCACGCGACACATTGCTCCGTCTTTGCGCGGACATCAGGAAAGGATGGCGAGATAAAAGGCATCTCCTGCTTCGTGGTACCCATCGATACGCCAGGTTTGAAGGCAGAGTCGTACGAATGGTACGTCATCAGTCTTATAGCAACAGGAGTCGCTTGCTAATGCTGCGCAGGACGCTCAACATGCCCACCGATCACGCGACCGTCTCCATCAAGGATGTCTGGGTACCCGAAACCGCCGCATTGGGTCCCATCCACAACGGCCTCGGCGTCGCGCAAGCCTTCGTCCACGAGAACCGCATTCGGCAAGCCGCCTCGTCGCTTGGTGCAGCCGTATACTGTGTCCAGCAGTCGGTCGAATACGCCAACGAACGCGCGCCCTTTGGCACCCCGCTCTCGCACAACCAGGGCATACAATTCCCGCTTGTAGAACTTGCGACCCAATGCGAGATGCTGCGACAATTGATACGGAAGACTGCGCTAGAGATGGATTCGATGCCGCACAATGAGATTGAGAAGAAGATTGGCGATAAGGTTTCCATGTGTAACTACTACGCCAACAGGCTGTGTACGCAGGCGGCAGACCGCGCGATTCAGGTCCATGGCGGTAACGGGTACTCAAGGCACTACCCGTTCGAGCACATTTGGAGACATCATCGCCGATACAGAATCACTGAAGGTAGTGAAGAGATTCAAATGCGGAAGGTAGCCGCATATCTGTTCGGTTTCGGTGGGAGAAAGAGCCTGGTAGACGCTACAAAGGCCGAGTCGAAGCTGTAGACCTTTTTTTCCAGATATAGCTCTAGTCATAGTAAACTACGAAGCCACTTGTTGAAACCAGGCATCGCGTCTCTTTCTGTGATTACGGGTAATAGTACCACGATCAGTAAAAACCACACGAACAACGCTGCCACGCGCAAAAGGGTTGATCGAAGTGTAACACTCTTTGGCGGCAACGGCAATGGTTTTGACAGCGGCTCGTTCTTAGATGCAGCTGCCCTTTCGGATTGCGGAACTGGTGGAAGTGGTTTTGAGTGGTTTTGTAAATCCAATGGTCTAGGTGCGACGCGTCTGAGCGGTGCCTTTGGAATGTTCTCGGTCTTGAAGGTCTTTGGTGGTACAGGTGGTCCCTCATCTTGTGCATGCAATTTTCGGTTGCGCAACCGTTGGTCGCTCAGTTCAATTCCAGACATGGCTAGCTTTAAGAGAGGCTAAAGGAATCCTGAGTGTTGAAGTAATGATGTTGGGGAGGTCCTGGGAGCGTCAGAGGACAAACATTGGAAGGGGAAGAGGCCGGATATAGGCTATGCTCAATATAGCCTAGTGCATGGCCAACGAGATGCGAGCGGCATTGTACTTCACATCCCTCAAGCATCGACTTGTCTCTCAATACACGAGCATCTCGCTTGATCGAGCGCCAAGTCATGGAGCACAAACTCATCACGATTACAGGGCCCTCCAAACACCTTCTAACGACAGTACTTGGAGCAATCCAGACACGATATCATTATACGCGACGAAATCAAAGTTGATCTTGGAACATCAATACAACCAAGGTAATGCTCCGCCGTACAGCTAACATTCCGTTACTATCATTTCCGGTGTGAGTATGGACAAGAAGTATCTGCTCCAGCTCTCGCGTCATCCAATGGTAACGAGAGGTGACTCGCTGGACACTTGATATTGCGAGTTGTCGTTGGTGGTCAGTTCGTCAAGCCATATGCCTTGCTTCCGGTTTCTCTCTACAACGCTTTTCCGGTGAATGATTGCGGTCTTCTTGTCTACATTTCTTCCTCTGCGATTCATTTGTCAGCTTTGCCTTGAAGGTCTGGTAATCTTCCTGGTCTTTCATCCACCTAGTTTCCTTCGCGAGAGCATGAAGCTTGTTCTGCCCCTCTGTTACTACTGCGCAGCCCAAATTCAATGTCTTCTCCCGGCCCAGACACAACACCATGCTCTTTAATCAGGATTTTTGTCTGATGCGAAGGCTCACTAAGCGGAAGATAGCTCGTATGAACATAGCCCTCGAGCTGTTGTGTCTGAATGCTCTAATTTCCGCCGTCATCTACACTCTTCAGGATGTAGGAATCTGTGCTTTCGATTAGACTCGCAGACTCCGTTGATGCATCACTTCTGTTAACAAAGTGGTCGACTGCATTCTCTGCAACCGCCGCAACAGAACAAAGTGGTAAGTAGCCATGCGCTTCATATGGCGTCGGATTAGGAGAAAGCATCTGACTATGCTTTTGAACTGAGAAATAGTCGCCACTCGACGCAGTCCTACCATCATTTCGGCAGTCGCGAGGTTCCTCGACAGGTGTGAATGTGTGCATAGCTATGAACCCATGGAAGGTCTTTGGCGTGCAATCTGACCATCTCGAAGGACTGGATGTGCACTCGCGGTGCAGTGTAGGCCGAGCTAATTGTGAGAGCGAGATATGTAGTGGTGAGTTCTTTGGAGAAGACGATGGTGTCGATGCGGCTGACATATTCGCTTGTAGGTGTGTGGTTGTGAGGATCAGGAGAACCAACAAAGGGGACGCAGGTCTTTGTACGGCCATTTGTGCTGACAAACACGTCATTTCGACATGTTCATGTCACCATGTGCCTAGCATTCCAAAGCTGCATTGCGTCCTCACCAGCGTTGTGATAAACGCTATGCCGCTTCAAGAAAGACGCGTTGTCCAACGTTGCACATTCATATCAACTGAATCTGTCAATATGCGCATTGTTCACTGCTCCGCGTTCTCGCTCGTTATCCATATCGCACTTTTGGGTACCCTGACTGCACGCTTCACTCTCTGAAACTCTAATTCCCGCCTTGCTGACGTGTGTCGTCATTTCACTTCCACAAAGCCCGCTGGTAAAATTGTTCCCTACAGTATCAAGTCCTACCTCTTCACGATGTTCCCAAATAACCATAGCACGACTACACGTGATTGTCGTTTATCTCAACCATGACTGGTTCCGATCAATCAATGCCAAACGTACTTCCAGGTATTGATCCCGAAGTCCAAGCGAGAATTGATGCACTACTTGCGCAGCATCCGACAGCGAACAGTACTAGAAAGATTGCTGGGGAAATTAGGAATAATGATGGTATTGGTTCATATTTTGGCGTCTCAACCACAGCGCTAACGGACATCCTTGATGGTCATACCAACAATTCCACGGAATCACCAACTAGCCAACCTATCGTAAACGTGTTCGAACCGAGGGTCAAGGTAGACAAAGACAACGATGAAGGTATTTGGTATGAAGGCGTACCCCGAGCTGGACCGCCACTCTCACCTCGACATGCCGTCCTACACCTCAGTCACAGATCCGAAGCCAGTCGAAGCAATTTACCACCGTATCAAGTCGTTACAGGTGTCTTCCCGCTTACGCACTCTATTTCTGTTCCACCGCTACCGCCTCCTAACCCTTCACCACCGCAGGCCACTCTTTTCAAGCGAGCCATATCCTACATCGGCAAGTATTTTTCCGCCTCGCCCGAGATCATCGAGTATTCTGACGCAGAGATGAAAAGGAAAACTCAAGTCAGTGTCAAGGCGCAAAAACGGTTCGTGTCGAGTGTACCAACCCAGGACCTGGTTGTCAAGGTTGCAGCTGTTCTCACTGACATGAGCCTGTCTGGTGCGAGTTTGGGAGACTATGGACTTGTAGAAAGACATGTAGAGATTCTGGCGAAGCACAAGCGCGTGAGGGAGATCAAGAGAGGATTAGGATGCTTTGTCGTGGAGGATGTATATAGGAAGGAGATCAGAGTCGCTTTGGCGAGGTTGAACAGATAGAGGATATGGGATCACTGCGTGGAAACCATTCAATGGTACCAGGTAATTCAATGAACCATGCGCTAGATTCGGCTCACGATCCTCGAAATCAGTTCTTCTGTTTGACATAATGTCGATTCCTGCGTGGCGGGACACCTTATGTGGCGGGACACCTTGTGTGGCGGGACGTTTTTCCATTCGAGCCTCCGGCATCAGCCTAATTAGGGTGACTGCACAGATTCAGGCTCTGTACGCTTTTGTTCTGTACCCGTTTCTCTTTGGATACAGTAGTCTCTAACTGAGGAGAGTGCGGTGTTGGACGTGCTGTTGGTCGTTCTGTTGTTAGGGAATACCTAGGTGTCAACCGCGCATGACCAACTGGGCAGATCGCCCCAACGCGTCTGGTAGAACACCAAGCTTCATCTGTACTTGGCATACAGTGGCGCAACAAACTCAGTATTATGTCTATTAATACAATGGGCGTGGTGGTAATAAGATGCAGGCACAACGCTGTTAAGTTACACTGTATTGTATCGAGGTAGAAGTGTACCTAGGTACTCCCAGATACTTGGCCTCATCATATGCAGCCGTCTGCGCTACGCCTATAGTAGGGACTGTTAAAAATAGTTATGGTGCATTCTGACGCATGCTCTTAGCTACCTAGGTACGCTTGCCCCGCCTGAGGCCTGCCATAAAGCTTAGCCCCCTGGTACCCATCTCAGCCTTTCCAAAATTCTAGCCGCGGACACATCCTCCAAACAACAGATATCCTACAGCCACATCAGACAGCAACTGAAGAGCCTATACTCATACTAGATTCAAATCTTTCAGCAAAATGGCCGAACTGTTCGCCCTTAGTGCTGCGGCTACCGTAATTCAACTCGTAGATGTTACCACGCGAACCATCACATCTATCTATGATAGCGCTATCTTCTTCCTAGGAAATTACGGAATCGTGGGACCTATTCTGTGGCTATTTGGCGATCGCGACGTATGGCGAATCCAATTGCAAGTGTTGCAGAGCACAAACGAACTGGATGCGATGGAGTTCAAAAAGCTTGCCCAAGATGACAGCAGTATTATTGCTGTTGCTGTGAGTGACCGCATTCTGAGTGAAACCGTATACAACACTGACTAGACTTGTAAAGGGCACCATTGTAGCCCAGATCGCCATCACTGCGCTATCTCTGGCCGATCTTAGTAACACACATTGGGTCGCTCGAGCCTCCTTCACCTTTAGTCTAGTGTCAGCAACCATGGCCGTGTACTATGCCACAAGTCAGTATCGTAAACTTGGGCGTTGTTTACACGCAGATGAAGTCAAAGCGTGGATTCATCCACCGGAGACGATGCTACTTTCCCCCGATGCTTTACTTCGACAATTCCTGCCTTCGGCGGCTTCCGTGTTGACCGTCTCGGCCCCGAATATGCTTCTTTCGGCATCCTTAAACGCATTCCTCGTCGGCCTTGGAGTATACTTTGGTTACGTGTGGACACGCAATCTCGACGAAAGTGCTGGGCCAAGTGCCAGTCGAGCTGTCTTCATCGTATACGTCGTTGGTCTTGCGTTATGCTACGGTATCTACGCACTGTCGAGCCTTGTTGCTGCAGACCAGAGTTATGTCAGTGAATGGGATTTGCTACGTGGTTTGCGCTCTAGTACAGCCCATGCTCGAGACCAGCCGTCAAGGCGCGCATCGAGTCTGGATCCAGAAGCCGTTACAGAAAACTGTGGGCCTTCAGGCAAGACTGAAAAACAGCCACGACGAACTGAGAATCCTGAACATGATTCGTCACGTCAACAGCTTGTAAAAGCACTCAGAGAAGCTGCAGATCTGCGGAGAAAGAGTGCAGTTGCGGATGAGAGGGTGGCTGAACTGTTGGAAACTCTGGAGTAATTTCCGGTGCTCGCGATGCATCATGTGTATACCGTGGGCAATCCGGAGATCTCTTATAACGAGCTAATGAGTTTTCACTGTGAGTGTTGACTGATGTGAAGCAGTCCATTGATGTAGGACAAGGCTGTGGGCTGTCACACTACATGGACGCGTTGGCTCCAAGTTCAAGGTTCTAAACTCTTCTATGTAGGATTGTAACTTGGTCGCATGCAGGTGCCAGGTGAGTTTATTCCTTCCTAGTGGTGACAGCAATGGTGCGTGTATCTCGTTTGTCGGAGCGCATAGTTTGCGATAAAGCCGTTTGATGCTGTCAGAAGATCAAATGACCATCACTTTATCTTGAACTCGCGCTGTCAAAGAGCCCTGCCAAATTATAGTTCTATCTTTCTCGCTAGGCGAGTATGCGATTCTCACAACTGTACTTAGATATTGCTTGAAGCGTCATTCGATTGTCCATGGGTTTCCACGGCCACATCGCGGAGCGATTTCTTAGCGATATTGATGCTTTCACACCTGAACAGCAACATCGCATACTATACGATCTGCCAGATGGTCGGTATGTCGCACCAGAAGTCAAGTACAGGATGTTCTGCAAAGGTGAAAAGGCATCGGAAGCCTTGAAGCATGTGCGCCGGCTCTTACCCATGCCCTTCGGTCCCAATACACTATCACGAAAATTGTATAAGGAGCCAAGCTTGATCGATCATGAGCGATGGGACGAGGCTAGAAGGAGGGCTCGAGCGGAGCTCCAAAGCCGGGGTGTGTGGACTCGGTTCGGAGGAAAGCCCAAAGCTAACGGAAAACTTAGGGGCGTATCTACCTTGCGATTACATGTTTGGTGAGCGACCCCAGATGGTGATGGCGGAGTCTCCTGATGGCGACGAAACGATCTGGCCGGCTGGTATCAACGAGTGCAGATCTTCGGAAGTGGCTGGTTGTGCAGAAGAAGACACGCCACTATTAATAGCTGAACAGAGCCACAGGGTCGAGATGTGGCGATTGCTTTTTGACTTTGGCAAGGCTGTGGGAAAACTGTTAGCGGAATTATCGACGTGCAAATGAGCTTATGCAGCAGATATTGGCCATCTTTCACGCATCCTCTGTTGATTAACACAATTGCGCATTTCTGGAAAGTAGCCGAAAGTCCCAAGAGTGGCGGGTGATGTGGGGCGACCATCCCGCAGATGGATGCACTGCGGTGGCACAGTGCTGGAAGCAATCTCAATCGGTAAGCATCCAAATTGGTCGCCTTACTGCATCCTCAGGCTTGACCGCTAGATGTGAAAAGTCAAATAGATGCAAAGAGGTTGGAGGTGCTCTTCCTACAACACAAAGAACGCTCGACCCCGCTTTTCCTCTTGGCACTCTGGTACATCAGGATAACATCCGCATCCATGACTCCACTCGCGACATCCACCAGCGAGCCTACGAATGCGCGACCTTGCCCAGGTATTGCATCGCTTACCAGTACGAAACTCCCGTCACAAAGCGAGACTCTGCCGAACGCACTTAGCAATAAAGCGAAAGCGACACGTCGCCGAAGTAAGCGCGATGAACCTTTCAGGCATCATTTCGTTACAGCGACGGATCCCTCACAATTCAAAGATGGAGATGCTAGGCGTAGCGTCCGCTCCCAGGCGATGAGGTATCATAGAAACAAGCCAAACAAAGGAGATACAACCGCTGCGAAACGGCCCGACAGGGTACTGGCCCATCACACTAGGCCGACGATCGCCGGACAGGCTACACCTGCGAACACCAAAGCACATTCTTTTACCCCAGCTCCAGCGTCCAGTGCGTTTGGAGCGCTTGTTAATTATACAAACAAGCAGTCAGTCCATGCGCTTGCATGCGCAGGGATAAGGTCGCTCAAATATGCAAGCGATACCTCACCCCAGGCTGCTGCATCTGATGGCGATCAATCACCTCGACCAAGCGGCGACATACGCTTTCGGAAATCTCAACCCAGGGTATGCAGGAAGATAGTGAAATACGAATACACCGAGAGCCAGGACGGAAGCACGATACGCTCAGTAGCGACCACTTTCTGC
>Ga0265797_10012771_pt1 | contig 10232 bp, 12 predicted proteins | sample P2T30metagenome_FD_192433 | JGI IMG/M metagenome (GOLD analysis project Ga0265797, IMG submission 192433) | Plant litter microbial communities from East Loma Ridge, Irvine, California - P2 T30 | ecosystem: Environmental > Terrestrial > Plant litter > Unclassified | place: USA: California... | reverse complement strand
AAAACATACAACAGGCGGGATTCCCAGATGGTCACCCACTCTAGTACTAGTCGCCCGGTTCAGTGCTTATGTATGGCAGAGCGGACGGGATGCCCAGTTTTCACTGACCTATGGTCGTATGTGCTCTGTTAAACGAACAATACTTTTATGTTACTTGAATGTCGATGCTACCTTTTCAATTAATATAGTAAGGAAACACCATAGTCCACGCTGCGACACGTACAAGATAACTTAGTAGTCGTGAGCTGTGGAGCCCCAGTGATGGATGCCTGTTTCAAACACCTCAATCTCATCACCAACCTCAACATAGACTTCATCTTCATTTGCGCCCTTGCCAAATGTCGAGTCCTCGATCACACAGTGCATACCCATGTAGCCGAGGGCGATTGGGTTGACTTGCTTGTCTTCGACCATGCGATGTTCTGCGACAGTCGTGCTCGGCTGAGGCTTTCCTCTCTTCCTACCAGGAGGCGCATTCTCGTATGATATATGACCAGAGTACGGCTCAACATTGGGCATTGTACATCTCGCCGTGCGGCAAACAACAGACATCGAAGGTGGTGCGACAGTTTTCGACCGGGTTCCTTGAGGTAACACGCGGAACCTCTTCCACGTTTCCTCCGAGAACGCCGGTGCTCCAGTAACAAAGATGTTCGGTCGGAAGCGGCGTGCACTCAAAGGCTGGTTCTCCGGTGGCAGCAGTTCTGAAACGGCGTGCACGCTGGGAATGTTTATGATGTGCACTGGCTGTTCGTCCGTGTAAGATAGCTTAGAAGGTGTGCCAATGTGCTCCAGTGGTGCGAGATTTGTATCAGCGGGTGCAAGCGTGTCCGGTGTACATGCCATAAGAGTCAAGTTCTCCTTTGCTGAGAGCTGCAGGTAGGACCTCAACTTAGGCAAGGCCGCTGCGAATTCTGGGACATCGCTGTAATCCAGCCCGGAAGACTTTCGCTCTTGTACACCAAACGCCTTGATGCGGAGTCCCCAGTGATCAATTTGTTCCGAGGTAGGTCTAAGAGGGATTGTGAAGGAGACTTGCGGCTGTGCTGATAGTCTTCCTGTCTCGAGCACAGCTATGGCGTATGACAGTGTGCTCGGAGGATTTGGGTCTGGGAACGAAACAGCGAGGACACCTCCGGACTTGACAAATGAATGGTTGGGATCGCTATCTGCGTGGGGAAGCCATAGATGCTGCCGAATGAGGGCCATGCCAGGCTTCGTTCGCTGGCTGAGGAATCGCCAGTCGCCGGGAGTCTTCTCGATGGCAAGAGAAAAGCATCTGTCGTATGCGAAACCAGTCTTGGTGAGCAATGCTCGCTTCACTTCGATGGGACGGCAAGATTTGATAGGATGGATGCACAGCGCTTTGATCCGGACCAAATCAGGCGTGGAATCATCCTCTGCCTTGTCGTATCTTCGATCCATCTCGTCATCGAGGTTACTTTCAGTGTCGTTTGCAACTTCTCGTAGGTGGAGAAACTTCTTGCTGTTGAGTAGGTATTGTCTGAAAAGTCCCAATGCCACTGCGACCAGTGCGACCAAAATTACCATCACGCGTGCAACATCGACACCGCGGATACCGTTGGCAGACCAAAGGTTCGCAATCATTTTGAACGTAACTTGCAGGCGATAGGCCTTCGGCTGGCAGTGCCTGGTAGAGCTTGATGTATATATGTAAATGGGAAATGATCTGATAACGATTTACATGTGAGGAAGAACTTATTTAGATGACTCGCTCTCGCAAGTGGGGCTCGGGATCTCGCACCGAGTTTCCCTTTTGGGAAGACCTCAAAAGGCATCGACAACACCGCCGCGGAGGTATCTCAAACATATGCACGCTTATAGCGAGCTGAAATGTTGCAACAAGCATACTTCCAATTATTACAGCAATCAGGATTCCTGTTATGTCACCAAACCCCCCATAACCAGCCAGCCGACGTCAGAGTGCCGTGATTTGTGACAGTCTGATTTGGAGGAGGTAGTACAAAAATCGCTGATGTCAGACAGATCTTTCAGTGTATACAGATTTCATTAGTTTTATCCAGTGGATGGTGGCTGATAGCGATCGATCTCTACCTAAAGCTTTGCAGATACAATTGCTAACGCTGCAGTGCCTACAGAAGTCCTCCAACTTATTGACCTGCTTTCCACGCGCGCTCAACTCCGAACGCCGTTGCAGGGAACCAGTCAGGCTCTTTGCCAGCAGTCATCAGCTCAACGAGTGCCTCTGCGCTGCGGAAGGCCCACGCCATGCCATGTCCGTTCATGCAAACAGACGCAAACATGCCCGACTCCCCAGGCACGGCGCCCACCAATGGAAGACCGTCTTCAGTATGGCAGATGATTCCTGTATGGTCCGCGATGACCTTGGTGGTCTCGCCCCAGTTCTTGTAGCCATACGCCACACGTCCAATCTCGTGCAAGTATGTTGCGATGTCTTCATTGATGACAGAGTCGTCGGTGATGTTCCTTTCGCGAGTGGGTGAGAACTGTGTACCACCACCGTAGATTACGTCGCCTGCTCCGATGTCACCTGGGTGGCGCACGGCGATATAGTCACCACCTCCTGGAGAATCCTGATGCGATGAACTGCGGCGGAAAACTGGGTTGTTGGAAGTATCGGCTTCGGGGTGTACAACGGCGACTTGAGCTCTACTGGGCTCGAGGTAGTTCGTGCTTGCAAATCCAGGATGCAGTGCAGAAGTATAGCCGTTGGTAGCAAGAACCACTTTCTTTCCCTTGACAGTGCCGCGATCGGTCACAACCTCCCAAGCACCCGCTACTTGGTTGGTCTGCAGGGCCATCGTGTTCGTCTGTAGGTTCATTCCCTTCTCGAGACTCAGCTCGAGCATCGCAGCCACCGTCAAGTATGGGTTTTGGGTGTGTGCTGAGTAGGTGATGGCTCCAAGAATCTCGGGCCACTTCCAGTAGTCTCTTGCTTCTTGACCTACGTAGGCCTTTCTGGGGTTGTTCTGAGGAACTTCATTGGGTCTGCGTGTCTCGAGCTCATCCTGGAACTCCAGTATGGCAAGTCCCTTCTCGAAAGCTTCCTTTGTCCAATAGAGATCTGCAGTCTCAACATCCTGCCAGCCTGACGAAACATTGTACTCGCGAACAAACTTGGCCATATCATCCACGCAATCTTGTTCCATCTTGCCAATCCTCAATGCTTCGTCCTCGCCATAGGCCTTAACCCATGTCTTCACCTTCTTCCAATCACCGGGCTTACAGTGTCCGCCATTGCGTCCGCTTGCCCCAGAAGCTGCGGTACGAGCTTCTAGCATCAGGATAGAGAGGTCGGAATCGCGTTGCAGCAGTTTGAAAGCAGTCGCCGCTCCTGTGACCCCACTGCCGATAATGACATAGTCGAATGTCTGGTTGGAGGGCAAGTCTGGCGTGGTGCGGAGGTTGGCAATTCGGTGAGGAGGATCCTGCCAGTACGACTTGGTGGGATTGGGGTGAGGGAATCCAGAGAGCTCATCTGTCTCGTTCCTTGCGGTAAGATGGAGTTGTGGTGCTATCACTGCTGAGAAGGCAGCAGGAACTAGCGAAGAGCCTATTGCGAGCGCTTTGTAGATGGATGAGGAGCCCATTGTAAGTAGATGGCCAGCTCTAATGAGTTGCAAAAACCACTCCAAGCATATGTCTTACCATTATATATACCTACATGCTGCTGAAACATTGCGCCGGCCATGTGACTGGGTTCCAGATAGAGACGTAACCAGGTACAGCTTGAACATGTAATACTTGCCCGCGAATCGGCCGACTTCGCTCGATAACCTGCGGGCCATGGTTACATCCTGGGATAGATCGTCGAGATATGAAGACTTGGCAACACGATGGCGGAGTGTAACTCTCGGTGCCTGTCATTCACCCCTCATCTAAATTGGAGTCGTGAACTTGGCCTGCTTATCACCGGCTAACGCTGCCGTTGTGCGTTAGTGTCGACTGAATGGCCCACCTACCCTAACCCTGCAACATAACTACGTGTAGAGGACTGTGTATCGAGATGATATCTTGGACCGGTGATCAACATTCCAGAAAAGACGCATGTAAGAGCTCGAGTGTGGTTTTGTAGATCGCATACAACACCTTTTGTTAGGACCGTTGTCTTCTTCTTCAACTCCAGCAGCTGGAAATAAAGCTGTTTCTGTCTTGAGGAATTGATGGATGTTAGGTCTTTTAATTTGATTGGCGTTCACGTGGAATCTGGCCTTTTGGCAATGGCTCGGAGTTGTTACAACGATCATTAATCTCTATGCTAAACTGCTGGTAGTCGTGTCTATGACCGAACAATGCAGACACTTGTGCCTGATTACGCCACCTCGACACGAGATACCTGAGTGTCTTTCTTTTTGCCTCCGTGGTCATCATCGAAATCACCTTCCTCGACCACCTTTGATGCGTAGTTGGCTGCTGGTCTCTCGAAACCAAACAACTCATCCATCTGATCCATCCGAACACCTTTCGTCTCATGAATAAAGAACCAAGCGTAGATCGATGCTAGTACAAGCATGCTTGCAAAGAAGATATATACTCCGTAGTTCATGCCTAGAGCAACGTCAGTATGAATAGTAACATCGTCAGACGTCAGTAATACTCACTTGTGAACATTGAAGGTAATGCTTTCGTAACAACGAACGTCCAGAGCCATACACTCATACCTGCCCAAGGACCAGATATACTACGCAGACCAGCTGGGAAAATCTCCGCCGAAATGATCCATGGTAGACCGTTGGCGCCAAACGACCATGCTGCGCCGAAAATCATGATTGCAGCAGTAGCGGCTTTGCCTCCAGCAACAGTACTGGCGCTTTGAGTAGCCCCGGCTGTTGGGTTTGCGACTGCAATGTAACCAGCTAGGTAGTATTGACAGACAGCACATGTAAGCGAAGAGACGATCCATGGCATCTTGCGTCCAAAAGTATCGATAAAGAACGTAAAAAAGATGATGGAGCCCCAGGCCTTGATGATGCCGTAGATTCCTGTCCAGAGGGTAACATCGGTCAAACCGATGGATTTGAAGATCGTAGGTGAATAGTAGTTAATCGCAGCCGCACCTGACCATCCTTGCCACATAAACATAATGAAGACCAGCAGGAATCGGTTGCGCATGCCCTTTTTACAGGACTCGCGAAGGGCGGCTTTGACGAAAGCGTGGAACGTTGGGCGAGCGCCTCCAGTTACTGCGCGTTCATTGTTGATCTGATGCTGGATGTGGACTACATCTTGAGCAATGTATTCGTGATCCGTTGGAAGAGCTCTGTAGTAGCTCAAGGCGGAGTATGCTTCCTCTTCGCGATCGCGTTTCAATAGCCACGTTGGGGATTCTCGAAGGAAGGGAATGCCAAGAGCGAGGAGACCAGCTGGTACGAGCTGCACTCCCATGGGGATCCGCCATGCCGTAGAAGAACTTGCGTCAATATTGTGGACAATGCCGTAGTTGATCCAGAAGCCGATGACGGCGCCAATCTGATACGAACTCTCGAAGAAACCGGTCAAGCGGCCACGGATGGCGGGAGGCGAGATCTCTGCAATGTAGATTGGACATACAGCAGCAATACCACCAACACCAAGGCCAGTCAATAGCCTGCCAGCATACATCAAGCCAAGTTGATTGGTGGCAGCGGTGCACAAAACTGTACCGACCGCGAAGATGGCGTCTGAGATGATGACCGTCCACTTTCGACCGAGCTGCTCCAGAGAGAAGAACATGAAAAGGGCACCGAAGAACCCTCCAGCGGAATCTAGTCCTTCCATTAGTTTGATCACATAAAATCCGCGTCGTTGCTAATGAACTCACAAATGCTCGTTAGATTGCTGTTAACGGAGTTCTGTTCTGAGGCGGTCATCTCATTCAAGCCAAAATCCCTCTTGAACGAAGTCTGTGTAATGGTCGTTCCAATGAAAGCACTGTCGTAACCATATGCCATGACACCCATCGATATGATGAGTGCAGAGACGTAAACCTTCCAGTTGTACACCTCTTGCGGCGTTGGCCGATCCTCTGGCGCACGTGCAAATCCCGTCATGTTGGTGGTCGTACGTTTGTGATCCGCTTCGTCCACGAGGATAGCCAGGTGGCCAGCATATGTATGGCTCAAGGCTCAAGGTTGCTCTCGGGATATGGCCTGGGGACCCCATGATCTTCCGTAGGCGCTAAAAAAGGAGCCATGTGGTAGGGTGGCATGCATCACCGCTTGATGCAAGGGCACGTCGGCAATGCAGCTCACGGCGATGTCGCAAAGTCGCTGCAAAGATGTACCGTCAGCTCCGCGACTGTCGATCACCACCTCGTCACGAGGCAGAAGACTTGGCAAACCAATACACTTCAAGCCACACTCCGTGAGGCGCACTGGGGGTGGAGACTGGTAGAACCACGGCATTGTTGCCCTGGTCAAGGATACAGATGCCGACGCAACATCGTCCTCTACGTCGGCGAACGTCCGTCGGACGTGACGGGCTGTTGCTTGAGGTATCATCCGATGAAGCTTGTCTTCCGGCAAATACGGTGACCGATGTTGCGAGAAAGCTAGGATTCGAGGATCGTGACGGCCCTTAACCACTGATGACCCAGTTTTCTCAGTACCCGACAAGATGTCCTTTGCGAATGCCGGGTGCTCGAGAAGTGAGTATATGGAGGTTGCTCCCCCAGGTAGGCCGAATGCCGGAAGACGAAGCTCTCTGAGTCTACCAAGATGCCTTCGAACGAGTCTGGAATTGCTGCCCAAACCGTAACCATGAACAGGCCCGCCCTCGGAGGAATCCACGTCCCGTCGCTCACTTTCTTCTCCACCTCGTCCAAGCAAGAGATCGATTGGGATACACAGAACAAGCACCTACGCTTCCTCATAGCCTCTGGCGTACATGGCATCGTTCTCGCGGGTACCAATGGAGAAGCCATTACTCTCAGCAGAACGGAGAAGTCTGAGCTCGTTCGCGCTACCAGAAAAGCAGCAAGAGACCTAGGCGCTCCCAATCTTCCTATAAGCTTGGGTACCAGCGGAACCAGCACGCGAGATGTCCTAGACGACTGTACTGCTGCCAAGGAGGCTGGTGCAGACTTCGCGCTTGTACTTGTGCCCAGCTTCTTCCACTTTGCCATGACCAAGGATGCCATTTGCGAGTTCTTTGAGGAAGTGGCAGATGCGAGCCCGGTGCCTGTTGTGATTTACAACTTCCCTGGTGTGGCCGCTGGGCTCAATGTGGATTCCACTATGCTAGATCGTCTGGCTAAGCATAACAACATTGTGGGCGTCAAGGCAAGTCCAAACCTGTACATTTTCTATGCGAGACGAAACACTGACAACAACATAGCTTACGTGCGGTGGCATAGCCAAGATCACAAGACTCTCCGCGACATATTCGACTTCACAATTCTGCGCACTCGCAGGCCAGAGCGACTGGTTGATCCCTGCTCTTTCGGTTGGAGGCACTGGTTGCATCACTGGAGTCGGTAACCTTTATCCTCGCTCTTGCGTCAAGATTTACGATCTATACCGAGCTGGTGAGCTCGAAGCTGCACAAAAGCTGCAGTACACTCTCGCAGTGTCTGAGCTAGGCTTTGGCGACGGTGGCATCAATGGAACAAAATGGGTAGTCGGAGAATTGTTGAAATATCCTGAGAGTTCGAGGGACTGTCGTCGTCCTTACCCAAAATTTGTGAGTCAAGAGAAGCAGGAATGGATTCTGAAGCAAGTACGAGCACTTGAGGCGGACGAAGCGAGCCTTCAGAAGCAAGCCAAGTAAGCAGTATGAACGACAAATCAGCATACTGTCACGCCGCTGGATCTGGAAATACCGTAGTTACCAAAACATCATGTCGATTTATCCTGTTCGACCTTCATGGCACCTCTGCCTCAATGACACCATCGCCATCACCGTTCGGCTTCCACACTCCTGTGACACTGAAGCCAGCCTCACCGAGCAACGCCCGCCATTCCGCTTCACTTCTCTGCGATCCTGAGTGCATAGATAGCATCGCAATATCAAGCCCGCTCTGTCGCAACGGAACATTCTCGTCAGGAAGAATGATGTTTGCCACCAGAAGTTTGCTGTACCCCGGCAGCATAGCGTTTTTGAGATGCTTCAAGATCTCAAGACAAACTGGCGACGCCCAATTGTGCAAGATGTTCTGCAGGAAGTATACTCTGGCACCTTAACTCTCATGTCAGCATGTGAGTTAATGATCGCTTCCAGGAAGTAAACTCACCATGGATTGGCTGCGGTGTTGTGAAATCATGCTTCAATCTCTCGACCCTGCCGTCCAGATCCGGAATGTCATCAATGACGAATGGCAAATCCTGTAACGCAAGCTTGCCGCACAATTTCGGAAACTTCTTCAGGAGCAGCTCGCATTCATGTCCTTTGCCACCCGCGACATCGACAAAGAGATAGTTGCCCTTCGCTTCGTCGAATCCGTCGAGACAGATTTCTTCAAAAGGGAACCAATCAGTCCAGCCAAGTCTTTGCGGAGTTCCGAAGAGACCTTGCATGAAGACATTGAAGTTGGCCATAGTGGCAGGCTTCTCCGTCGACCAGTATGAGTACGTATCCTTGTTCGTTACGTAAGCGTATTGTAGTGGCCCGTCGTTACTGCTGCAAGGTAAGTGATACCCGTTGCCTTTGAAGTATGAGGGCATGTTTGCGAGGACGGGAAGACCCTCATCGTAGCTGAGATGAATGGTCACCATCGCGTTCACCAAAAGTTGGGTTCCGTTCCCGATGAGGCTCACAAATATCTTACGCCAGCTCGTACCAGGCGTGGCGGTAAACTCTTCTTTCCCAGTCTGGCGGACGAATCCCATACCGGCGAGAGTTCGCAGGAGTCGCAATAAGAGTTGCTCTTGAGCTCCACTGATGGTACCAATGGTCTTCACAGTCATGGATTGCGGAGCACGCTCGGACAGAATGTCAAACAGCTTCAAGTCGTCTGCTACTCTTACACACATATTGCCGTTCCCCTGGATTTATCAGCTGGAAATCTTGCATCTGACCAAATACATTTCTGCGCACCGAGAATGATACTAACGAAACAACCTCGTCCGGCTGTTGAAGAGTTGCAGTGAGCTTTCTACTGAGCTGCAACATCTGGGCTCGGATGTATTGGTCGTCCTCGACCCGCCTTGTCATTGATGCAAGGCATTGCATGCGTGCAAGAAGGCCGGCGACATCTGACGCGGCGCCTTCATCAGTCATGGCAGTAATTGTAGTATTGACAGTTGGGCAATGGCCAAGCTGCTTGCCACAATTGATCAACCAGTGCAACAGAGAGGAAACGAGCTATGTATTTTGGGCCTACAGTGGCACTGATGTTGCTGCGGCGGCAGTAGGGCGTGCACAATGCTTCGGCTTCTTGAAGACAGTGGAACTGAAAGCGTCCCTCAGGCCGCAGCAGCGGGAAAGAGGAACGTTGAGATCATCTGCAAGCTAGGTCAGTTCTAACAAGTAAGCGAGATCGACTAAAGTATTGTCACTAGTCTAGGCGAACCGCACCCTGTAGCCTTATTAGCGACGAGTGGCAAGGATTCAGTGGACCTGAGGCAGACTCGATCCAACCGAGTATGCAAATCAGAGTGCCGACATAGAGCATTTCTGGAGCAGACGGATATGGTTGGAGTTTATAGTGCTAGACTGTCACACATGTCTTGCTAATAGATCGGCAGCAATGGCATTGACACCGTTAGGTTCAAGCGTATAAGGACGATTGTATCAGATTGTCTGTCCCAAATTCTGAAGAAGAAAGGATTGAGTGTGATCGACATTGAACTCGTTGCTGGACGTTGTCCGGAATCTCAAACATTCTGGCTGTCTTTCAGAAAAGCTGGCAATGTACTGATAGTCCCTCGCTCCTGTACCGCGTCGTTCTCCTGAGCATCCCGGGGCTCGAAGGCCACCGAGACAGCCGTCGTCTTCATGATCTGGTCGCTACCCTCAGCCCCGACAGATGCCAGTATGTATTCCTCGCTATTGCCTTCGTGGTTTTGTCCCAAGGTGCTGTTCTGCGTGTACATATCCCGGCTCAAGCGATTGCGAGCATGAGCCTTGCTCTTCCTGTCGTCGGTCCCGTAGCTGTACGGATGAGAACTCCCAGCATCAGACCTCCGCAGCAGAGGACGAAGAGCAGGTATTGATGCAGCGAGACAAACGGTGTTGTTCTCTACCACGCACCAGATCTGTAATTGTACGATATACCCTGCAGAGATGTCAGTGGACACTGGACATGCGTTTTG
>Ga0265797_10012770_pt1 | contig 10233 bp, 10 predicted proteins | sample P2T30metagenome_FD_192433 | JGI IMG/M metagenome (GOLD analysis project Ga0265797, IMG submission 192433) | Plant litter microbial communities from East Loma Ridge, Irvine, California - P2 T30 | ecosystem: Environmental > Terrestrial > Plant litter > Unclassified | place: USA: California... | reverse complement strand
GGGCTTGCCCCCGATTGCGGTGGGCCAGTTACAGATGAACTGGCTGAACCACCGCTATCGGGAGCAAGCTCCCTCCCACATTTTTAACCGTGTTCGATCTTTAATCAGCGGCGGCTGCTGACTTCGGCGGGCACGTCATCGCCGGCCATGCGCTTGCGGAACAGCGCGGTGCGGGCCAATAGCAGCGTGGTCACCGGCACCGTGATCGACAACAGAATCGGTATCAGCCAGCCGTGCAACACTGGCCCGGACTTGAGCACCGAAAAGTAGATGATCGATGCCAATGCCACGCACCAAGCCCCAATCGTCGAGGCCAGTGCCGGCGGGTGCATGCGCTGGAAAAAGTCTTTCATCCTCAGCAGTCCAATTGCTCCGATCAACGCGAACACACTGCTGAGTACCAGCAGTGCCGCAACGACGATTTCCATCCATAACGGCATCATTCGATCACCTCGCCACGCAACAGGAATTTGGCCAGGGCAAACGAGCCCACGAAGCCGAACAGCGCAATCAGCAGCGCTGCTTCAAAGTAGGTGTCACTGGCATACCGGATGCCCAGCACCAGCATCATCAGCATGGCCAGGATGTACAGGTAGTCCAATGCCAGTACCCGGTCCTGGGCTGAAGGGCCTTTGAACAGGCGGATCAGGGTCAGCACCATGGCCACGGAAAACAGGAACAGGCTGAGCAGGATCGCATTGGCGAGCAGGGCGCTCATTCGAAGATCTCCATCAGGGGCCGCTCGTAGGTGGCCTTGAAGTGCTCGATAAAGGACGCTTCCTCGTCCAGGTCGAACACGTGCAAGAGCAGGACGCTGCGGTCCAGCGCCAGTTCGGACCAGATGGTGCCGGGAATCACCGTGGTGATCATCGACAGCGCCGCGAGGCCGTTGGGGCTGCGCAGGTCCAGGGGAATCTTGATAAAGCGCGAACGCGGCGCTCGTGTGCCGCAGGTCAGCACACCCCAGGCCACTTGCAGGTTGGAAACGATGACGTCGCGGCCCACCAGCAGGAACAGGCGCAGCACCACGCCGGGACGGCGCAGGCTGATCGGTTGCGGGCGCAGTGGCGCCATCATCAGTGGCGCCAGAAAACCCAGCAGCGCGCCAAGCAGCAGGTTGCCGGGGCTGACCGACAGGTTCAGCACCAGCCACAGCATCCAGAGCGCCAGGGACAGCCAGGGGGCAGGGAGCAGTCGCTTCATGGTTGCACCTCCAGCGCGGCAGCCTGGGCTTCAGGGCTCGGCACCGGGCGCGTTGCCAGCACCGCCATCACGTAGCGTTCCGGGTTGTTCAGGCTGACGGCGGTGGCCTGGGCATAGCGCATCAGCGGCTCGGCCTTGAAGGTCAGCAGGATGCTCAAGCCCAGCAGGAAGAAGATGGGCACGCACTCGTAGCGGCGCAGCAACGGCGATGGGCGCTCTTCGGGGGTCCAGAAGCGCTGGATGCCGAGCCGTGCGAACGCAATCAGCGAGGCGAGGCCAGACAGGATCAGCAGCGCCACCAGGCCCCACGCCGCCGGGCGAATGGGTTCGTCCACCGCATTGCCCAGGCCCAGCGGGTTGACCAGGGCGCTCAACAAGCTGAGCTTGCCGATAAACCCGGACAGTGGCGGCATACCGATAATCAGCAAGGCGCAGGCGACAAAGCTCAAGCCCAGAAACGCCATGGTCCAGGGGATCACCTGGCCGACCACGGCTTTCTGCTCATCGTCGAGGTTGACGCCGGGCCGTGGATGCAGGGATTCCATGGCCTTGGGCAGCGCGTCGATCTCTTCGTCCAGCGGCAGGTCATTGGCCGAGCGCGAGCGTTCGATCAGTTCAGCCAGCAGGAACAACGCGCTCAGCGCCAAAGTGGAGCTGACCAGATAAAACAGTGCCCCGGCCGTCAGGCTCGGCTGGGCAAACCCCACGGACGACAACAGGATCCCGGCCGAGACCAGGATGCTCAGGCTCGCCATGCGTTCCAGGCGCTGCGCCGCGAGCATTGCCAGCGCTGCGCACACAATGGTGGCCATGCCGCCGTAGACCAGCCAGTCACCGCCAAACAACGCCGAAGCGCCAGCCTGACCGGAAAACAGCAACGTCCACAAGCGCAGCACAGTGTACACGCCGACCTTGGTCATGATCGCGAACATCGCCGCCACCGGCGCGCTGGCCGAGGAGTAGGCAGGCGCCAGCCAGAAGTTCAGTGGCCACATGCCGGCCTTGGCCAGGAACGCGGTGGCCAGGATCGCCGCGCCGGCGTGCAGCAGGCCGCGATCGGCCTCCGGCACCAATGGGATTTTCAGCGCCAGGTCAGCGAAGTTCAGCGTGCCGGTCACCCCGTAGATCATCGCCGCGCCGATCAGGAACAGCGACGATGCCAGCAGGTTGATCGCGATGTAATGCAGCCCCGACGACACCCGTGCGCGGCCGGAGCCGTGCAGCATCAAGCCGTAGGACGCCGCCAGCAGCACTTCGAAGAACACGAACAGGTTGAACAGGTCGGCGGTGAGGAAGGCCCCGTACAGGCCCATCATCTGCACCTGGAACAGCGCGTGGAAGCTGGTGCCGGCACGGTCCCAGCGGGCCATGGCGAACAGCAGCGCGCTGACGCCGATGATCCCGGTCAGCACCAGCATCAGCGCCGACAGTTGATCCACCACCAGCACGATACCGAACGGCACTTGCCAGTTGCCCGGCAGGTACACGCCAATCGAGCCGGGGCCGCCTTTCTGTGTCCAGTACAACAGCAGGACGGCGACGCCCAACCCGAGCATGCTTGAGACCAGGTTGATTTTTGCCTTCAGTGGGCGGCGTTTTTCGCCGAGCATCAGCATCAGCGCTGCAGTCAGCAAGGGCAGCAGGATGGGCGCGACGATCAGTTGATTGACCCAATTCATTCCTTGGGCTCCCGGCCATCCACATGGTCGGTGCCGGTCAGGCCTCGGGAGGCCAGCAACACCACCAGGAACAACGCGGTCATGGCGAAGCTGATCACGATGGCCGTGAGCACCAGCGCCTGGGGCAGGGGGTCGGTGTAATTGAGCAGGTCCTGTGGCACGCCGTCCTTGATGATCGGCTCCTTGCCGATAAACAGGCTACCCATGCTGAAAATGAACAGGTTGACCCCGTAGGACAGCAGGCACAAGCCCATCACCACCTGGAACGTCCGTGGCCGCAGGATCAACCAGACGCCGGAGGCTGCCAGCACCCCAATGGCAATTGCGATGACTTCTTCCATCAGGCGGCAGCTCCTTGTGGGTTGGCGACGGGTTTGGGCTGGTTGCTCGGTTTGTGCGCTCGCACCGACTGATGGCCGAGGGCGGTGAGCATCAGCAGGGTCGAGCCGACGACCATGGCGTACACGCCAACGTCGAAGAACAACGCGCTGGCGATATGGATATCGCCCAGTACCGGCAGGCTCAGGTGCCAGGTGTGAGTGGTGAGGAACGGGTACCCGACGAACAACGCGCCGAGCCCGGTGAGGGTCGCCGACAACAGGCCGAAACCCATCCAGCGCATCGGCCGCAGGCTCATCTGAGCCTCGACCCACTGCGTGCCGGCCACCATGTATTGCAGGATGAACGCCACCGACATCACCAGCCCCGCGACAAAGCCGCCGCCCGGTTGGTTGTGCCCACGCATGAACAGGTAGAACGACACCACCAGTGCTATCGGCAACAGCAGGCGCACCAGCACCGCCGGCACCATCATGTAGCCCAGGGCGGTGTCGCTGGCCTGGCGTGGGTTGACCAGGTCGGTGGCCACATCCGGCGCGAGTTGACGCTGCTGGGGCGGCAATTCCATGCTTTCCTTCGACGGGCGGAAGCGCCGCAGCAGTGCGTACACCGTCAGCGCCACCGCGCCGAGCACGGTGATTTCGCCGAGGGTATCGAAGCCGCGGAAGTCCACCAGCATCACGTTCACCACATTGCTGCCGCCGCCTTCGGGCAGTGCGCGGCTGAGGTAGAACGAGGAGATATCGTTGGGCGTCTGGCGCGTCAGCATCGCGTAAGACAGCAGCGCCATGCCGCCGCCCACCACGGTGGACAGCAGGAAGTCGCGCAGGCGCCGGACACGTGCCTTGCGCAACGAACTGGGCAGCGGCGAGACCTCTTCGATCCGGCGTGGCAACCAGCGCAGGCCGAGCAGGATCAGCACGGTGGTCACCACTTCCACCACCAGTTGCGTCAACGCCAGGTCCGGCGCCGAGAACCACACGAAGGTGATGCAGGTCATCAGGCCGCACACGCTGACCATGGTCAGGGCTGCCAGTCGGTGGTACTTGGCCTGCCAGGCGGCGCCCAGCGCGCAGGCAATCGCCAGCAGCCACAGGGTGACGAACACGATAGAACCGGGGATCTTCGGCCGGTCGCCCCAGCTCAGACCACTGTTGAGCATGGGGATCATGGCGCCGATCACCGCCACGATCACCAGCAGGAACAGCTGGGTCTGCAGGCGCTTGGTGCTGATGCGCTTCTCGATGCGGCGCACGCCGCGCATCATCAGCACCAGGCAGCGCTCGAAGCCGCGCTTGCCATTGAAGTAGCCAATCAGCGGCGGATAGGCGAAGCGGCCGCGCTTGAGTTGCTTGCGCAACATCAGGTACAGCACCACGCCGCCGCACATGGCCACCAGGCTCATGATCAGCGGTGCATTCCAGCCGTGCCAGATCGCCAGGCTGTACTCGGGCAGCACGCCGCCCACCACCGGCAGCGCGGCGGCGGCGAGGATTGAACCGACCATCTGGGCCGGGAAGATCCCCACCAACAGGCAGGTAAATACCAGCAGTTCAACCGGCGCACGCATCCAGCGCGGGGGTTCGTGGGGGGTGTGCGGCAGGTCGGTGGCCGGTGGGCCGAAGAACACGTCCACGGTAAATCGCAAGGCATAAGCCACGCTGAATGTACCGGCGATGGTCGCGATCACGGGCAACGTGATTTCCACCCATTTTGTCGCCGAGATAAATACCGTTTCGGCGAAGAACATCTCTTTGGACAAGAAACCATTGAGCAACGGCACGCCGGCCATCGAGGCACTGGCCACCATCGCCAGGGTCGCGGTAAACGGGATCAGGCGCACCAGCCCACTGAGCTTGCGAATGTCCCGCGTGCCGCTTTCGTGGTCGATGATGCCCGCCGCCATGAACAGCGAGGCCTTGAACGTGGCGTGGTTGAGAATATGGAACACGGCTGCGACGGCAGCCAGCGGGCTGTTGAGGCCCAGCAGCAAGGTGATCAGCCCGAGGTGACTGATGGTGGAGTAGGCCAGCAGGCCCTTGAGATCGTTCTGAAACATGGCGCAGTAGGCGCCGAGGAGGAGGGTAATGGCGCCGGCGCCGCCGACGATCCAGAACCATTCTTCGCTGCCGGACAATGACGGCCACAGGCGGGCCAGCAGGAACACGCCGGCCTTCACCATCGTGGCCGAGTGCAGGTAGGCCGAAACCGGCGTGGGCGCCGCCATGGCGTGGGGCAGCCAGAAATGGAACGGGAACTGCGCGCTTTTGCTCAAGGCGCCGAGCAGCACCAGGGCCAGCATCACTGGGTACAGCGAGTGCGCGCGGATTTGATCACCGGCCGCCAGCACCTGGTCCAGGTCATAGCTGCCGACGATATGCCCGAGCAACATCACCCCAGCCAGCAGGCACAAGCCGCCCGCGCCGGTGACCATCAACGCCATGTAGGCGCCGCGCCTGGCATCGGCGCGGTGGTGCCAGTAACCGATCAGCAGGAACGAGAACAGGCTGGTCAGTTCCCAGAAAAATACGATCTGCACCAGGTTGCCGGAAATCACCAGGCCGAGCATGGCGCCCATGAAGGCCAGGAAAAACGCAAAGAAACGCGGCACCGGGTCGTCGGGCGACATGTAGTAACGCGCGTACAGCGACACCAGCGTGCCGATGCCCAGCACCAGCATCGAGAACAGCCAGGCGAAGCCATCCATGCGCAGCACGAAATTCAGGCCGAGGCTGGGCAACCACATGAATTCTTCACGGATGACGCCACCGTGGGCGATCTGGGGGTAAAGCAGGGCGACTTGTACGGTGCCGACCAGGGCCACCAAGCCAGCCAGCAGCGATTCGGTGTTACGTGCGTTGTGCGGCAGCAAGGCCGCCAGACAGCTGCCAATGAATGGCAGAAGCAGTAGAACTATCAGGGACATAGGCTTCTAATCTGCGGGAGTTTGGGATGCATCATACGTGCCGCTTTCTCGATCACCAAACGGCAAGATGTGGCAGGATCCTACAGATGCAGTAGAAAGCAGCTACAAGCGGCAAGCTGCAAGAGAATAGCCGATCGCGTATTTCTTGCAGCTTGCAGCTCAAAACATCACCGCTGACTTTCCGGTTCAACTTCGACCTTGGCAGCGATCACTTTCGAGCCGCCTCTCTTCATCTCACTCACAATCACCGCCAGCACGATCAACGCGGCCCCCACCATCGCAATCGGCGGGAATCGCTCGCCGGCGAGCCGTCCCACCACGCCGGCCCACACGGGCTCACCGGCATAGATCAAGGTGGCGCGGGTCGGCGACACACTCTGCTGGGCCCAATTCATGGCCACCTGGATCACCGCGCTGGTCAAGCCCAGGCCGACCGCACTGAACAGCAGCAGCCACGAAAAACCCGGCAACGCCTCACCCATCGGCACCACCATCAGGAACGACAGCAGCGACGCCGTGGCCAGTTGCACCACGGTTACGCGCCGCACGTCCACCTGGCCGGCGAAGGCGCTGATCATAATAATTTCGGCGGCAATCGCCACGGCACTGATCAGCGTAGCGATTTCACCGGGGCTGAAATTCAGCGACGCACCGGTCGGGCCAGTCAGCAGCATCAACCCGGCAAACGCCAGCATGATGCCGATGCTCGGCATCAACCCTGGGCGTCGGCCCAGCACCAGCCACTGCAACAACGGCACGAACGGCACGTAGAGCGCAGTGATGAACGCCGACTGGCTGCTCAGAATCGTCTGTAGGCCAATAGTCTGCAGGCCGTAGCCGAACATGATCGCCACGCCGATGAACACCCCGGCCTTCAACTCCAGAAAGGTCAGGTCGCGCAGGGTGCGCAGGGAAAAAAAGCCGACCACAATGGCTGCCGCCGCAAAGCGCAGGCCCACGAAAAACATCGGCCCGCTGACGGTCATGGCATGGTGCACCAGCAAGAAGGTGCCGCCCCAGATCATGGTGATGACGACCAGGATGCATTCGGCTTTGCTCAAGCGATTGAAACGCGAAGGGGGGGTCGGGGCGGTCATGGCGGCTCGGTCTTGCAAGGGAAGGGCACGGACCGCACAATGCGCCGCACTGCTGGGCAGTATACTGCGCACACCTACCCATTGAGCAATATAGTGCACAAAGAAAATCCACAACGGGCTTCTGTCCTGCAACACGTCAGCCAGAACGTGCGTCGCCTGCGCCATGCCGCCGACCTGAGCCAGACCGCGCTTTCGGAAAAGTCCGGGGTCAGCCGGCGCATGCTGGTGGCCATCGAGGCCGGCGAGAAGAACGTCAGCCTGTCGACCCTCGACCGCGTCGCGGAAGCGTTGGATGTCGCCTTCAGCGATTTGATCCAGGCGCCGGATCTGCGCGACCACAGCCGTATCAACGAGCTGGCCTGGGCCGGGGAAATTACCGGCAGCAAGGCGGTGCTACTGGCCAAGGCCACGGCGCGGCGCGAAGTCGAGTTGTGGGAGATGCAACTGGCACCGGGAGATGACTACTGTCCCGAGCCCGACCCGGAAGGCTGGAGTGTGCAGTTATTTGTATTTGAAGGCCGTCTGAAACTGCTGGTTGGGAGCGAAGAAAGAATAATTAACGCGGGCGAGTTCTTTATGTTTGCCAGCCGCCTTATGCATATATATCGCAATGATAGTGAGGAAGCGGTGCGCTTCGTGCGTAATGTAGTCATTTGAATGATTTGCAGGAATTCAGGATCAGTTGTCAACTGTTAGATTTGACAGGTTTTATGAGTTGTCTTCAGTGCTAGAGTTGTTTCTCGATACCGTTGAATGTTAGTCGCGGATGTCGAGTTAACTCATTACAGGAGATCTATTCGATGGACATTTTTGTGCCTCACCCACATACAAAGCTACCCGGCTCGACTTTTCCTGATGCATCGATTACCCCGGTGAATTCGCATGGAGAAATCACACATGACGATATCGCGAACTCGCGTGCTTTCATCCACGTGTTCCCTTTTGCCGGCATCCAATTGGGGGATGTGATCACTTGTGCTCAGACAGTGAAGGACGGAACCTGGATTAGTCCGCGTGAAGTAACCGACCCTGGTGCTACTATCAATGTGATAGTGCGTTCGTTGAATGGGGATTCTGAGACCACCATCTGGTATCACGTACGGCGCAACGGAGAACTGTTGGGGCGCTCAGGAGACAGGGTTTATAAAGCCGTATAGTATTTTAATTACGGGTTGGATAAGAACCCGGCTACGTCCTCGTCATATGTACTGGTGCAGTTCCCGTGTTTTCATGTGGCGAGGAGCTTTGGAGGATATAGATTAATTCACAGTTCGCTATCGCAGGCAACCCAGTTACTACATTTGATTTTCATTGCATACGCAGTGTCCTTATTCGCCGCGCTTTACTGCCGCGAGCAACAGGTGAGCTTTTTGATCGCTGAGCAGAATATCAACGTCGCGCTCACTATGCGTCCCAGGGCTACGTGCTGGATACTGGGCAGGTGGTGCTGAGTGGCAGCGCCGCCGAGTTGTTGGCGCGAGGTGATTTGCATGACATCTATCTGGGTAAGCGTTAAGGGCGGACGTGCATGAGTGAATCCATCCGCAACGCTGATGTACTGATCGTCGGCGGCGGCCTGAGCGGCACGATGCTGGCGGTGCAACTGCTGCGCCTGCCGGGCCGGCGGCGCATCTTGATAATTGAACCGCGTGCGGAACTGGGGCGTGGCGAGGCCTACAGCGCGGTCGAGCTGGGCCACACCTTGAACGGCAATGCGGCGCGCATGAGCGTCGACCCGGACAACGCCGATGACCTGACCCAATGGCTCACCGACTACATCGGCGCCGGGGGCTGGCCGGAATCGGCGCAGCAGCCGGTGCCCATCAGCGAACTGTTTCCGCCACGCGGGATTTTTGGTCTGTACGCACAGCAGCGCCTGGCTGAGGCCAAGGCGCTGTCGGCTTCCACGGTGGAGCATGTTCGCGCAGAAGTGATCGATGTGCAGGTCGATGCTGCCGGCACCCTGGTGTCGCTGGATAACGGCGAGCGATTGCATGGGGCCTGTGCCGTATTGGCCACCGGCATGTTCCCGGCGGCCCGCACGCCGCAGACCGAATCCAGCGGCCTGAACGCTGCGGCGCTGGACCCATGGGACGTGCAGGCCATGACCCGGCTCGACCCGCATTCGACTGTGCTGATCATCGGCTCCGGGCTGACCATGGTGGATGCCGTGGTGTCCCTGGAACAAGCCGGGCATCGTGGGCCGATCGAGGTGTTCTCGCGCCACGGTCTGTTGCCCCATGTGCGTCGCCAGCCGCCGAGCTGGGACGACTTTCTTGGCGCTGATCCCGCGCTGCGCAGCCCTCGGCAACTGGTGCGCGAAGTGCGGCGTCAATGCCGTATCGCGCTGGACCAGGACGTCGATTGGCAGGCGCCGCTGGACACGGTCCGGGTGCACATCGCCAGGTTGTGGAGCCAGGCCAGCGAGCGCGAAAAGCGCCAGTTCGTGCGGCATGTGCGGCCGTGGTGGGAAAGCCACCACCACCGTTCGCCGCCGTTGAGTGCGCAGTTGGTGGAACGCTTGCATGCACAAGGGCGCTTGCGGATTCGCGCGGCGTCGTTCAAGGGTTTGGTGCCTTCGGCCAGCGGCGTGACGATTGGTTTGCGCTATCGCGGCGAGCAGACCCTCAGCCAAGTGTCCGGCGCGGCGCTGATCAACTCCAGCGGCATCGAATACGACTGGCGCCGCGTGGCCCGGCCGTTGCCGCAGCAATTGCTCAAACGTGGGTTGATCCAGCCTGGGCCGTTGGCGCTGGGGATTGCAGCGGATGCCTCTGGCGCCGTGCGAGATGCCCAAGGCCAGGTGAGTGAGCGGCTGTTCGCCATGGGCCCGCCGTTGCGCGGGATGTGGTGGGAGAGTACCGCCGTCACGGATGTGGCGATTCAGGCCAAGGCACTGGCCTTGAAACTGACACAAATCTAAATGTGGGAGGGGGCTTGCTCCCGATAGCGGCGAATCAGTCACACATGCTTTAACTGAACCACCGCT
>Ga0265797_10012769_pt1 | contig 10233 bp, 5 predicted proteins | sample P2T30metagenome_FD_192433 | JGI IMG/M metagenome (GOLD analysis project Ga0265797, IMG submission 192433) | Plant litter microbial communities from East Loma Ridge, Irvine, California - P2 T30 | ecosystem: Environmental > Terrestrial > Plant litter > Unclassified | place: USA: California... | reverse complement strand
ATTTGTGTTTGGAGCGTCTTCTCTCTTGCGTTTCTTCACACTTAGTGATGCTGCTGGTTGTTGGACTGGCGAGGCGCTAAGAAATGACATGCTCGATGGGAAATAATTTATCTGGAACTAGCAATGACATGGCTAGGTATGCATTGGCAGCGGTATTGTATGCACTGAGGAATAAGAGGGTTGATGTATAGAGGAAGAGTCAATAATGTGGTGTTGTTCTGGTTGCTAAAGTGCTTCTTTCTGTGGACGCGCTGCAAGCTCTCACGCGTTCAGCTTCCATCCCCGCGTGCTCGATCACGATCATGATGCGAGCTGCCGAACATGACCTCACCACAACACGAACACTAACAATGTGAGACCTCGAATTCAATCGTGGTTGAGATGAGACAACCGACACATACCACGCAAACCAAGATTGTGACTGTCCGCTGAAGAAATAGGCCATTGGTGCCAGAGAAGAAGCCACCAATACCGAGCATGTCTCTATATGAAGCAAATCAGCTTCCACCCATCCTCCGTCTACCCATTGAACTGCGAGAGCAAATATATGACTATCTTCTCGAGCTCAAGAATGCAAATCAAGGCAGCCATCCTCTCCCTGGTGTCGCCATAACCTCTGTCTCTCACGCTCCTCCGTCTTCAAACCTCTTATTGCTCCATCGAACCATTACCACAGAGCTACTCGACCGTTTCTACTCCCAAGCCACGTGCAAAACAGTCATCAGCCATGCTTTCAATTTCTTCCGAACGGATCCGGAGCTTCGCCACCTGGAATCCTCGCTTGCTCTGAAACGTATACAGCGGGTCGAACTGGTTTTCTTCCAAGACATCTTACTCCTGAAGGACTACCCTAGCTTCGGCCTAGAATCCTTCTGCGCCGAGATCAGGCGCCGTGCTGACCGTGCCTGCGACGTCTTCTTGCAAGCACCTCAACTCAAGAGCGTCACCATCTCATGGATCGATACTACGCGGATCGGCGGCTGGGCTGAGAAGATTCATATCTTAGAGCCCCTGGCCAAACTCAAAGGTAGAGTCAATGTCGGCATTGGGGAAGTAAAGATCAGTGGATATCAAGAATCTCAAGCTGAAGATCTCCATGCCTTCAAAGACGCTGTGGAGCAGGCTGTCGGTGTTCCAATCACGATGCCTCCGCAGAATGCCCAGGCACAGGACGACCTGCGGCTACTCGCCTTTGATATTCGCCAACAGCCTTTGCATGCGAATATGATTACTTGAGCCTCTTATAGACACCGGGAAGACAATATGGTCTCGTTTGGAAGAGCCAAGTTGAAAGGAAAATGCAACACTGCCGATGCGCAACGCACTCGCCACCCGGGAGAGTACTGATAAAAGCGAGCGCCACAACTCAATCCCTCCTCGAATCTTTTCTCAGCACTTCGAACCCTTCGGCCTCTCGCAAAGTCTGTTTCGCAGCCTCAATCCCCTTTGAATCAATTATGCCCCAGCACCATCTGCAAACAGGCTGGAACCGATCCCACCCAACCTCCGCAATCGTCGCCTCACAGCCCCTGCCTTTGCACTTGCTCTCCTCAAAGGTCTTCCCGATAATATCCGCACACTCCTCCTCGAAACACCCCGCGCAAATCCATCTTCTGCGATACCGCTTCGCTGCATCCGAGCGCTGGCACCGGCATCCCTCGTAACGTCCATCGAGCTGTCGGATGAGTGCCGCTGAGACGCGAGGCAGACAGTTGTGGCAGTATCCATGCCAACGCTGTGCGTATTGCTGCATCAACGCGAGCTCGTATGGATGTTCGTGGTCTCGAAGGCGGATGTGAAGCGTCTGCATTTGCTTGTTGGGCACGAGCCGCGCATGGTCGGCGCAACCGGGCGGGACGTGGACTTCGTCTGAGAAGAGCAGTGGCGATGAGCTCACCATGCGGTAGCTGGTGTGGAATCTGCAGGCCTAGAAAATGAGCGAGTTGCGAGTGTCAGCAAACGCAACGCCAAACGCCATATGTTATCGCCACCAACACCACAAACTCTCCTCAAGAAGAGCAATAGCCGCTCAAACAGTCCATCGCCTCCACCCTCCTCGATATGAAAGACAGAAGAACAAAAAACTCACGTTACAGCACCAACACCCACACTCCTCACACCTCCTCAACCTCGACGTCCTTCCCTGCCCAGGCCCGATCTCACACGCAGCCTCTCGCTTATATCTCATGAACATCTCGTCCAGAACACCCGCTTCCGCGCGCACTCTGCGCAACTCCTCCGGCGGAATCAGCGGGTTCGGGAAGTAGTCCAAAGGTCGCGCCGTGTATCTGGCATCTGTAGCGGCGCGGCGCGCGGAGATGTGCTTTGAGCCTGTGCCGGGGCAGCGAGGCGGAAGAGGTGTGGGTGGGCCGAAGAGCTTTCTGTGGAGGGTGGAGAGCATTGTGGTTGTTTAGTGTCTGGTCGGATTGTTCTAGGCTGGTGGATTACTGAGATTCGATTGAGGTCGGTCCGGTGGGGTATGATGAGACGATGCGCGATAGTATTGGGAAGATGTCGGCCTCAGTTGTCGGTTTCTTCGTTCTGATCGGCGAAAGGGCACAGTGGTCAAGTCTTCGGCGTGCCAGAGCGTGTGCGTGTCAGAGCACGTGTATGCAACCCGTCTTCTCTCAGCGATAGCAAAGAACCAAGCGATGTCGGTACGTCGCGAGTGGCGATACAATGTATGAGTCGTGCGCGAGTGTGTGTGCTGCTAGCGATAGCAAACAAAATGCTGATTGAAGTAATGCCTGATCTATGGCTGCGAGACGACGTGTGGCATGTGATAAATGTTGTCGATGAGGAACAACCCATGTTTCAGACAAGACGCCCATCCGAAGGAAGGCAGTTGAGCATCAACGTGAGTCGAAAAGGCAGGCGGCATCGCCATGTGGTTTCATACTGGTAGGCGCCAACTTGTTTTCTCCTTCCGTAACGACTCGCGAACACTACCCGTTCTGAAAACACCTGCCTCCGATCGCACAAAATCATTCGAGGATGTATCTCAAGTCGTTCCATCGACTCCTCTGCTTGAAATTACCCTCAGCGCGATCGTGGTATACGAGGTTCAGTGGTGTGCTGCGAAGGTCAACTTTGGCGTTTCCTGGGTGCAGGCGCGACCCTGCAAGTGCCGTCTAGACAGCATGGAGATCGGACAACTCGATTGCAACTGTTCAACTGACTTTGGGATCGTCTCACATACCGCTCTTGGGCACTGATGCGGTCTTATCTTAAGAAGTTAGCTGATAATGAGAAGCGCCCCCCATGAGAGATCTACATGTTCTCACTGGCATCTTTCCCAATACTCACCCCCCTTCAGTGTAGAAGAAAAGAGGAAGTTTATGCCGTTGAGAGACGCTCGCTGCGAACTGCTGACTTCGTTCATGCACACACGAATACTAGCGCTGACATTCTCGACAAATATTCTCAAGCATTGAAAGCCAACAGATTGAAACTGAACAAATGGTGTCAAATAATGATGTACAAATCTGATTGCAAAACGCTATGTACTGAATGTGAAATCATGAAACAAACTCAAGTGACCAGTGACCTCTTTTAAACACCATGCCAACCAATCCGTAGCAACCTAAGCCTTCCTGGAGAAGCGGCTAAGGAAACCGTCCTTGTGCTCTTTCTCAACAACCTGGCCATCGACAACGGCAAAGTTCTTGAACTGGCGTGGGGGAACGCCAGCGGCGTACAAGACCTCGATATCGGCGTAACTCCTGTTCTTAGTCTCGGGCTGGAAGAAATACAATGCCGTCATGATGAAGAGCTCAGCGCCGACGAAGAGGAACATAATCTTGCCGCCCCAGTTGAGCTGATCGGGGTTGATGAAGTACGGGAAGACCGAAGACAGCATCAGCGCGGTGAGCTGCTGGCAGATCAGGGTGAAAGAGATGGTCTTCGGGCGAGTAGCTTGCGAGGCAGTTTCTTGAGCAACAGCCCAGCCGTAGCAGCCAACGGTACCAGTGTAGAGCATGGACCAGGTGATCATGAAGGCGAGCAGAGCGGTGTTGGCGGCGACATTGGAGGTACCGGCCATGGATGTACCAGCGATGATGACAGACCAGAACATCAAGATCGTGCCGCCGCCAATCACACCCTTGCGACGAGGGACGACATCGGCAAGGAGAAGGGCGACGAAGTTGGCGAGAAGCTGGAGGGTAGAGGAGACGGCAGTCAGAGCGAAGGGGTCCTTCTGGCCGATGAGCTCGAAGTAGTAGGTTTGGTATGTGTTGGCGAAGTATCCACCGGAGAAGTTCTGGGATTGAAGGCCAAGAACAGAGACGAAAGTCCTAGTGCGGTTCTCCTTGGTGAAGATGGCCTTCCAGCTGGTCTGGCTCTTGCCGTTCTCCTCGGCTTCGGCTTGCTTGAGCTCAGTCCTGAGGATCTCAATGCGCTCGTCAACATCAGTGTCGGCACCGAACAGCTTGATGATAGCCTTGCGAGCATCGGCCTCACGGCCCTTCTTCATGAACCAGATGGGGCTCTCAGGGAAGAAAGGCATGCCAATGAGGAAGAGGGTAGGCATAGCGAAGGTCATGACGAAAGCGAGTCTGAAAGACCACTCGCCATGGATCTTGGAGGCGCCGAAGCCAGTCATTGATGAAGCGAAGAAGCCGAAGACGATGATGATGTTGGTAAGAGAAGATGCGGTACTGCGGAGGTGTGCCGGTGCATTCTCGGTAACATAGAGAGGAGGGATGGCGGTAGAGAGACCGACAGAGAGGCCAAGCAACAGCTTAGAGACGAAGAGGACTGGAAGGTTGGGTGCGAAGACCAAGGCGAAGGATGAGGCAAGAGATAGTGCCACAGCAAGGTAGAGGAGGGGCTTGCGTCCGGTGACATCGGCGAATTGACCAGCTGCGTATCCACCGAAGACCTGTCCGATGGTCGAAGCTGCGTTCCACAGAGACTGCCAGAGAGCGGGAATGACCCATTGTTTGCCCTCAGCGAAGTAGTTGCCGTAGTATTCTCTGAATTCTGGGAAGGCAATAGCAACGCCCGAAAGACCAGCATCGTAGCCCCAGCTGAAGACCAGAACCATGACGTACAGAGTCCACCAGACGAAGCGCTTGTCAGCCTTGATGGCAGTCCATAGCTTGCGGTATTGTTCCTTCGCGGTCAAGTCGGTAGTTTGGCGAACTTCTTCTTTGAGTTGAGAGTCCATCGAAGAGGTCTCAAGATGCACGATGGGAGCCTTCTCGACTGATGACATCTCGACAGCCTCGACAGACTGCTTAGTGTTGTTGGAGGCCATTGCGATGAGCACGAGGCTTCACAGGTAAGATGCTCCTGTTGTGATGGTTGGAGATGCTGTTGGTAGTGAAGTGACTGCGTTGATGATGTTCTGGAGTTCTGACCACATGGCGGCAGATCGATGAAGATATACAGCATCCATGTCGACGGTCCAGATGGTAGTTGCGGAGTAGTCGCCATCATGCACGAGAGCCGGTGCAATACTTCTCGGCGTTTTGGAACCAAAACAGCAGGTATCCCCATCGAGAATTATACCGTGGAAAGCTTAACCCCATGGGCGCCCTCAATTACCCCGGACAGCATGGGCACTTGGGAGAGCTTGATACGGGCATTCGGAGGTACTGTGGATCTCGTCACCTTCACGGCGAGACTAGACTCGGTCAGATCGCGGTGGTGTGACGGTGGTATGGCGGTTTGAAGAATAAGAAAGCTATGTGCGTCTACTTCTCACTGGCCATCAGCATCCTTCATTTCGTGTTCTCTATCTCCCCATCCAAGATACACCCATCGTCCGCCACCGAGATAGCAATCAGCCACCATGAGCGAATCAAGCTCCCGGGAAATGTCGCGGAGTCCCAGCAACTCATCTCAGTCGACTGATATCACACGTCCTTCATCAGAGGACATTTACACCAAGCCATCTACGTCGCGATCAGCTTTCCAACGTTGGCGACCTTCGTATCATCTTCAAGCTCCTTCGGGATGGATGAACGTAAGCCATCACCTCCAGCCGCATACCTATGATCAAACATGCTTACTTGTTCGCAGGACCCTTGTGCACCGTTCTATGACCGCAAAACGAACCTCTACCACGTATCATATCAATCAAGCCTGGATCTCGCCAATGCGGATTGGGGCGATATCGCATGGCGTTCGGCCACATCTAGCGACCTGATCTCATGGGACCTCCACCATGAGCCTACTCTTATACCAGATACTGCATACGATGGCAAGGGCGTATTCACAGGCTGCAAGGTGCCTAGTCGTGACGACTCCTTGACATATGTCTATACCTCTATTGGCGCCCTTCCTATACACCACACATTGCCGCATCTCGTCGGTAGCGAGTCGTTAAGCATGGCGAAGTCTTTCGACAACGGCAAGACATGGCAGAAGTTTGCTGGAAACCCCATTCTACCAAGCGAGCCGGAAGACCTTGAAGTAACCGGATGGCGAGACCCATTCGTCAATTCGTGGCCGTCAATGGCCGCAGCACTTGGTCGAGACTCTGAAAACACGCTTTTCGGCATCATTTCAGGCGGCATTCGAGACGTCACTCCGACGACTTTCCTCTACGCCATCGATGCCAACGACCTCACTCAATGGCAATACATCGGTCCTCTAGTCAACTTTGGCCTCAACATGCGCCCTTCGAGATGGTCGGGTGACCTGGGCAAGAACTGGGAGGTCACAAACTTTGTGACCCTCAAGGATGAGATAGATCCCAGCATTACCCGGGATTTTCTTGTCATGGGAACGGAAGGTTGTTTACCGAGCGCACTTCTCCAAGCCGGAGACGAGTCTCCTTGTGATGCTTCTTCGGGCCCATCGAGGCCTGTCCGTGGCCAGCTCTGGATGTCAGGCTCTCTTCAGACCAACGCGGCATCCACATCATCAGACACTGGTGCTGTACAGATGCAATACGGTTTCGGAGGCCATCTCGATCACGGATGTCTCTACGCTGCGAACTCTTTCTTCGATACCAAGACTTCGAAGCACATTGTGTGGGGCTGGATCACAGAAGAGGATCTCTGTGATGATCTTCGTCACGAGCAAGGCTGGAGTGGTCTGCTATCTCTGCCTAGAGAGATTCGCCTCCAGACTCTCGAAAACGTTGCTCGTGCGTGGAAGTCTGATCTCGAGGACATCACCTCTGTCGAGGTTGAGCCAGACTCACACGGTACATCTACTGTGCGTACACTGGCCAGCCAGCCTGTGCAGTCCGTCATCGACCAACTCCGCCAGAAAGCCAGTATCCGTCGAGCTCGATTGAGCAGCCCATTGCTTCAACGGCACTCGCACGATCTCGCCTTCACATCCAACGACGTCCGAACCACAGCCTGGGAGCTAGACTGCTCGTTCAAAGTATCCAGACGCTGCTCCAACATCGGAATCCAGCTCGTCCACTCACGAGGTAAGCCCAAGAAACCCTGTCCTACTCAGAAGCAGCATCCCAACTAACAACGAACCAACAGACTTCTCCCAATCAACCACCCTCCTCTTCAACCCTATCACCGAAACCTTCACCATCACCCGTCCCTCTTTCCACAAAGACACCCTCGTCAACTCCAAACCAGAAAGAGCCCCACACACCCTCTTCACAGCCCTCAACCCGACAACCGGCGCCGAAGAAACAGAGCCACTGCGCATCCGCGCCTGGCGCGACAACTCCGTGCTTGAAGTCTTCGTCAACGAGCGCACAGCCATCTCGACAAGACTCTATGCCGCCGAAGAGACAGTGGGGATTAGGTTCTTTGCCGATGACGGTGCGGCGACGTCGAGCGTTGAGAGTGCTTCGGCGGCGTCGTCGCAGTTGTTGGGTGCGACCATCTGGGATGGGATCGCTGCGTGATGATTCTTGATACCCGAGAAATACATAGAGTATAGAAACGAAGTCATGACCGTGGTTCGAGTTTTTTTTTCCTTTTTTTTTTTTTCCAATACCTCAAAGTGATGAATACATTCGGATCAACATCACGATAACGATTATGCAAAGCAATGTTTCTGATGAGTGCAGCTTTGGTAAATTATCATTCCCAGTAATCCCAAGGTGGGTAGGAAGTAGCGGCTGTATGTAAGTCGGTACAAAATGCCACGATGTCCTCATGTAAGACGGAAGCATCGGTAGCAGAGACCTGAAGACGCGCGTCTGCTGATCGAGCCAACTCAAAAAAGCGGGTAGAAGGATGAGCCGAAATTACCTGGATGCAGTAGACCAAGGTGGTTTGTCATGAGGTTCATCACATGAAATTCCTCCAAGGGCACAATTGACAAGATCTATATCAAGTCGCGAAGGCAACACAAACAATGAAAAGAGATTGGAAAACGATTGTTCACCAAGCCGGTCATATACACAAGATAGATATGGTAGTCAGAGTATCTATGATCTAAGCTACACATACAAGATAAGAGAAACGAAATATGTAGACAGTAAAAGGAAAATATGAATGCTACGAGAAGAAAAAACAAAGATAGAAAAAAGAAAAGCCCAGTCCAGTTTGACTAGAAGTGTTGATGTGTCGGGGGGAGGGAGTATTATTCCATGTTCCTTTTGCAAACAAAGCAGTCCTGGTGTTCACTGCTGAATGCTTCCTTCTCTTTCTTTCTTTTTTCTTTTTGTACATCATCGAGAGTTGTTTTTGCTCATTTCACTCGTGAGGATCTTGTGAAGGCGATCCGTTTAGGTGAAGGTGCCGTCGGCGGAGCAGAACTCGTTGGCGCACTGGGTCCAGTTCTCGATCTTCTCGCAAGTCCAGTTCTCGGGCTTGGTGGAGTCGAGGTCACCGCCCTTGAAGGTGGTGCGGTAGGGGAAGCGGCAGTGGTCACGCTCGAACATCACACCGTAAGAGGGGGTGTCGTACCAGAACTTGGTACCGCGGAGGGTGTCAGGGGCCTTGTTGTTCTCAACCCAGTCAACGAGGTTGGAGACAATGTTGTTGGAGGCAGAGGAGGCGGCGCCGTTCTGGCCGAACTGCCAGGCACCGGCACCGGAGATACCACCGACACCGCAGTGAGCCATACCAGAGATACGGAAGAGACGGAAGAAGTTGTCGAGCTCATCGTTGGAGGCACCGAGCTCCTTGGCGGCCTTGAGGTAGTAACGCTGAGCGTTGGCACCGGAGGTCATGGGGTCGGCCATACCGTGGTACATCAGGAGCTTCTTGCCAGCATCGCGGAAGCCAGCAAGCTTGGCGCTGAAGGCAGAGGGGTTACCGTGAAGGGCGTCCTGGCTCTGGGCAAGGGCGATGTCCTCGGCGTCAATGGTGGCAATGTCGAAGCTGGAGCTGTTGTAGACGGCACCACGGAACCAGTCACGGGCAATACCCTGAGGGGTGCCAGAGAGCAGACCAAGCTTGAAGGCATCAACCTGGGAGCCGGGGAAGAGGGCAGGGTAGATAAGAGCACCGTTGGCGTCGAAGAGGGGCTCGAAGACCTTCTTGACAGTCTCGACCTGCTTGGAGGTCAAGCAGCTGGAGGTAACGGAGTCGGAGCAGACGGGGATCTTGGTCTCGTCGAACTTGCACTGGGTGGGGTCCTCAAGGATACCGTCGGCAACGCCGTCAATAGCCTCGTCACACTGCTCAAGAACGTAGGTCTGGACGGTGGTCCAGTCGGCGGCGGTGAGGAATGTCTCAGTGCCAACAGCGCCAGTAAGAGTAAGGAAGTGAGCAGACCAGCCCTGGAGGTGGTTGAAGTCGTTGGCGGCGGCACCAGAGATGATACCGTCGAAGTCCTCGGGGTACTTCTCAGCGGACTGGACACCCTGGGCACCACCGGCGGAGCAACCAATGTAGTAAGACTTGTCAGCAGGCTTGCCGTAGAACTGGTCAATGGTCTCCTTGCCAATCTCGACGGCGGCGTGACGGGCACGGTAGGACCAGTCGATGATGGCCTCGTTGTTGTTCATGGTCCAGGTACCGTCGAAGGAGCTGCCGTTGTGGCCAGCGTTGTCACCGATGGCGGCGAAGCCCAGGCCGGTAACGTAGGTCATGTCGACGTAGTGGATGCAGCCGTTAAGACCACCGTTGTCGGTGTTCATGGAGCGGCCGTTCCACTCGGTGGCATTGCCGTTGGGAAGCCAGACCTCAGCGTAGGTCTCGGCGGTGCCGCTGGTCTTGATGTTGAGAGTGACCTGGCAAAGGTCGACGGTGGGGGTGAAGGAAGTAGCGCAGCTGACGCTGGACTGACCGGAGGGGGTGTCGTAGGCGGTGTTGGCAGAACGCTGGGTGCAGGTCAACGGGGTGACATCCCAAC
>Ga0265797_10012768_pt1 | contig 10234 bp, 12 predicted proteins | sample P2T30metagenome_FD_192433 | JGI IMG/M metagenome (GOLD analysis project Ga0265797, IMG submission 192433) | Plant litter microbial communities from East Loma Ridge, Irvine, California - P2 T30 | ecosystem: Environmental > Terrestrial > Plant litter > Unclassified | place: USA: California... | reverse complement strand
CGTTCAAGGTCGCGCTGGCCTTGTTCGAAAATTCCATCGGCTGCGATTGCTGGACGGGACGATCTTGCGGAGAAGAGAAAATTGCTTACCCATCTGCGAATGGTTAGCAAGCGATGTTGGCATGAGCTGGCGACGTCGACTGACCTTGATTGTGCTGTGAGGTTAGTACCTTGGGTTGAGAAGTTCAGTCAGGTCGTCTCTATCGTGGACACACAAGCGAATTCGACACCAGCTTGTGGGCGCTAGCTGAGCAGGGACCCACAACAACTTGGCGGCAGGCGCGAGGGTCGTCGGCGAACAAACAGCCCAAACACCGACATGCCAACACCAAGAGCATCATCAAACACGCACCAGCTGGTTTACTGCAAACATAGTCTGCAACATGTCCAAGGGTTAAGTACACCAGCTGAAGTCGCGAAACCCTTCTGACCAACGCGACAATCGACGTTTGATTTCTGCACTCGTACCCCCACGCACGACCATGCAAGCCGCACTTGAGCCTTTCCACGAGGCATATGCCAGTGGTCTGGCGCAACCCGTCGCAGACTTCCTCAGTCCAGTTGCTCCTGCACATGATCCCGGCCGGCTGTACGACTTCTACCGCGCTTCCAGCGACGACAAGATTGAGGGCGATGTTCGATATGCGCTCAAATACAACAAGAACACACGCATGACCAACAAGGAGGCTGGCGCGTGGATTGACATCATTGCTGCTTACTGGCGCGCTGTCAGAGACATTATCAAGACTGACGAAGCAGCGAACCAAGGCAGGCTCAATGCGAATCACTACGTGGCTGTGTACGATGCATGGAAGGACTTGACAAGCAGCTTCATCAAGCACATCAGCGCTGGACTACTTCCACCATGGGCCATCTTCACCCTATACTTCACTGCGAATCATCTTAGGAAGATAGCAATCAGAGCGGACGAGCAGTTGGCCAAGTCGAAACCAGCAACTCTCAATACTGGCTACTCGGACGATATCGTAAGCACAGCCCCGCAGAATCAGAAGCTTGAAGAAGCTGCGCGAGTCTTCAACAGGATATTTGCTCTTTGTCTTGGTGACAGGAACCCAGACATGTCAGAATCGCGAAAGTGGGGTGTATACTGCATAGCCAACCTTCAGTTTAAGACATACTTCAAGGTAAGACATATCCTAGTCCGCATTGTGTAACAATCGCTAACACGTATGCAACTAGTTAAAAGCCATAAGCCTGTCTAAAAACGTCGTGCGATCCATCGAAGCACAATCTGATTTACCTACATTCGAACTGTACCCGCGAGCGCATAGAGTCACATACAGGTATTATCTGGGAGTACTAGCATTCCTACAGGAGGATTATGCCAAAGCGGAAAGCAGCTTGCAACAAGCATGGGAATCTTGCTGGTCGAAGTCGCAAAAGAACAAATCGTGAGTTCGAACAATCTAACGCGGGTGGTCACGAAGCTAAAAACACAGGCTCATTCTTACATACCTCATACCCTGTCGCCTGATCACCCAACACAAGATTCCTACGGCTAGTCTTCTCGCTGAGGCGCCTCGTCTAGAACGCATCTTTGGCCCCCTCGTATCATGCATAAAGCGAGGCGACCTCACAGGCTTTGACAAAGCCCTAGCGGATGGCGAGCCCGAGTTTGTCAGACGGCGCATCTTCCTCACTCTAGAGCGGAGCCGGGACATCGCCTTGCGCAACCTTCTCCGAAAGGTCTACCTAGCTGGTGGCTTCGACGATCTCAAGGAAGGACAAACGGAGAAGGACCGGATACGGAAGTCGCGAGTACCACTAGCGAACTTTGCCGCCGCACTCAGGATGGGCATTGCAGGCGAAGGCAGCGGCCAAGCCGTCGAGGACGATGAGGTTGAATGCTTATTGGCAAACCAGATCTACAAGGTGCGCATACCATGCCTGCAACGTTGGGCTCTACTCCACATTTCTGCAGGTCTTATCCAGTGTCGAGGCAACCTCGTCGCGTAGACCACATCGCATCTTGAACCCACTTGGCTAACCCAGATTGCAGGGTCTCATGAAGGGGTACATCTCGCGCGAACACGGCATGGTAGTGATGAACAAGAAGGGCGCATTTCCAGGGACAGGGGTCTGATGCCTAAACACATTTTCGTACTGGATATCTCCTACAGGACTCAACCCATCAATCAACCGTGGTTGCATACCGCGACACGTCACTATCCAAGCTGGGAACGCGCATACACGTTTGCCTGTGTAATAGGCCTCAATGCGCACATAATCACGCCATGCAGTACCACACCATCGCGGCAAAAAAACTTATCAAGAGCACCAATTCAATACAAGCTACCGATGTACCTCAAACTCTGCTACCCTGGTAGTTCCTGTATCTGACCTAAACCCTCGCTTGCACGGTTCGTGAGACAAGCCGGCTCTTCGTGCGCGGCCAGTCACTGTTGTAGGAACCACAAGCCGCGTTCCCGCACAGACATGCTGTCGCCCTATCAGCTGATATCGCGTTGCAGACCCCGCCCACACCCAACGCCAGTCCGCCCTAGTAATCGTCGCGCCATTTGTGCTACCTGCCCGACGCGACCCAAGGCGACTTTTTGCTGTCGTCCCCGCTTCAGCGTGCAGCGATGGTGGTTCTTGGCGCATGTGGATGTCGGCAGAGGTACTATGACTGTACCTACCGACAGTATCGGTACCACGCCTCGCCGTATGAAAGTGTGGGTAAGCTTTCGAGGAGAGGAGTCAGCGGAAAACGATCGTCGGTGTTCCCTCGGGTATGCAGGTTATCGTGTTCCTCCTTGCCTCAACGATGCATCTGGTCCTCCTCCATCCATGTTACTCCGTCTTCGGGCACCGTTATCGTTTACCTAGACATTGCATGCCGTTTCCCATTCCGTTGGTATAGTTGCTGCCTGACTGGCGTAGTGAGCAGCGTTTCCTAGTCCCATGCACCCCAGCTCATAGCTCATTGCTCGCTTTGCGCTCCTCGCTTCCTGCTCCTTGTTGCCGTTTGCAGCCCGCATGTTTTACTTCTATTGTAGTGGCGTATCAAGGCTGCATGTGCTTCGTTTCACCTAGAGCGACTCGACAATTTGTCTTACCCCGCGGATCAGATTGTGCGCTACTTTGCTAGCGATATTGCCTTTTGTCTTGCTGTTCTTCTTGTGGTTCTGATGGTACTTGCGATACTGTTTGGGCACTTTCTTCCCGCCGGCGCGTTTTGCACTGATGGCTTGGACGGAGTGCGGGGGTGGGCGTTCCATTGTTATGTGCTAGAGTGTTTGGGTCGTATTGTGTGGTGTATCGTATAATAAGCAAATATTTAGTGAATTATGTATGTATGTGTGTCTTCGAAATGATCATGGGTTTGCTGGACACCTGCACTTGTGCTCTGTGATATTGTCGGCTTGAATACACAAGAAATCTTTCCCGGTTATATATCTAGGGTCTGTTAAAGTGTGAATGGAATGTTGATGCCGAGTTGCCGGCCAATGATATCAGCCAAGCGAGGGTGGAGACGGAGGAGGGCTGAGTATCAAGAGTTGGAACATAGAGTGGGAGGCCTAACAAATTGCTGCGCTATATCACATTGTTAACCGAAGACTTTGTATTAGTATTCTAATGTCTGAGTTTCATTCATTGTGTTACTAAATGCTATCATTAATTGGGTTAAACAGGTTATGAGATCGACGACCATATCTTGTTACAATTTAGTGCAGCCCTGCTGCAAAAAAGGATACCTCAGACGCGAAATATAGAGACTAAGAGGAAGATAAACGCAGAATAATCGAGTGACAATGGTCACCCACGATAATTTTGTGTCTTGAGAGTCAAACCGATGTGACGAAGGCCTGCATATCGAGGCAACTTCAAGGCCAATGCAGAAGGCGCGAAAGTCAAATGAAACCCAACCTAGGCAAAGAGATAAGTATAGTAGTACAACAGTGGCATGAGTGAGTGCCAGAAAGGTATGTTCAAACTGTAACGCCATGCAGGATCAAGACCGTAACCAAAGAAGAGCCCAGTAAAGAGATGAGGCATAGCCGCGAGGCTCAAACGGAAAGTGTATGTACAAGAAGAGCAAGAAAAGACAGACAAGTGAAATCATTAGTCGGATCCAAGGAAGTGAGGCTGCTGTAAGCGGAAAGCTTCAGCGGATTGAAGGTGATGATAGGTCGTCCATGTGGTTAACCATGGCAACGAACAAGTCGAAGAAGAGCTTGCCACCGTTCTCCATCTCGTTCTGCATAGTGCCGCTGCGCTTGAAGGTGTGTCTGGCTCGGATGATGAGCGCGAGGTAGTGTGCACGGAGCTTCGAATCGTTGTCAGGAGTGTTGGCGTAGGCATAACGGGCAGATGTCAAGATAGTCGAGCACTGGATGCCTGACTGGAGACCTTGCTTCTTCAACGCAAGCTTTTTTAGTTCTTGTAACCCGTACTTGTCAGCTTGACAGTAAATGACGGTATCTTTCAGGATCGGTCCGACCGAGGACTGGACGACAGCTTCATGTGTATTGTTGGTGTTGCCGCCATCCTCAAGATTCCAGCTGTTTCGTTTCTTGTCGTACTCCATGCGCGGGTAGTAGTCGCCCTTGTAGAGATACTCAAGAATCGATGAGAAGACTTCGGGTTCTTCGTCAGGTAGGTCGATGCGCTTGTTGGTAGTCTGAAAGAACTGGCCGCTACAGAGGGTTTGAAACCAAGGAGAGTGAGATAGGACATCTTCGTGCGCTGCGAAGAGTCGCTGTTCGCGGCCGACGGATATGGTGATGATGGCACTGATGGAAAAATTAGCAAAGTCGCTTGGGTTGGTCGGGAATGAATGTACTTACCTTCCTAACGACGGCGATGTTTGATTAGATTGCGGTGATGATGCCTGGGCATGTTGTGCTAGCCTCTCTACTCTCCTCGGCGAATCCCTGAACGAGGGGTTCTTCTTGTGTGATTTAGACTTGGTTGCGCGATGTTTCGAAAAGCTGCCTTCCTGGTGACGTGTGCGGTTTGATGAGAACATGATGAAATATGAAGAGTGCGGTACTGTGCGGAGAGATGTTGTTGATACTTATATGTGCAGTGTGTAGGCAGCAAGCATACGAAACTGAGTAGGCAAGTAGACGACTCGAAAAGAACCTTAGGCAGATACGTCGTAGGGCAAATGAGACAGTAGCACACAAGCACTAGGCGACTGCAGCCGTGTATATATACCTGACTCCTCACAGGAGGCCACTATCTGGCCCTCGGCCAGGGTGAGGGTGAATGGCGACGCGGATTGGACGCGTCCACAGGCCTAACACGTAAACGCGATATCACATGTTCCGCTTTTCCTTTTTAAGAGTTAAGAGTCAGGACGGCTGAGCCCCCGGACCTAGACCAAGTACTTGTGCAAGGTTGTGAAACAAGGGCGGGAACAAAGAAGGCTGATAGCGCTAGTTGGGCGCCGGTGGGTTGGCGTGGTCCTCGAACCGCAAGTAACTAGACATGTTAGAGACGAGCCAGCGAGAGCTGAGGATCGATACTCGCGATGTCTCATCCCATGCTTCTGCTAGAGAGATGCGACGAGCATCACCAGCCTCGGCGGCATTATGAGATGACTGGTCGCAATCTTTGCGCAGGGCTTAATGCCTGCAGCTTGCAGCTTGCGTCGGGAAGGTGGACGCTTTGGCCAGACACCCAAGAAAGTTTGAGGAAAAGCAATCGACGCCGCCGCCGTGCAACAGCCAGCATCGGCTCATCGCTTGCATCTGCGAATCAATGAAAGGCGGCCGTCCACCGGAGGCCCTCTCTAGAGCCCGTTTTCCGTTCCCCTGAGGGGCGAATGTCGCGTTGAAGGACCGAAACCTAGTCAGAAAGGCGTGGCGCGAGACTATGATCCGGTTCCGCGCAATAATGGGATTCGCGGCTGGCAAAAGTGAGGTCAGCGACCATGACACGGTGCCTGGTGCCGTGAAATTGTGCGTTGCTGATCAATAACCCTCAGACGCGAGGGGTGTATGAGTGGAGCGCGTTCAGGCATTCACAATGAAATCGCCCCCTCGACGCGTCCTCACGTGTTCCACTCAAACCCGCATCTGGTTTGGCGCACAACGCTACCAGGGAACCCAACGGCTCTGCAGTTTCACCACGTCCGCAATCATCATAATGGACGGCAGCAACACCTAGTATAACCTGTCGCATCGATTGTGACGTATCGGATATGCAGCAGAGCTCCCCCCTTATTATGCAGCTCTCCATCCTCGGTGGCGTAGTTTCTTGCTTTGAGCTGGTCTTTTTTGTCGGCTTTCAGGAACGCTGGCAGACACTGCATTGTCAACCAGGTCATCATCCACGAAGACTGGCTGCCAGTTAGATAAGTTGTTTTTTATTTTGTCCATTTTCAAGCCCGTCTGCCTTCAGATCGATCGCACCATATTCCAACAGCGCATACAACACTTCTGGACGGCGCGAACTCAGTATGGATAGGCCTCGGGTTCTGCTGCGATCCCCTCGTCTGTTAGCATTTGCTCTCCATCTATTTACTCCGTTGTCTTTTTCGACTTGGAATGATGGGCAAGCATGGGGAATCTCACTCTTATAACCAATTGACTGGAATGCCAAGGACCTTTCCTGGAGACCAGCCAAGCTCGTTTGTTCACTCAAACATCACATTTCTTTAGACCAAAGAAAACACTCACCAGATTTGTTGAGCCATTTGGAGCCTTTTTCGGATGCGACATACGTCTTATACCGGACTGATGAGTCGTTCCTGTTCGTTGCTTCCTTGGTTCTATCTCAAACAGGCGTTGTGTCACACAATTCGCAAGATATATTGAATTCATTGTCAGCATGTACTCCTAACAAGCGCCATGCGTCTTCTTAGACGCCAGCACTACCGAAGAACTTGCTGCGCTGGGTAACACATGAGATATCGCGCTTCCCTTCCTGACCGACTCCCTGTAGTGTTGCGACGTAGGTGACGAAGTCCACCATCTTCAATATACTGGCCAACAATCAATGTTGATGTGTTGCAGTTTCATTCAAGAGTACTCGAGCTTGGCAAATGCCGCTTGCGCCCGGCAGAATCCCACCGACCGCCAGGGGTGCCATAGCCGGTATTACACGTCCGATATTGTCCAGTAGGGGCTCTTTTGTTCGTAAGAGATGAATAATGACGACGATCTTCGCCGCTGGTACTTGCACACAGCTGCAACCGACCACGAGAAACAGACTCTTTGGCTTGATCAATGGGATTCCAGATGGCAGCATTCATTTTAATTGTATAGAAGTGACCGGATACTATGACACTTTGGACCACCAAAGTGTAGGAGCTTTTCCTCGTAGCTCATCTTCACGGAGAATGTGAGCTCGGGATGAATTGGAGCTGAGATCATGGCCCCAGTTCCACGCTATGCGTTGCATACGCAAGGATGCTGACTGCCTTGTCTGGACTGCCGCTCAGTAGCGCGGCCAGATGCAACTCAAGCCTTGGAGTCTTTCAGAGATTGATACCAAGACACTCGGGACCTTCATGGATGCCGCGCTGCAGATCTCATGAACTGAACTGGAAAACTCGTGAGATCGATGGTAAAGATGGCGGGCTATCCTTACCTCAACGGTGTTTTTTAGGTGCATGTGTCGAACGTCAAGGGTGCTCATTACAAGGAACCTTTGAAGAATCACGCCCCACACCGGGCAACACGTTGGGCGGCCATCTAATTAGATGACCCAGCAAGTGCAGTAGTATGGCAGTCACTACCAGCCTGCATTGGAGAGGGAAGCTAGCCATGTGTACTTAGTATAAGAGCTCTGGAGATCCGCACTCAGCTGAATCGTCACAGCTTGATCAATGGCTGGCACTGCGGTTGTCAAGGCCCTTGTGGCATCTTTGCTTCTGGGTTCAGGCGCTTCATCGTCTCCTTTGGTTAAGAGACAAACCACGCTCACGCTTGATGGTGTACAGGAGCAGGCCCTTGCTAATGCGTACAAGGTACTGGATGGGACTCTATCGGATGGCCTGAACAGGTCCACATCATGTAACAAAGACATTGTTGCTGTACGCAAAGAATTGTAAGTACTTCTGGAAATGATTCGACGTACGCGTTAACACATGATAGCGGCGACCTCACTAAAGAGGAGCGGAAGGCATATACAACAGCCGTAAATTGTATTTTAAAGGCTCCATCAAAGCTTCCTGCCGGTCAATACCCGGGCGCAAAGTCTCGCTACGATGATTTTGTAGTCGTCCACATGAATATGACGCCATCCGTTCATGCCACCGCAAACTTCATGCACTGGCATCGCTACTACATATGGGCGTATGAAACAGCGCTTCGCACGGAATGCGGCTACGAAGGCTACCAGTATGTGTCAATCTACGAGGTTTATACGAAGTGAACACTAACCTAGTATCTCTTATCACAGGCCCTACTGGAACTGGGCAAAGTATAAGGACTTGGTCAACAGCCCTATCTTCAACGGCGATGAGTGGAGCATGGGTGGCAACGGCGATCCAATTGGCCCACACGCTGGCATGAGTGTAGGACCGGGACAAACGCTTCCAGGCGGCCCAGGCGGTGGTTGCATATCTAAAGGTCCTTTTACCAACCTGACAATCCGTCTCGGCCCCATAGCATCCACCATGGACCCTAAGCTGAACATCAAGCCCAATCCGCGTGCTGATGGCTTTGGTGACAATCCTCGCTGCCACCGTCGTGACGTGAGTAACTTCTTCACAGAAAGTTACTTGCGTCCTCAGGATCTCCTATCCCACATCACCAGCAACAAAGCCATCGGTACCTTCCAAGATTCTCTCCAGGCCAGCAATACCAACAACCTTGCTGTGCTTCACATTGCTGGTCATTTCAGCATATGGGGCGACCCTGGCGGTGATGTGTACGTGAGCCCTGCTGAACCAGCCTTCTGGCTACACCACAGCCAGCTCGATAGACACTGGTGGATGTGGGCCATGTATCAGGAGAAGGAGATCAAGTCTCGGACGAGTATGTACGAAGGTGGCACCCATTGGCTGATACCCAACAGTCCTAGAGGCAAATCGACAGATGAGCAGGAGCTGAACGTTGCAGCTCCACCGGGCAAGAATCATCTTGAAAGCAATCAGTTTTTTTCTACCACAGCAGGGCCGCTGTGCTATGTATATGCTTAAAAAAATCGAGGACCTCACTCGCATGTCTGAACGACTTGCCCATTTAGCTATCATGTGCTGATCAGCATTGCGTCTTAATATAATTTGATTCTGTTTTCGCACCATCTCTGCGCTTTCGTACGTGTCCAGGTGTCGTTTTGGTGTTTCCAATATCTAGATCTGCCCTCGGCTGCTATTATCAGTCCCGAGAGCGATGCCTCCCACCTTGACCATCTTCGAAAGACGGGATACTCTTGCCTCTCTTGCCCAATCGAGAAGGTAAAAAAAGTCCAGGTATTCACTTGTCGCGTAAGCAGACACACGTGATGACGGGATTCTAGCGCGACGCGCTACCGGTAGATCATCCAGTTTGAGAAGCGACGGATGACATCGGTGGTCTTGTTTCACCCACCCACCACCCCGCCACATCGAGAACTGCCGGTACCAATGTATCAACAGTCACGAAGATGGCGACCCCGCAAGCGAAACGTCGCCGGCTAAATGAAGCCACCAAGACGCTCCAGAAGCCGTTCAAATCGCCGTTCCGCACGCCCTTGAAGCCTAGCATTGGAGACGATCCGCCATCCTCAGATCCGCCTGAGCTACACACTCCTGCCCGCAAGGCCTCGGAGACAAATTTCAACACTGCCAGGAATATCGCTCCTGCGAGCCATTATGCACAGCACTCAACCACCGCTGAGCCTTCTACACGGCCACTGCCAACGCCGGCAACGTCCAAGGTGACAGCACGTGTCTCGAAAACTCTCGTCTCACGGCCAAACACAACCACACCTTTGCGGCTCGCTTCGAAGAAGACAGCATCGAAACCCTCAGTTGCACGCGAGATCATGCAACTCCGCAATGAGATCCAGATGCTTACACAAGCTCAGACCCTCGCTACCTCTACAAAAGACGACGACTTGGTTATGCTAATAGACAAATGGCGCACAGCGAGTCGTGCAGCTGCCGAAGAGTTGTTTGGAAGTACTCGAGACAGGGTCAATAGAATGGGAGGGGTAGGCGCGTGGAAGGAACGTGAGAAGGAATCAAAAGAACGGCAGATGCAATGGGATAAGGAAGAGATGGAGGCAGAGCGAGAGAAGATGGAAAAAGCCAAAGAGAGCGGAGATGTCTCGGA
>Ga0265797_10012767_pt1 | contig 10235 bp, 6 predicted proteins | sample P2T30metagenome_FD_192433 | JGI IMG/M metagenome (GOLD analysis project Ga0265797, IMG submission 192433) | Plant litter microbial communities from East Loma Ridge, Irvine, California - P2 T30 | ecosystem: Environmental > Terrestrial > Plant litter > Unclassified | place: USA: California... | reverse complement strand
GTTTCTGGTCAGCGCCGACAGCAAAGTGCTGGTGCACCCGGACAAGGCCCTGGTGATGAAGACCCTGGCTGACGTCTACCCCAAAGACACACCGAAAATCAGCACCGACTTCAGCGAAGTTCAGGCCAATGGCAAGGCCAATATCGTGACGTTCACCCCGATCAAGGGACTGCCCTCGGTGAACTGGTACCTGGGCATCTCGGTGGATAAAGACAAGTCGTTCGCCATGCTCAGTGAATTCCGTACCTCGGCGGTCATCGCCACGATCATCGCCGTGGTGATCATCATCGCGTTGCTGGGCATGTTGATCCGCGTGTTGCTGCAACCGCTGCACCTGATGACCCGGGCCATGGAGGACATCGCCGACGGCGAAGGCGACCTGACCCGTCGCCTGACCATCCAGAACAACGACGAATTCGGCACCCTGGGTACGGCGTTCAACCGTTTCGTCGAGCGCATTCATACCTCGATCCGCGAAGTATCGTCGGCCACCGAACAAGTCAATGAGGTCGCACTGCGGGTGGTCAGCGCCTCCAACTCGTCGATGGTCAATTCGGACGAACAGGCCAACCGCACCAACAGCGTCGCGGCGGCCATCAACCAACTGGGCGCGGCCGCCCAGGAAATTGCCCGTAACGCGGCGCAAGCCTCCAACCAAGCCAGCGATGCGCGGCATCTGGCCGAAGACGGCCAGCAGGTAGTGGAGCGCAATATCAAGGCGATGACCCAGCTGTCGAGCATGATCAGCGCCTCCAGCACCCATATCGAGGCGCTGAACAGTAAGACGGTGAATATCGGCCAGATTCTGGAAGTGATCACCAGTATTTCCCAGCAGACCAACTTGCTCGCGCTCAACGCTGCCATCGAAGCCGCGCGTGCCGGTGAAGCTGGCCGCGGGTTCGCGGTAGTGGCCGATGAAGTGCGTAACCTGGCGCATCGCACCCAGGAATCGGCGCAACAGGTGCAAAAGATGATCGAGGAACTGCAGGTCGGCGCCCGCGACTCGGTGAGCACCATGAGTGAAAGCCAGCGCCACAGCCAGGACAGCGTGGAAATCGCCAACCTGGCCGGCGAACGCTTGAACAGCGTGACTCAACGCATTGGCGAAATCGACGGCATGAACCAGTCCGTGGCCACTGCCACCGAGGAACAGACGTCGGTGGTGGAGTCGATCAACATGGACATCACCGAAATCAACACCCTCAACCAGGAAGGCGTGGAAAACCTGCAATCGACGCTGCGCGCCTGCTCGGACCTGGAGCGCCAGGCCGCACGACTCAAGCAAATGGTGGGCAGCTTCCGGATCTGATAGATAACGCGGGCTTGCCCTGATGCCAGTCCGTTAACGCGAACACCGTACCTGTGGCGAGGGAGCTTGCTCCCGCTGGACTGCGCAGCAGGCCCATTGTTTGGGGCCGCTTCGCGGCCCAGCGGGAGCAAGCTCCCTCGCCACAGGTACGGGTTCGCCTTAACTGACTGGCATTAGGGCTTGCCCCCTCCCACAGTTGACCTGCGTCACCTGGAGCAGCGTGTTCGCATAACAGGTAAACTCCCCTCCTTTTCATCTTCTCCACGGAGTTCGCCTTGCGTCTGTTTCATACCTCCGACTGGCACCTTGGGCAAAACCTGCACGGCCAGGAACGCGACTTCGAACATGCCTGTTTCCTCGAATGGCTGCTCGGCCAGTTAAAAGCCGAGCGCCCGGATGCGCTGCTGATCGCCGGCGATATATTCGATACAGTCAACCCGCCGCTCAAGGCCCAGGAGCGGCTGTATGACTTCATCATCGGCGCCCATGAACAAAACCCGAACCTGACGATTGTGATGATTGCCGGCAATCATGACTCAGGCTCGCGCATCGAACTGCCCGCCCCGCTGATGCGCCGTCTGCGCACCCACGCGTTGGGCCGCGTGCTGTGGCTGGATGATGGCCAATTGGATGCCGAACGCCTGTTGATCCCGTTGCCGAACGCCAAAGGCAAGATCGCCGCCTGGTGCCTGGCGCTGCCCTTCCTGCGCCCGGCGGAAGTCACCGGTGCACACCTGGGCGATGACTACCTGCGCGGTATCGGCCAGGTGCATGAATGGCTGATTGCCGCCGCCAACGCCAAGCGCAACAAAGGCCAGGCGCTGATTGCCATCAGCCATGCACACATGGCCGGGGGTTCGGTGTCGCAAGATTCCGAGCGCAGCCTGATCATCGGCAACGCCGAGGCGCTGCCGGCCACCCTGTTCGATCGAAGTGTCGGCTATGTTGCCCTGGGCCATCTGCACAAGCCGCAAAAGGTGAATGGCGAAGAGCGCATTCGCTACAGCGGCTCGCCGATTCCGCTGTCGTTTTCCGAAATTGGCTACAAGCACCAGATTCTCGACGTGACGTTTCAGGGCGAAAGGCTGGTCAGCGTCGAACCGCTGCTGATTCCGCGCTCGGTCAATCTGCAACGCCTGGAGGCTGCGCCCCTGGCGGACATCCTCAAGGCCCTGGCCGAATTGCCCGATGTCGACCTGCTCGCTGAAACCCAGCGTCACCCCTGGCTGGAAGTGCGGGTGCTGCTCGACGAACCCCAGCCAGACCTGCGCCAGCAGATCGAAACCGCCCTGCACGGCAAGGCCGTGCGCCTGGTGCGCATCGCTGCCGAATACGCAGGCAAGGGCCCGCGCGAAGACGGCGACGAAGACCGCCTGGTCGAACTCGACCAGCTCACGCCCCAGGAGCTGTTCAGCCGCGCCTGGCAGGACAGCTACGGCAGCGAAGTGGACGAACAGACCTTGAAGGACTTCGCCGTGCTGCTCCAGGAAGTGCAACAGGAGGGCGAAGAGCCATGAAGATCCTCGCCATCCGCCTGAAAAACCTCGCCTCCCTGGCCGGGCCGTTCGAGATTGACTTCACCGCCGAGCCGCTGGCCAGCGCCGGTCTGTTTGCCATCACAGGGCCCACGGGCGCCGGTAAAAGCACCCTGCTCGATGCCTTGTGCCTGGCGCTGTTTGGCGCGGTGCCACGCCTGGGCGATACCGGCCAGGCGAAGATGCCGGACGCCGACAGCGATATTTCCATTGGCGATGCGCGTACCCTGCTGCGTCGCGGTACCGGCGGCGGCTATGCCGAGGTGGATTTCGTCGGCGTCAGCGGCCGCCGTTACCGCGCGCGCTGGGAAGCCAACCGCGCCCGCGACAAGGCCAGCGGCAAGTTGCAGGCCAGCCGCCAAAGCCTGATCGACATGGACAGCGAGCAACTGCTGGCCAGCCAGAAAACCGAATACAAGACCCAGCTTGAACTGGCCCTGGGCCTGAACTTCGAGCAGTTCACCCGTGCCGTGCTGCTGGCGCAGAGCGAGTTCAGCGCCTTTCTCAAGGCCAACGACAACGAGCGCAGCGAACTGCTGGAAAAACTCACCGACACTGCGCTTTACACCCAACTGGGGCGCCGCGCCTTCGACAAGGCCAAGGACGCCAGGGACGCCCACAAGCAGTTGCAGGACCAGGCCACCGGCGTGGTGCCCCTGGCGCCCGAAGCCCGCGCCGAACTCGACCAGCAACTGGCCCAGGCGCAACACCAGCTCAAGACCCAACAAGCCCAACTCAAGCAACTGGAGCTGCAACACACCTGGCTCAAGGAACTGGGCGAATGGCAGGAGCGCCAGCAAAGCGCCGCCGAGCAGTTGCAGCAAGCCCAACAACACTGGAACAGCCAAGGCCAGCAACGCCAGGATTTGACACGCCTGGACCAGCTCGCCCCGCAGCGCCATCACTTCGTGCGCCGCGCGGAACTCGACGCATTGCTGGCCCCGCTTGCCGAGCAGATTCAGCAGCACCTGGACCAGCAAACCGCGCTGCACAGCCGCCAGGAACAGGCGCAACAGCAGCAGGCCAGCGCCCAGTCGGCACTCGCCCAAGCCCAGCACGACCAGGCGAACGCCGCGCCCTTGTTGCGCCAGGCCTTCGACGCACAGACCACCCTCGCCCACTTGACCAGGGAACTGGCCAGGCGCACCGAGGACAAGCAGCAGCACGAAAGCGCCTGCAGTGACGGCCAGGCCTTGCTCACGGGCTTGCAAGCCAGGCAGGCCGAGGTCGCCGAGCGTCTGCAACGCCTGGCCACCGAGCTTGAACGCAGCGCCGCCCTCGCCCCGTTAAGCGATGCCTGGAGCGCCTACCGCGACCGCCTGCAACAGTTGGTGCTGATCGGCAATCGCCTGAACAAAGGCCAGGCCGAGCTGGCGCAGCTCGAGGCGCGTGCCACCAGCGCCACCGAGCAGTTCGCCCAGCAACGTGACGCGCTGAACCTGCTGTATCAGGAAGCCGGCGCCGAACCGCAGGCCGTCGCCGAGCAGATCCAACTGCTCGCCAGCCTGTTGCAAGACAATCGCAAGCAGCAACGCGCCTTCGAAGACCTCACCCGGCTATGGGACAGCCAGCAGCAGCTGGATCAACAGGCGGCCAACCTCACGCAGAAACTGGCCCACGCGCAGCAGCAACGCGAACAATTGAACCAGACCGGCCTGCACACCAAGGCCGAATTGGCCGTGGCCGAGCAAACCCTGACGGTGACCAAGCAACTGCTGGAGCGCCAGCGTTTGGCGCGAAGCGCCAGTGTCGAGGAGTTGCGCGAGCAGTTACAGGATGACCAGCCGTGCCCGGTGTGCGGCAGCCATGAGCATCCCTATCACCAGCCTGAAGCGTTGTTGCAGAGCCTCGGCCGGCATGACGAGAACGAAGAAGCCACGGCGCAGAAAGCCGTGGACAGCCTCAAGGAAAGGCTCACCGAGCTGCGTGGCGAAGTGGGCGGGTTGATCGCCCAGCAGAAAGAGTTCTTGCAACAGCAGGAGCAGCTGGCGACGCAACAACAGGGCCTCACGCCCAGCCTGCACGCGCATCCGCTAAGCGCCGCCCTGTTCAACCAGGAGGGCGCCAAACGCAGCGCCTGGCTGGCCCAGCAACTCGACCAACTCACGCAAAGCATCACCCAGGATGAACAACGCCAAGGCGCCCTGCTCAACCTGCAGCAAAACGCCGGGCGTTTGCAGCAACAGTTGCAAGCTGCCCAGGAGGCTAGCCAGCAAGCCCGTCAGCTGCTGGTGGACCAGCAGCGCGAACTGGCCAGCGACCGCGAACGCCTCGACGCCGAACTCAACGCCTTCGCCGGCCTGTTGCCGGCCGAAACGCTGGAGGGTTTACGCAGCGAACCGGCGGCGACTTTCATGCAACTGGACCAGCAGGTCTCCCAGCGCCTTGAGCACGTGGGCCATCAGCGCGATGAATTGGCTGAGCAGCACGAGCGCCAGCAGGCCATCGAGAAAGAACAGACCCATCAGCAGCATCGCCAGCAACAACTGGACGCTGCGGTGCAGCAAGTAACCGATCTGACCCAGCAGCAACAGGCCGCCCAGCAAACACTCAGTACCCTGCTGGGCGACCACGCCAGTGCCGAACAGTGGCAACTGCAACTGGACCAGGCAGTGGTACAGGCACGCCAAAGCGAAGCCGACGCCAACCAGCAGTTGCAGGCATTGCACAACGCCCTGATCCAGCTGGCCGCCGACCTCAAAGCCCAGCAGGAGCGCCAACAGGCATTGGCCGCCGAACAGCAAAGCCTCGACGTGCGCCTGGGCGAATGGCGCGCCCAGCACCCGGAACTGGACGACGACGGCCTGAGCCACCTGCTGGCCTTTGATGAAACACAGGCCAACCAACTGCGCCAACAGCTGCAACACAGCGAAAAGGCCGTGGAACAAGCCAGCGTCCTGTTGCGCGAGCGCGAGGAACGCCTCGCCGGGCACCAGGCCTTACACAATGGCAACCTCGACGCCGAGCAGTTGGACGCCGCCCTGGCCGCGCTCAATCAACAGCTGGCGGACAGCGAGAAACACTGCGCCGAACTGCGCGCGCGCCAGGCCGAAGACCAACGTCGTCAGGACGCCAACCACGCCCTCGCCGAGCAGATCGCCAAGGCCTATGACGAATGGCAGCGTTGGGCGCGCCTGAGTGCGCTGATCGGCTCGGCCACCGGCGACACCTTCCGCAAAATCGCCCAGGCCTACAACCTGGACCTGCTGGTGCACCACGCCAACGTGCAACTGCGCCAACTGGTGCGCCGCTATCGCTTAAAACGCGGCGGCAGCATGCTCGGGTTGCTGGTGATGGACACGGAAATGGGCGATGAACTGCGCTCGGTGCATTCGCTGTCCGGTGGCGAAACGTTCCTGGTTTCGCTGGCCCTGGCCCTGGGCCTGGCATCGATGGCGTCGAGCACCTTGAAGATCGAGTCGCTGTTTATCGACGAAGGGTTCGGCAGCCTCGACCCCGAGTCACTGCAACTGGCCATGGACGCCCTCGACGGCTTGCAAGCCCAGGGCCGCAAGGTGGCGGTGATTTCCCACGTGCAGGAAATGCACGAGCGCATCCCGGTGCAGATCCAGGTCAAACGCCAGGGCAATGGCTTGAGTACCCTGGAGGTCAAATGAGCGAGGCGTTGCTGTATTCGTTCCGGCGCTGCCCCTACGCGATGCGTGCGCGGTTGGCGTTGCGCTATGCAGGCGTACCGGTAGACATCGTCGAGGTCAGCCTCAAGGCCAAGCCGGCCGAAATGCTGGCACTGTCGCCCAAGGGTACGGTACCGGTGTTGAGCGTGGAGGGTCGAGTGATTGAGGAGAGCCTGGACATCATGCAGTGGGCGTTGGCGCAAAACGATCCCGACGATTGGCTGCTGCAAGGCGACCCTGCAGTGCTGGCGTTGATTGCCGAGAATGATCAGGGGTTCAAACATCACTTGAATCGATACAAGTACGCCGAGCGCTACCCGCAACACCCGATGGCGCATTATCGGGCCGAGGGCGAGCAGTTCTTGCAGAGGCTGGAGGCGTTGCTCGTGGACCGTGACTACTTGCTCGCCGCGCACATGAGCCTGGCGGATGCGGCCGTCGCGCCGTTCGTGCGCCAGTTTGCCCATGTCGATCGCGAGTGGTTTGCGGGCACCCCCTATCCACGGCTACAGGCGTGGCTGCAGCGGTTTCTGGAGTCTCCATTGTTTACAGCGGTAATGGCAAAACCCTGAATCGCGACTCGGTCCCATGTGGGAGGGGGCTTGCTCCCGATAGCAGCTCGTCAGGCACTGCAGGTGTGACTGATGTACCGCTATCGGCAGCAAGCCCCCTCTCACATAGGGCCTCTGTAGCCTGTGCTCAGTGCTGGATTTTGTGATCCAGCGCTGCGTAGAAATTGGCGCTTTGCTGCAGGTATTTCTGGGTGTAGGCGCTGGTGCTGGATTTTTTGCCGGTGACTTCCACGCTGGCGGCGGCAGGCAGTGCAACGGTCGCGGAAACAGCGGAAGCGGCGATGATCGAGAAGAGATTGAAGTTCATGATGGTAACCCTCGTGTTCGTTTGGTTGGATGGCCGGTGGAGGCCTTGGAACCCAACTTACGCCCGAGGGTTGAACCTTTGAAATGCTTTGAAACATTAGCCGCTATCAATACAATTAATACAACGGCTCAGGCCCCGCTCAGCGGGGCCTGTGGCTTATTGACGCACCAGAAACTTAAGGTCGCTGGGCGCATCGATCGGCTGTTTCTGCACGGTTTTACCCAGCAGGCCGGTCTTGGGGTCGCGCTCGATCACCACGATTTCGTTGCTTTTCTGATTGGCCACCAGCAGGAACTTGCCGCTCGGGTCCAGGCTGAACTCGCGCGGGTGATCGCCTTCAACAGAGCGGCGCTGCAGTTCCTTCAGGTGCGCGGTGGCCGGGTCGATGCTGAACACCAGCATCTGATTGGTGGTGCCACGGTTGCTGACGTACAGGAACTTGCCGTCGCTTGAGGCGTGCAAGGCCGCTCCAGCCTTGTCGGACACTGGCTGGCCAGCGGCGAAGTCCACCAGTTGGGTCTGGCTCAGTTTGCCGTCGTGGTAATCGAACACCGCCACTTGCGCGCTCATTTCGGTGGTGAGCCAGGCGTGCTTGCCGTCGGCACTGAACAGCAGGTGACGCGGGCCGCTGCCGGGCGGCAGTTGCACAGCGGCCGGGTCGGCTGGAGTCAATGGCAGCTCATGGTTGGCCTTGGGGTCGTAGCGGTAGGCAAACACCTTGTCGGCCCCCAGGTCCTGGACGAACACATACTTGCCATCGGGTGACGACACCACCGAATGCACATGGTTGGACGCCTGGCGCTCGGGGTTGACGCCGCTGGCCGGGTGCCCGCTCATTTGCACCGGCGCCGACAGCTTGCCCTGTGCATCGACCGGCAGAATCGCCAGGCTGCCGCCCGGGTCCTGCAGCACCGAATAGTTGGCCACGAACAGGTAACGGCCATCGCCGGCCAGGCTCGAATGGGTCGGCTCGTTGCCCAGGCTCTGGACCTGGTTGATCAAGGTCAGCTGATGGGTGCCGGCGTCAATGCTGTAGCTGCTGACGCGGCCGACCGGGTCCTTCTGGCCGGGGCCATTTTCGTTGACCACGAACAAGTGCTTCTGGTCCTTGGAGACCGTCAGCCACGACGGGTTTTGCGCCTTCGCCGCCAGCGCCGGCTGGCCCTGGAACTGCCCGGTGCTGCTGTTGAACTGCAACCGGTAGATGCCTTCGCTGGTGCCGGCGGTGTAGCTGCCCACCAGCAGTTCATAGGTGTCGGCGGGCGCGGCTTGCACCGACATCGCGCCGACGCTGCCCGCCATCAGCAGGGGCCAGAATTTACGCATGTTCATCCGTTTCGTCCTCGTCGTTATTGTCATTGTCACCGATAGAACCGTGCATGCAGACCAACCGGTGCTCGCCGGCATCGCTGCTCAGTGTCCAGGACCCTGTGGCGTCATCGCGCGTTGCCGCCTGCAGTTGCGCCAGGCTGAACACCCAGTGTTTGGGCGCCCGCCCGTCCAGGCAAGTAATGCGCAACGTTTGCGCGTTCAGTTGGAAGTCAAAAGTGTACAGCCCGTCGATTTCCACCATGTCACAGGTTTGCAGGGCACTGAGCAAGCTATCGGTCATAACCATCTTTCATCAGGTTCAAAACGCCCATCATAGGCCAGTTTGCGCCTCGCGCCTAAAGCCCTAACCGGCTACCACCTCGCGCAGCAGGCCGACACTACCTTTGGCGATGACTTCCCGATCAACGTAAAGGAACGCCAATGCCTGATTCAACCCGCGACACCCCAGCCGACCTGCTGCAACAGGCGGTTGCCGCCCAGTTCGCCACACGCCCGACCCTGCGCGACGTCGCCGCGCACAGGCTGTCGGAACTGCTCAAGGAAAAATTCCCGCTGCTGACCCAGCCGCCCGCCGACCTGCGCCTGGCGCAGCCGCGTGACGGCGGCGGACGGGCCTTGCTCCCGCTGTTGACCGTGGCCCTGGAGTATCTGGCCACTGACAGCTACCCGGATATGTCGACGCGTGGCGGTCTGGACGGCTACCTGAGCGACGCCACCGGCACGCGGCTCAGTTATCAAACCGACGGCCCAAAAGATTATGATCTGAGCGTCATTGAAGCCGTGATCCGTGAGTTGGCCCACGTCCTGTTCATTGGTTTTCAGGACGCCGTGACGGCGTACTGGGGCCAGGCCGGCAACGCCAGCGACAGCCGCTGGAAATGGCTGGCGGACATGCTCCAGGCTCGGCTGCGCCGCATGGCCGTGGACCAGTTGGGCAACGACGCCGAGCCCCTCAACGTGCTCAGCGCTCTGGCCCGCTGCCCCGACCGGGAAGACCGCGTACGCCAACCATGGCCCGATAAAGCCGTGCACGCCTATACCCTGGAAACCCGCCTGAAACAGGGCAAAAAGCGCCTGAGCGTGCAGTCGGCCGACCTCTTGCTGGTCAGCGGCACGCAGGTGTTGCTGTGTGGCCTGTCCGGTCAAATCGAGCCCTTCGACAGCCTGGATGACTTTGGCCAAGCCTGGGGCGAGCGCATGGCCAGGCAGTTTGTTGCCGGGCAGATTACCTGGAGTCAATACGAGCCGGACGGCAATATTTTCGAGGTGCAGGCGGCCCTTGTGCTTAACCAGCAACTGGACGACCTGGCCGCTATCAGTCTGCCCGCCCATTCAAGCGTTGAGGATCTGGAGCGACTTTTCGCCGCCGTCACCGATCCGGCGCGCCTGCTGACCGCCCTGCCCGGAGCCCGCGCACAGCCGCAGTCCTCACTCAAGGCTGCGTTGCCCGGCTGGCTGCAACGCGCTTCGCCCGCCGATCAGTTTACTTACCATCAATACGTACTCGAACAGGCCATCATCAAGCGCGAAGCCCTGGGCGATCCA
>Ga0265797_10012766_pt1 | contig 10236 bp, 10 predicted proteins | sample P2T30metagenome_FD_192433 | JGI IMG/M metagenome (GOLD analysis project Ga0265797, IMG submission 192433) | Plant litter microbial communities from East Loma Ridge, Irvine, California - P2 T30 | ecosystem: Environmental > Terrestrial > Plant litter > Unclassified | place: USA: California... | reverse complement strand
CGGAAGTTTAATTGGTGGATCTATGTCCAACAGCCAATGGGCAGGCGTTTTCGAAAAAGTCTATCCAATTGGTGCACAGGTAGGGCTTCTTGCCTACGGAAGAAAGCAGGAATCTGAGGCATATGAAATGGGATTGCAGTTAATGGCAATGGCAGGGTACGACCCTCGAGGTGCAACCGCTTTCTGGCAAAGGATGGAAGCATCTTCCACAGGAAGCAGACAGCCGGAATTTTTATCAACTCATCCAAATCCAGCAAACAGAATTGCAGACCTTAACGCTGATATGCCAAAAGCGCTTGAATTTTATAAAGCAGCAGGCGGTAAACTTTAATTTTTTTATTTGAATTTATATAAAATTTAAAAACATAAATATGAAAAGTTTAATTGTCATCGGTATAATCCTTTTTGGTCTTGGGGCATTGTTATTTTATCTGAATGATATGGCAATAGACCTCAGAGTCATCTACGGCGCACTTTCAGGAATCGGAATTGGGCTGGTCATAGGCGGCTTGGTTGGCTACGTAAGCAAAGGAAATGCTGTAAAAGAAGCACAACTGAGAAACGAGTTCAAACAGCTGCAGAAAGAAAAAGCAGAATTGGAAAAACAAAGGGTTGAAAATAACCTTAACAGTGGTCTTTAATTTTAGAGACTTCTTATAAACTGACCAGGCGTTGTCTTGGTATATTTTTTAAATATCTTATTAAAATAAGTGATATTATTAAAACCTGTAGCATAGCAGCTTTCTGCTATGCTTTTTTCTTGTGACAGCAAAACACAAGCTTTATCGATTCGGTATCTGTTCACAAACTCCACAAAAGTGATAGAAGTTGCTTTTTTGAAAAAGTTACAGAAAGCGGGTTTCGTTAAATTTGCTAAATCAGCAGCCTGCTGAATGTCGACTTCATTCTGGTAACCATTCTCGACATAGGTGAAAACAGCTTCCAGGCGTACTCTGTTTCTGGAAACAATGGTGTAAGGCATTATTTCCGTATTCAACAATTCAATATCATCTGTTTTTGACAGTTCAAAAAGAAGATCCAACAACAGCAGATACCTCACATAGCCTTCTGCCTTTGTAATTTTTTCTAATTTCGGAATCATCTTTTTCTTTACTTCAGACGAAAAAAGAACACCATATCTGGACATTTCCAAAAGCCTTTTGATAGAGTTAGTCTCGGGCTCATTTTCTGGTAGAGAAAGGATTTCTTCCTTAAACAGAATCACAATTTCCTCGTGCGGATCCGTCGCATTGAGACCCAATCCCGAGTGTGGAATGTTGGACCCGATCAAAGCTAAAGCTCCATCTTCGAAGTGACTTTTGTGGTAACCAACGTGCCGTGTTCCTTTACCTTTGAGCACACAAACAATCTCAATTTCAGGATGATAGTGGTATTTCCAGTTCAGTTCTGAGATTGGGATATCCTTAATATGCAGAACTTTGAAGGAGCTGTTGTCGTCCGGAGAAATATGTTCTAGAATTACTTTCATTCCAGTTAATCTTAATTTTGCGTAAAAATAAACAAAACATATTAATATTGTTCTGTTTTTTATTTATTGAGTTATAAGAAATTAGAGTAAGAGCCTTTACTTTTGTAAAGCAAAATCAATTTCTCACAGGATCGGTTTTGTGAATTTTTAAGGTCTATATATGAAGAAGGCTGGAAATTAATTTTTCCAGCCTTCTCATATTTTGTAAAGTACCGTTTTAGTTAAAGTTATATCCAATTCCCAGGATAAACATACTTGGTCTGTTATCATACCTGATTTCTGTATTGTTTCCAGAGGCATCTGCAACAGTATTGATAAATTTTCTACTGTCTTTAGAAAAGGCACCCTCATATCGTGCATTTATAACAAATTTTGAAAGCGTAGCCTGTGCTCCAAACTGATAGCCTACTGTAAATTCATTTTTAGCATCTTCTTTAAAAGTTGCATAATCTTTATTTGCAGATAAGTTATAGGATGCAACAGGTCCAACAAAAGCTGCTAGTTTTCCTAAAAGGAAATTATGTCCTAATAACACTGGAACATCAATTCTGTCGTTTTTTGCCTCCAATTCTACACCATCGATGGTATTTTTGTTCTTGAAAGAGGTATAGTAGATTTCCGGCATTACAAACCAGCCTCCAACAGGCGATCCAATTTTTGCAGCTAATCCTACATTAAAGCCGGATGTGTTGTCTCCTTTGCTGTCTATTGCGCCATTCACAGTGCCTTTCAGGTTATCCCATGTTGCGGACGATGTATTAAATAATGCATTTGCTCTTACGCCAAATGTAACTTGCGAATATGCAAATACACTTGCCAATACCGCTACGGTACTAATCAGTTTTTTCATTGTCTTCCGGTTTATCGTTAATTAAACTTGTTTGATGATTTTCCAGCATAAACTCGCGCAACTGCTTAAACAGTTCTGAAGAATATACAAAATCTAATAAATTTTTATTTTTTGCTGTGGTGAGCATAGATTTGTCTCCTTCCCATTCTTTGATCCCCAGGCGGAGATAAAGAATTTTTTCCCCAATAGTCATCACAGAGTTCATATCGTGCGTATTGATAATTGTGGTTGTATTGTATTCTCTGGTAATCTCTAATAGCAGGTCATCTATCACGTTCGATGTATACGGATCCAGGCCAGAGTTAGGTTCGTCACAGAAAAGATATTTTGGATTGTTGACGATAGCTCTTGCAATGGCAACCCTTTTCTGCATCCCACCAGAGATTTCGGATGGGTATTTTTTGTTCGCTTTGTCCAGATTGACTCTTCCGATTACTTCCAGAACTTTTCTTTTCTTTTCGCGATAGGTGAGGTTGGTAAACATATCCAGCGGGAAACTGATGTTCTCTTCCACTGTCATAGAGTCGAAAAGCGCACTTCCCTGGAAAACGGTTCCAATCTCCGATCGCAGAACCTGCTTGTCCTCCCGGGACATTGTCATGATATCCCTGCCATCAAACAAAATACTGCCACTGGAAGGTTCGTAGACATTTAGCAGCGATTTCAGGAAAACAGTTTTTCCCGATCCACTCTGTCCTATGATTAGATTTACTTTTCCTGTCTCAAATGTTGTGGTGATGCCTTTCAGAACCTCTACATCATTGAAGCTTTTTCTTAATTCTTTAACTTCTATCATTAGCTGAGTAACATCTGGGTTAATAATAAGTTCATGATAATCACCGCAATCATTGTCCATACAACGGCTTGCGTACTTGCGCGCCCAACCTCCAGAGACCCGCCTTTAACATTATATCCAAAATAAGCCGGAATTGTTGCAATTAAGAATGCAAAAGCTGCTGTTTTGACAAAGGCATACCAGATAAAATATGTTGGCATGTACATTTGGATTCCTGTTATATAATCTGCCTTCGTCCAGCTGCCTGTTGCGGCGCCCGCAAAGTAACCTCCCAAAATCCCTACGACAATACTGATCGCAATCAGGATTGGATTGAAAACCACGCTGGCAACAATCTTTGGTAAAATAAGGAAGTTGGCCGAATTGACACCCATAATATCAAGAGCGTCAATCTGCTCTGTCACACGCATTGTTCCTATACTGGATGCAATGTAGGAGCCGACTTTACCCGCCAAGATGACGGAAATGATGGTTGGTGAAAATTCCAGGATCAAAACGACTTTCGTAGCATAACCCACGAAACTATTTGGAATTGGGAATGATGAGGCGCTGAAGTTGTTAAACATCTGTATTGCCACAACTGCACCTACAAAAAAAGAGGTGAATAGTACCAGTCCGAAAGAGTTGACTCCCAAGTCATAAAACTCTCTGGCCAGTAATTTGAGGTAAACATTCCTTTTCTGTGGCTTGCTGAGCGCTTTACCCAGCAATAAGAAATATTCTCCTATAGATGTAAATAGTCGTTTTAACATAAAACAAAATTAGTTCTTTTTCTGATAAAGATCAGCGCGCATTTTTGTCGCCAACGATTATTAAAAATATGGTTTTCAAGATGATTACAATATCCATGCTAAAACTCCAGTTTCTGACATAAAAAGAATCTGCTAAAATTCTTTTCTTCATACCGATATTCATATCGCCTTTGTCGCCTCGCAATCCGCTTACCTGCGCCAGACCGGTTATGCCTGGTTTTACCATACTTCTTAGGCTGTATCTGCTGATTTTCGGTTTATAAAAATCATCCACCAAAAGCATATGAGGTCTTGGTCCAACGATGCTCATATCGCCTTTCAAAACATTAATAAATTGTGGAAGCTCGTCCATACTGGTTTTCCTCAGGAATTGGCCAATCTGTGTAATCCTGTCATCATCCACATCTGTCGTTTTTTCCACTGCTTTGTCACCGCACTTCATAGTCCGGAATTTGTAACAGTCAAAAACCTCATCGTGATAACCATAACGTTTTTGAATAAAAAAAACAGAACCTTTTGGGTCATTTATTTTAATTAATAAAAAAATAATGGGGAAAAGCCACGAGCAAATTCCTAGCAGAACGGCCACAGAAAAGACGATATCAAAAAGCCTTTTAACAGTGAGGTTGGTAAAAAAATCGAGCGGATACTTTGCCTGAGACAATATCGGAACAGTTTCTATATAATTGAATTCATATTCAAAAAAATGATTCTGAATGATATTCGGAACCAGTGATATTTTCACTTTATGGATCTCTGCGTGATGAAACAGTTCATTCTCAAACGATTTTTCCAGGGAATGTTCCGATGGAAGGAAAATTGTGTGGATGCCTTGGTCTTTCCAGAATTTGACAATCTGTGTAATATTATTTTCTTCACCGTTAAACTCAAACGTTTTGAATCCGTAATCCTTTCTCTGACTGATAATGTCGTGCAGGACAACAAAAGATGTGCTGTCGCCCAGAAACATCACATTTCTATGGTTAATCCCTCGGCTGCGGACATATTTTAACAGAAAATAAATAAAACTTTTAATCGGTATCACAGCCAAGAGCAAAATGCCCGCGAGATAGAAACGTTCGGTTTTCAGGAAGTCGTTATTACTGACTTTTCCAAGCATCACCACACCGATGAAGAAGAAAAAAACATGAATAAAAATTCTTTCCAGAAAGATTGTGTACGTGACATTCCGGGGAATGTGATACAGTCTGGTACGACCACTCAACAACAGCCAGAACAGACACAGCAGCAAGATGGACAAAAGATTTTGCTCGACGCTTTCGGAATCATATTTAACCTCAAAATTTCTGAAATAATAAATCGAAAAAACCGCTGCCACCAGGATCATATCCAGCAGAATTACAAAAGTTTTGAAATACCTAGAGTATCTGAGCCGCTGCATAAGTCAAATTTAAGGAATATTCAGGTATTTATGTGTTTGGATTGAAGATCGCCATTGTGGATTTACCAGGATAAAATCTGTGATTTTCGGATACATTGCATCGCGTTTGCTCCACTCACTCTGCAGGTACAGTTCGCAGTTATCATTGACCTTAGAACCCTGTTCGCTGGCAAATGCAAAGTCGCTGTTGTTGAAGATAATCATCTTAAGCTCACTCGCTTTGGTATAAATCTCCGCCAGAGGCAGGCCGGTTTTCTTAGGCGACAAAGTAATCCAGTCCAGATGGCCGCTCATCGGATATGCGCCGGATGTTTCTATATGAATGGTGCAGCCAAGTTCCTTCAGCTTTCCGGTTAAAATATCGAGATTCCACATCAGTGGTTCGCCTCCCGTCAAAACGATGGTTTTACATATTGCTGCCGCTGTTTCTGCTATTTCCTCTGCGTTCATCAACGGATGAAGCTTCGGATCCCAGCTTTCCTTCACATCGCACCAATGGCAGCCAACATCGCAACCGCCTAGTCGAATGAAATATGCTGCTTTACCGGCATGATAACCTTCTCCCTGGATGGTGTAAAAATGTTCCATCACAGGAAGAAGTTTGCCTTCTGCCATTAAGACATTTTCTTCTTCTTTATTAATCATTATAAACCGAAGTTTTATAGGCAATGATGGTGTTTTTCATCAGCATCGCCCGTGTCATAGGTCCTACGCCGCCGGGAACAGGTGTGATCCAGTCGGCTTTTTCAGCACAGCTGTCGAAATCTACGTCACCTGCCAAATGGTAGCCTTTGTCCGAAGCATCTTCTACACGTGTAATTCCGACGTCCACAATTACAGCGCCTTTTTTGATCATATCGCCTTTCAGAAAATTTGGGTCGCCCAAAGCGGTAATCACAATATCGGCTTTCTTAGTATACTCTTCTATATGTTCCGTGTAGGAATGTGTTAGTGTAACTGTAGAATTTCCGGGAAAATCTTTTCTTCCCATTAGGATGCTCATTGGCTTGCCAACAATACGGCTTCTCCCGATGATAACACAGTCTTTTCCCTTTGTTTCAATATTATATCTTTCCAGCAAAGTCAAAATACCGAACGGTGTTGCCGGTAAAAAAGTATCCATTTCCAGTGCCATTTTTCCAAAATTCTCAGGATGGAAACCGTCCACATCTTTTCTTGGATCGATAGCCATAATAATCTTTTCCTGATCTATCTGTTTCGGCAAAGGCAACTGAACGATGAAACCGTCTACCGCTTTGGACTTATTAAGTTCATCAATTTTCTCCAACAATTCAGATTCTGAAACAGTACTGGGAAATTTTATCAAACTGGACTGGAAGCCAACTTCCTCACAGTCTTTCACTTTGCTGTTTACATAAGCCTTGCTCGCACCGTTGTTTCCAACGAGAATTGCAACCAGATGTGGCGCTCTCCTGTTGCTGGCAAGGATTTTTTCTACCTCTTCCTTTATTTCAGCTTTTACCTCTTTGGAGACCTTTAGTCCGTCTAGAATTTGTGCCATTATTTTCTTTCTTTTTACTTTTTTAGATTAATTTGAATAATGAAGTGTTCCTTTCCCAACACCACATTTATTTCTTACTTATTTACTTTATAGTAATTGATAAGTCCGTTTGTAGAACTGTCGTGCGTTTCTATCTCGCCTTCACTTTCCAATTCCGGAAGAATCTTTCCTGCCAACACTTTTCCTAACTCGACACCAAACTGGTCAAAACTGAAAATATTCCAGATGGCGCCCTGTACAAATATCTTATGCTCGTACAAAGCAATCAGCTGTCCTAGTGTGAATGGGGTCAACTCCTTAAACAGGAATGAGTTTGTAGGTGTGTTCCCTGTAAATATTTTATAGTTCAATAACTTTTCGATTTCCTCTTCGGATTTACCGGATGTTTTCAATTCGTTAAAAACCTCATCCTCAGTTTTTCCGAAAGCCAGAGCCTCTGTTTGCGCAAAGTAATTTGCCAAAAGAATATCCTGGTGATTGGAAACCTGATTGGGCGATTTGGCATAAGCGATGAAATCTGCCGGAATCAATTCTGTCCCCTGATGAATGAGCTGATAAAATGCGTGCTGGCCGTTGGTACCAGGTTCTCCCCAGATGATTGGTCCTGTTTCATATTCAACAAATTCGCCGTTTCTGTCTACAGATTTACCGTTGCTTTCCATATCACCTTGCTGAAGGTACGCTGCAAAACGGTCAAGATATTGGGAATAAGGCAAAATCGCATACGTCCCGGCAGCAAAAAAGTTTCTGTACCAGATTCCCAGAAGTCCCATCAGGACGGGAATATTTTTTTCAAATTCGGCAGTCTGGAAATGAACGTCGGTATCGTGAGCACCTTTTAACAACTGCTCAAAGTTTTCATAGCCAACGGACAAAACAATGCTGAGTCCAATTGCACTCCAAAGCGAGTAACGGCCGCCAACCCAGTCCCAGAATTCAAAGATATTCTCTTCCGCAATGCCGAACGCTTTAACCAACTGAACATTAGTAGATAAAGCTACAAAATGTTTTGCGACATCTGCCTCAGCAGCTCCAGATTTCAGGAACCAGTCTTTTGCAGAATTGGCATTGGTCATCGTTTCCTGCGTTGTAAATGTTTTGGAAGCTATGATGAATAAAGTCGTTTCCGGATTCAGGTTTTTAACCACCTCAGCCATATGATTGCCATCTACATTGGACACAAAATGGACATCCAGTCTGGTTTTAAAATGCTTCAGTGCAGAACAAACCATTACCGGCCCAAGATCTGAACCACCGATTCCGATATTCACAACATCTGTGATTTCTTTCCCCGTAAAACCTTTGTGAGAACCGGAAATTACCGACTCCGAAAAAGCTTTCATATGATCGAGAACTTTTCTGATGCCAGGTTTTATATTTTCGCCATCCACCAAAATCTCCTTATCGGAAAAATCGCGCAAAGCGGTGTGAAGCACTGCTCTATTCTCCGTCTCGTTGATTATATCGCCGGAAAACATCTTTTCGATAGCTGTTTTCACTTCTGTTTCTTTAGCCAGATCCAGCAATAATTCTATCGTTTTGGAATCTGCTAAGTTTTTAGAATAATCAAAAAGGAAGTTTGCTGTTTCCAGTGAAAACTCTTTGAAGCGGTTTTCGTTGTACTGGAAAAGCGTTCTCAGTTCAAAATCGTTGTTGGCAAAATGATCGTGTAAAGCTTTCCAGGCAGAAGTGTGGAGTGGATTTATTTTTGGTAACATTCTTTTTAAGGTTTTAAATTTAAAATCGATCTTACAGAAACTGTTATAAGATGTGCAAATTTAAGAAAAATAAGCCATTTCATCTGCTTATACATCTCAAACAACTTGCGGGAACTTAAATAACTTTCCATTTGAGTTCCGCAGATCAGATTGGAGAAAAACGGATTTCCGTTTTGGTTCCGCAGCTCAGATTAGACTTAAACGGAAAACCGGAAAGGTTTAATCTAACTTGGGGAACAAAAAAAGCTTTCCGTTTCAGTCCGCCAGTTCAGATTAGACTAAAATGGAAATTATATTTAACCTGACTCACATACTTAATGAGTTTAGAGAATTCGCAAAGCTTTCCGTTGTGGTTCAACGGCTAAAAAATATGACAATTGTCTTGGCGAAACACACCGGAAACTTTGAAATTAAAGTTAACTTTACCATCAAAATTAAGCTTATGGATGATTTTATGGCTGCCCGATCGCAAATGGCGATGTCACTTGGTTTCCACATTATATTTTCCTGTGTCGGGATGGTGATGCCTTTTCTAATGGCTTTTTCACATTATAAATACGTCACCACCAAAGACGAAGTTTACAAAGGCCTCACCAAAGCCTGGAGCAAAGGCGTAGCAATCCTTTTCGCCACAGGCGCCGTTTCCGGGACAATGCTTTCTTTTGAACTTGGTTTGCTATGGCCCAGATTTATGGAGCACGCAGGGCCAATTTTCGGGATGCCTTTTTCTTTGGAAGGAACCGCTTTCTTCATTGAAGCCATTGCGATTGGCTTCTTCCTGTATGGCTGGGAAAAATTCAACAGATGGTTCCATTGGTTTTGTGGTATTGTAGTTGGCGTGAGCGGATTGGCTTCGGGGATTCTTGTAGTTGCAGCCAATGCTTGGATGAACAGTCCTGCCGGTTTCGATTATATTAATGGTGAATATCGGAATATCGACCCTATAAAAGCAATGTTTAACGAGGCATGGTTTCCGCAGGCTTTCCATATGACGGTAGCCGCTTTTGCCGCGACAGGATTTGCGGTGGCCGGGATCCATGCATTGATGATCTTAAAAAAGAAAAACGTAGTCTTCCATACCAAAGCTTTCAGGATAGCGGCAGGATTTGCCATCTTTGGTGCCCTGCTGGCGCCCATCAGTGGTGATACGGCAGCAAAATCTGTTGCAAAAAGACAACCCATAAAACTGGCTGCTATGGAGGCGCACTTCGAAACAGAAAAAGGGGCAAGCTTCGTGATTGGCGGTATCCCCAATGAGAAGGCTGCCGACATAAAATATGCGATTAAAATTCCGAAACTGCTGAGTTTTCTTGCAAACGGCAATTTCAATTCCGAAGTGAAGGGACTTAAAGCTTTTCCGCGTGACGAGTGGCCGCCGGTTGCAGTGGTGCATTATGCTTTTCAGATTATGATATTTTTCGGCTGTGTGATGATGGCGATCGGTGGGCTGTATCTGGTTGCGAGTTTCTGGAAAAAGAACTGGCTCACAAAATCGTGGTTTCTCAAGATATTTGTAGCAGCCATCCCTTTCGGATACATTGCTTTGGAAGCGGGCTGGACGGTGACGGAGGTGGGCAGACAGCCCTGGATCATCTACGGCATCATGAGAACAGTGGATGCGGTAACGCCAATGCCGGGAATCCAGTATTCCTTCTATTTCTTCACGTTGGTTTTTATGTCTTTGTCCGCTATTATTATATTTCTTCT
>Ga0265797_10012765_pt1 | contig 10236 bp, 6 predicted proteins | sample P2T30metagenome_FD_192433 | JGI IMG/M metagenome (GOLD analysis project Ga0265797, IMG submission 192433) | Plant litter microbial communities from East Loma Ridge, Irvine, California - P2 T30 | ecosystem: Environmental > Terrestrial > Plant litter > Unclassified | place: USA: California... | reverse complement strand
CCCGCCTGCTGCGTTGCGTAGCGGCGATCTTCATCATCTTTGCCGGGCTGTTTGCCTTCACCCAGCAGATCTACACCTTCGTCTCGACGCCGCTGCGCCAGTACCTGCCGGCGGGCGCAACGATGATCGCCACCGACGTGTCGTCGCCCTTCCTGACACCGTTGAAGTTGACCATGATGGTCTCGCTGTTCCTGGCCATCCCGGTGATCCTGCATCAGATCTGGGGCTTCATCGCGCCTGGGCTGTACAAGCATGAAAAGCGCATCGCCGTGCCGTTGCTGGTGTCGAGCATCCTGTTGTTCTACACCGGCATGGCCTTCGCCTACTTCCTGGTGTTTCCACTGATCTTCAAATTCTTCGCCGCCGCCACCCCGGCCGGCGTGGAAATGATGACCGACATCACCAGCTACATCGACTTCGTGATGACGCTGTTCTTCGCGTTTGGCGTGGCCTTCGAAATCCCGGTGGCGGTGGTGTTGCTGGTGTGGATCGGCGTGGTCGACGTGAAATACCTGAAGAAGATCCGCCCGTACGTGATCATCGGTTGCTTCGTGGTCGGCATGATCCTCACCCCGCCGGACATCTTCTCCCAGACCCTGCTGGCCGTGCCGATGTGGATGCTGTTCGAGATTGGCATCCTGTTCAGTGGCCTGATCAGCAAGCGTGGTGAACACCCGCAGGACACGTCCGCCGACGACGATCAGCCGCCAGCGACCCAGTCGTGAACCTGCTGCTGCTCGAAGAGGCCGATTTCATTGCGCCCGACCGGGTGGTCCTGCGTGATCGGCGCCTGGTGCATATGCAGCAAGTGCATCGCGCCGAGGTGGGTGACAACCTGCGCGTCGGGCGTATGGGTGGGTTGATGGGCAATGCGCAGTTGCTGCGCCTGCACGCCAGCGAGGCCGAGCTGCAGGTCAGCTTCGACCAACCGCCACCGAGCAAACTGCCGTTGACTCTGCTGCTGGCGTTGCCACGCCCGAAAATGCTGCGCCGAGTACTGCAAACCGTCGCGGCCATGGGTGTGCCAAAGGTGGTGCTGGTCAACAGTTATCGGGTGGAAAAAAGCTTCTGGCAAACACCGTTTCTCGAGCCGGAAGCGGTCCGCGAGCAACTGATCCTGGGCCTGGAACAGGCACGGGACACGGTACTGCCCGAGATCATTATCGAGAAACGCTTCAAGCCGTTCGTTGAGGATCGCCTGCCGGCCATGACGGCGGGCACGCTTGGCCTGATCGGCCACCCCGGCGACTACCCGCCCTGCCCCCGCGGGCTGGATGAGCCGGTGACCCTGGCGATTGGGCCGGAAGGTGGCTGGATCCCTTACGAAGTCGAGTTGCTGACCAAGGCCGGCTTGCAGCCGGTGCAGCTCGGCGCGCGCATCCTGCGGGTCGAAACCGCCGTGACTGCCCTGCTCGCCCGGCTGTTCTGACCCAATAATTCGGAAACCATACCGACCCACTGTGGGAGGGGGCTTGCCCTCGACAGCGGTGTATCAGTCAACGTATTCGTTGGCAGACAGCCCGCCATCGGGAGCAAGCCCCCTCCCACAGTGGATCGGTGAGGCTACAGAATCCGATACTCATGCCGATAGCCTGTGAATAAGTCCAAGCCTTGTTCCAGGGGAGTTTGCAGCATGTATCGTTGGTCAGCCGAAAAATTGGGGAATGTGAGCGTCAACCGCAAGCTGAGCGTAGGCTTTGGCTTGGTGTTGATCCTGACGCTGTTGATCACGTTCACTGGCTGGACCGGCCTGAGCGATGTGATCGGTCGAGGCGACAAGCTGGGCTTTATCTCCAGCCTCAACGGGCTGACCAAGGACCTGCGCCTGGCGCGCCTGGACTTCGAAATGCGTCGCGGCGAACAAGGCACCGATGTGGTCAATGGCTTGATCACGCAGTTGGACAACGGCCTGAAAAACGCCGCCGAGCTGATCGAGCAGCCTGGCGACAAGGCACTGGTGGAACAACAACAGGACGCCCTGAACCAGTACAAAAAGGCGTTCGGCACTATGGTCCAGGCCGGCCTCAAGCGTGAAGGCGCACGCAGCAAGCTTGGCGATACCGCTGACAATGCCGTCCTGAAAATCAACGAGATCGAGAAGGCCCTGTTGCAAGGCGACAGCGTCAGCCAGTTCAACAGCGTGGTCGACCTGAGCAAGCTGATCCAGCAAGCGCGCTTCCAGGTGCGCGGCTACACCTACAGTGGCAAGGTCGAAGCCGAGCAGCCCGCGCTCGACGCCATCGACAATGCGCTGAAGAAAGCCAGCGAACTCGAAGGGCAACTGCCTGCGCAATTCCTCGCCAACCTGCAAGAGGCCGGCGTTTCGCTGCAGGCCTACCGCGCCGCGGTCAGCCAGTACCGCGATTCGCAGGTAGCCAGCGCTGCAGCCTTGAAAATCATGATGGCCCAGGGCGATATCCTGCTGGACCGCAGCGATAAACTCACCACCTCCCAGACCGCCGTGCGCGACGCCGATGCCGCTCAGGCCAAATACCTGTTACTGCTGGCGACCGTATTGGCGCTCGCCTTTGGCATCTTCGCCGCCTGGGCAATCACCCGCCAGATCGTCACTCCGTTGAATCAAACCCTCAACGTCGCCGAACGCGTGGCCTCGGGCGACCTGAGCCACAACCTGGAATCCACTCGTCAGGACGAACTGGGCCAGCTGCAACGCGCCATGCAAAGCATGACCGTGGGCCTGCGCGAGTTGATCGGCGGCATCAGTGACGGTGTCACCCAAATCGCCAGCGCCGCCGAGCAGTTGTCGGCGGTAACCGAACAGACCAGCGCCGGGGTCAACAGCCAGAAGGTCGAGACCGACCAGGTTGCCACCGCCATGAACGAGATGGCCGCCACCGTGCAGGAAGTTGCGCGCAATGCCGAAGAAGCGTCGGAAGCCGCCGTAGCCGCTGACCTGCAGGCCCGTGAAGGCGACAAGGTGGTCGGTGAAGCCATCGCCCAGATCGAGCGCCTGGCCACTGAAGTCGGCAACTCGACCATCGCCATGGGCGACCTGAAGCGCGAGAGCGACAAGATCGGCAGCGTGCTCGACGTGATCAAATCCGTGGCCCAGCAAACCAACCTGCTGGCGCTCAACGCGGCGATTGAAGCAGCACGTGCCGGTGAAGCCGGGCGTGGCTTCGCCGTGGTGGCCGACGAAGTGCGCAGCCTGGCCCAGCGCACCCAGAAGTCCACCGAAGAGATCGAAGAGCTGATCGTCGGCCTGCAAACCGGCACCCAGCAGGTGGCGACCATCATGGACAACAGCCGCGGCCTGACCGACAGCAGTGTCGAACTGACCCGCCGTGCCGGCAGCGCCTTGGAGAACATCACCCGCACCGTTTCGACCATCCAGGCGATGAACTCGCAGATCGCCACGGCCGCCGAGCAACAGAGCGCGGTGGCCGAAGAGATCAACCGCAGCGTATTGAACGTGCGCGATGTCTCCGAACAAACCTCGTCGGCCAGCGAAGAAACGGCGGCGTCCAGTGCCGAGTTGGCGCGCCTGGGCATCTACCTGCAGACCCTGGTCGGGCGCTTCCGCATCTGACGGACCTGTGCGGCGGCCGATCGAGGCTGCCGCAACTTGTGAAATTTCCTACGCAGTTATCAGCCCGCCCTCACCTCAATTCGAATTAGCGTTTCAGCTGTCGCGAAACGCTTTTTCTGACTGGGAGGTGCGCCATGTTTTCTCGGCTGACCCGCATGCTGGTGAATGCCAGCGTCCGCCTCAAGCTCGCTCTGGGTTTTGGCCAAGTGCTGATCCTCAGCTTCATGATCGCTGCGGCGGGCTGGCAAGCCTTGAACGCCGTGCTCTATCGATCCAACAGCCTGACAAGCCTGGGTGACCTGGCCGTGCACGCGGAGGCCATGCGCGCCGATCGCATCGTGTACCGCACCCTTGCGGACAGCGCCAGCCGGGACCAGATGGTGCAGAAGATCGAGAAGATCGATCAGCTCTTGGCGGACCTCTCGCATCGCCTGATAGATCCGGTCGATGTACAACGTAACCAGGAAGCGACGCGCCTCGTAGCCAGCTTCAAGACTGCGCTGGCAGAACTGCCCGCGTTGATCGAGCAGCGCGATGCTGTACGCCCTGCACTCAAGAAAACCGCCCTGCAGGCCAGTGACGCCCTGGCCCAATTCGCCAGCGACCTGCCCGACCAGAATGACGAAAAGGCGCTCGACGCCATTGAACACCTGCGCCAGGCCATGGAGCAGGCCGAGGACCGCGCCCAGAATCCCGCCTGGGCCGCAGAGTCGTTGCAGGCGTATGACGAGGCGGTAAGCCAGGCTTTGGATGCACTGGACATCGCACAGGCGGCCGTGACCGCGCTGCCGGTAGACTCGACACAGCTAAAGACCGACCTGACCGACTACCGTGGGCAACTGCTCAAGCTCAAGCAAGCCCAGCTCAACGTCGAGGCCGTGCAGAACCGCTTCGAGCAACAACTCAATGAGTTGCGCGAAAACAGTAACCTGCTGACCCAGAGCCAAAACACCAAGCGCAATGACGAGGCCGACCACACGCGCACGCTGCTGATCGGCGTCACGGCGGCTGCACTGCTGCTGGGTGCCCTGGCCGCGTGGTGGATTGCGCAACAGATCGCTTCACCATTGCGCGACCTTCTCGTCGCCGCCAACCGGGTTGCCCAGGGCGACCTGAGCCACGACACCCAAGTGGAGCGCCGCGACGAATTGGGCCAACTGCAACAAAGCATCGGGCAAATGACCCGCAGCCTGCGCAGCCTGATCAGCAGCATCGGTGAAAGCGCCCGGCAGATCGCCGGGGCGGCAACGCAGTTGTCCACCGTGACTGAACAGACCCGCGACGGGCTCAATGAGCAAAAAGATGAAACTGACCAAGTGGCCACGGCGATGAATGAAATGCTCGCCACCGCCCAGGAAGTCGCACGCCATGCCGAACGTGCTTCCGTGGCCGCGAACGAAGCCGATCAGCAGGCCGGCGCCGGCGAGCAGGTGGTCACTCAGGCGGTTGAGCAGATCGGCAACCTGGCCAGTGAAATGGCGCTATCGGGCCGCGCGATGCTGGCCCTGCAAAAGGAGAGCGAAAAGATCGCCAGTGTGCTCGACGTGATCAAGTCCGTGTCCCAACAGACCAACCTGCTGGCCCTGAACGCTGCGATCGAAGCGGCGCGCGCGGGTACTGCCGGCCGGGGGTTCGCCGTGGTCGCCGATGAAGTACGCAGTCTGGCCCAGCGCACGCAGGAATCGGCCGAAGAGATTGAAGGGCTTATCCTGGGCCTGAATAACGGCACCCAGCAGGTCGCGGACATCATGGACAGCAGTCGCAACCTGACCGACAACAGCGTTGCCCTGACTCGTGACGCTGGCGAGGCCCTCGCCGCCATCACCCGCACGGTATCGGTGATCCAGGAAATGAACCCGCAGATTGCCGCCGCCGCCGAACAGCAAAGCGCGGTGGCCGAGGAAATCAATCGCAGTGTTTTGAAGGTACGGGATGTGTCGGAACAGACTGCCGCCGCCAGCGAGGAAACGGCGGCGGCGAGCGTTCAGTTGACTAGGTTGAGCCTGGATTTGCAGACGCTGGTGGCCAAATTCAAGCTCTGAAACACCACTATCCAATGTGGGAGGGGGCTTGCTCCCGATAGCGGAGTGTCAGTCAAATGCCTGGTGACTGACACTCCGCTATCGGGAGCAAGCCCCCTCCCACAGATGCCAGCTCGTGAGCCTATAGCACCTGGCGCAGGAAGGCCTGGGCTCGCGGGTCTTTCGGCGCATCGAAGAACGCGGCCGGCGCAGCGTCCTCCAGCAATTTGCCGTGATCGAAGAACAGCACCCGGTCTGCCACCTCGCGAGCAAAGCCCATTTCGTGGGTGACGCAGACCATGGTCATGCCTTCCAGCGCCAGGGTCTTCATCACGTCGAGCACTTCGCCGACCATTTCCGGGTCGAGGGCCGAGGTGGGCTCGTCAAACAGCATCACCTTGGGCTCCATCGCCAGGGCACGGGCAATCGCTACCCGCTGCTGCTGGCCACCGGAGAGGCGCGACGGAAATTCGTTGGCTTTCTGTGCAATACCCACCTTTTCCAGCAGCGCCAGGGCCTTGGCTTCGCGCTCTTGCTTGCCGCGCTTGCGCACGACCTTTTGCGCCAGGCACAGGTTTTCCAGCACGGTCATGTGCGGGAACAGGTTGAAATGCTGGAACACCATGCCGACTTCACGGCGATAGGCGTTCACGTCGGTCTTCGGGTCGGCCAGCTGCAAACCGTCGATGCTCACCGAGCCCGAGTCGAACGCCTCCAGCCCATTGAGGCAGCGCAGAAAGGTGGACTTGCCCGAGCCGGACGGACCGATCACCACCAGCACTTCACCCTTGGCCACCTGGGTGGTCACATGGTCCACCGCACGCACGATATGGCCACGGGTGTCGAAGACTTTTACCAGATCGCGAACTTCAATCACTTTGCGCGAGCCTCCGCTCAAGCCGGCTGGCCATTTTCGACAGCGGCAGGTTGATCAGCAGGTACAGGCCTGCCACACAGAACAGGATTTCGAAAGGCGAAAACGAGGTGGTGATGACTTCGCGTCCGCTCTTGAGCAGCTCGGTGATCGCGATCACCGAAACCAGCGAGGTGTCTTTTACCAGGCTGATAAATTGCCCGGCCAACGGCGGCAGCACGCGTTTGAAGGCCTGTGGCAGCACCACATGCCGCATCGACTGGCTGGCACTCAAGCCCAGGGAGCGCGCCGCCTCGTTCTGGCCACGAGTGATCGACTGCACGCCGGCACGCACGATTTCAGCGACGTAGGCACCGGTGAACAGCGACAGGGCCGCGATCCCGGCAAACTCCCGGGACAGGTTGAGCACCGTGCCAATGAAGAAGTAGAAAATGAAGATCTGCACCAGCAACGGCGTGCCGCGCACCAGTTCGACGTAGATCGTCGACAGGTCGCGCAAGGTCGGGTTGCTCGACAGCCGACACAGGCCGGTAGCCAGGCCAATCGCCAAGCCCAGGATGCCGGACACCACTGACAACCACAGCGTGGTCCACAAGCCCCACATCAGCGGGCCCAGTGCCCAATGGCGGTTGACGCCGATGACGTCACCTTCAGCCACGTCGTCGCCACGCGCCACTTGCAGGCTGTTGTCGGCGACCGTCACCTTTTGTTCGGTGCCGGCGTCACTGCGCAGGGTGACTTCGGCTACATCGCCCTTGCGAACCAGTTCAATGACGGTGGATATATCCGCCGCACGCTGCGCTTCCTCGGCCTGATAGGCGAAGTACTGCGGCACGCGGTTCCAGCGCCATTCGTAGGACATCAGCGAGGTGGCGTAGTACAGGGCGCCAGCCAGGCCGACCAGCACGACTACCGTCAGCAGGTGCCAGGGCCATTGGGCTTTTTTCTGTTTCATTTCACTGTCCGCATAGGTGTTGCCTGGTAGGCCGCCATCGGGGGCAAGCCCCCTCCCAAAAGGAAACGCATTCCAAATGTGGGAGGGGGCTTGCCCCCGATACAGGCAACTCGGTCTTAAGCCTTATTCCATGTCCTTGAGCCACTCGGAGCTCTTGAACCACTTGTCATGGATGCGATCGTAGGTGCCGTCGTTCTTGATCTGGTGCAGGAAGTTGTTGATGAAGTTGACGCTGTCGTAATCGCCTTTCTTCAGGCCGAACGCCAGGGGTTCAAAGGTGAAGGGTTCGTCGAGGAACACCAGCTTGCCATTGCCGACTTTCTTCTCGGCCACCACGTTATACGGTGCGTCGTAGACAAACGCGTCAGCCTTGCCGTTGACCACGTCCAGCACGCCTTCCTGTTCGTTGTCGTAGCCGTGGTACTTGGCTTTGGCGATCAGCTTTTTGGCGACCATTTCGCCGGTGGTGCCCAGCTTGGAAGTCAGGCGGTATTTTTCGTCGTTGAGGTCTTTGTAGGACTTGATGGTGCCTTCCAGGTCCTTGCGAATCAGCAGGGTCTGGCCGACCACGATGAACGGTTCGCTGAAGTTCAAGCGCAGGTTACGCTCCTGGGTCAGGGTCATGCCGCTGCCGATCATGTCGAACTTGCCGGTCAGGAAGGCCGGGATGATCCCGTCGTAGCCGGTGGACACCAGTTCCAGCTTGACGCCCATGGACTTGGCCATGGCCTTGAGGATGTCAACTTCGAAGCCGATGATTTCGCCACGCTTGTCGGTCATTTCAAACGGCATGTAGGTCGGGTCCATGCCGACTTTCAACGTGCCGCGCTTGACCGCATCATCGATGGCGCCGGCCTGGGCGGCAGTGGCTGCCACCAGCGCGGTGACGCCGAGCATCAGCATCGACAGATACTTTTTCATCATCAAGTCCCCTGAACGGTTCTTATAAGGTTGGCGCACAAAAGGGCTGCGCCATTTCGGGGTGCGATCCTAACCCACTCGTTGCCCGTCACAAAGGTTTCACAGCTAAATGTTATCGGCGTATGTAAGAGAAACCCTACGGCGCCACGGCTGACCATAGGCCTAGACACGTCAGCGCATGAACGTGCTAATGGGTTGATGTGTAAGAAGTTATGACGATCAGTCAACCTCTGCGATCCAGGCGGTGTCCTTGAACCACTTGTCATGCAGTTGATCGTAGGTGCCGTCCTGCGCCACTTGATTGAGGAAATGATTGATCCAGTTGAGGCTGTCGTAATCGCCTTTTTTCAGGCCGAATGCCAGGGGTTCAAAGGTAAACGGCTGCTCCAGCGTCAGTAATGCGCTGTTTTCGGGACGAGCCATTGCGATCAGGTTGTAGGGCGCATCATGAATAAAGGCGTCGGCCCTACCCTCCACCACCTCGCGCACACCTTCCTCCGGCGTTGCGAAACTCTCCAGCCGGGCCGCCCCCAGGAAACGCTGAGCGGCTGCCTCGCCGGTAGTGCCTTCAATGACCGCGATCCGATAGCCCGCCTCGTCCAGGTCCTCGATGCTCGACACCGTGCCGGCCAGGCGCGGGTGAAGCAGGACTGTCTGCCCCACCACAATAAAGGAGTCACTGAAGTTGAGCTTGAGGTTGCGCTCCTGGGTGACTGTCATGCCGCTGCCGATCAGGTCGAATTTCTTCGCCATCAGCCCCGACAGCAAATCCGTGTAGGGCACCGCAACCAGTTCGAGTTCAACCCCCAGCGCGCGACTCATCGCGTGGAGCAAGTCGATCTCGAAGCCGATGATGCGCCCCTGCTTGTCGGTCATTTCAAACGGTACGTAAGTCGGCGTGGTGCCTACTCTGAGCACGCCACGGCGAACAGCCTCGTCAATCGCCCCGGCATTTAACAAGCCTGTATGAATCAATGCGGCAACACCTATCAGCAATGCCGAACAATACCTCTTGAACATGGATGCCCCCGTGGCGCGTCAAATTGGGGGGCGATGCTACCCCAGCCACAGGCACGGCAATACGCTTCGAAAGAAGGTCTTTTGTTTCGAAATAACAAGGAGTTAGCGAAAAAAGGAAGGGGCGCGAAACGCTGTAGGACCAGCGTCCGCAACACCCCCGAGGTGAGCCCTCGGGGGTGTCTGAATCAGGCCGGTTGAGCCTGGGACGACTGCGGTTGCAGGGGCAGCAATGGTGCGTGCGGATCAGCCTTGATCGAAGCACGCCAAGCATCCAGCCACTCGGCGTGGCCTTCGCTCCACACTTGCTCATGCAAGCGCGCCAGGGCCACTGGATCGCTGAGCAAGGCCAGGCGTTCGCTGTTGTTGAGGCCGGCCGGGCCGACCTTCAACGCGTGGCGAACACGCTCCCCGCGCAGGTACTCGATCGGCTCTGCCTCGCGGTGACGCGAGGTCGCCAGGGCGCACGCCAGGGCGTTCTGCTGCGGGTCGACCACCGAACGCACGAAGCCGTCATTGAGCGCATGCCAACGGTTTTCGTGGGTGTACTTCTCAGTCGACAGCAACGCCTGCGGCGGATTGTATTCCTCAGGAATCAGGAACAGGCTCTCGTCGCGGGACTTGAGGCCCAGCTTGACCCGACTGGAAATCACCGACACCGGAATCGACAGCATCAGCGAACCGACGATCGGGATCAGCCACCAGAGGAAGCTCGGGTTCAGCCACACCACCAGCAAGGCCCACAAGAAGCCCAGCAGGGTCTGCGGACCATGGCGTTTGACCGCTTCGCTCCACGGAGTGGAGTCGTCGTCGCGCTGCGGCGAGTTCCAGGTCGCGGCCCAGCCGAGGAACGCGGCCAGTACGAAACGGGTGTGGAAGATCATGCGCACCGGCGCCA
>Ga0265797_10012764_pt1 | contig 10236 bp, 9 predicted proteins | sample P2T30metagenome_FD_192433 | JGI IMG/M metagenome (GOLD analysis project Ga0265797, IMG submission 192433) | Plant litter microbial communities from East Loma Ridge, Irvine, California - P2 T30 | ecosystem: Environmental > Terrestrial > Plant litter > Unclassified | place: USA: California... | reverse complement strand
GTCTGCTGTGTAGACTGACGTAAACATAAACACAAGTACAGGTCACGCAGAATGCCCTTTGTGTCAAACCTCTGTAAAGTTTCTGGCTTAGGAGAAGACAGCAAGCCACTCCAATTGCCCTGCAAATATGCACCTGCCTCTTACCATCATGACAGAAAGTATCATATCCTCTTTCACTGCCTTCTCACGCTCACCTCCACCCAAACTACCACAATCACATACGTCATACCAATAACAACGCGCACTCTCACTTACACGCAACATCCCATATACTCAAAATACTCTATTCGAAATCTTACCTTACCGTTGCCAATCACCACCTCCACACTCCCTCGCTCTTGCAGTCCACTCCGCCCACCCACCCAAAATGGCAACACCAAACCGCAACCGCGGCCGCAGCTTCCAACGCGTCGACCGCGCACAAAGCATACTCTCTGACTCCCAGGCCTCCTTCAACACACCGCGTCCCACACCGCCACCGCCACCCACGCGAAGCGGTCGCGGCGTACGCGCCAACAGCACCGTCAGCGACGCACCCTCGCTGCTCGAACAAGACACACCGGGAAAGTCCGCGAGGAAAGAAGCAGCAGCCGCAAGATTATCCGCACACTACCACTTCGCACCCACGGTCCCGAATCCGTTTGCAGGGACGCTGGAGGCGAGTTTGGATGCGATACAAGCCTGGGGGAGAGTTCATAGCAACCTTGGAACGAAAGGACTACATCCGCTTATCGACACTTTACTCCGGCCTGTGGATAGTAAGACAAACTGGCCTGCTCTATTCAGCGCGCTTGAAGATAGGCCCGCAGGTCGCTTCCGGTATTTGTGTGAGGAGTTACTTTTCCTGGTCACGCGGACGTTGTTGCCGGAGGGGATTGTGCAGAATAGGGCGCTTATGGCTAGGCTGTATGATCGGAAGAAACAGCTTGCTATGCGGCTTGTGCTGAGGTATGACATGTTAAGGGAGTGGAAGATGGAGCATGGAGCGACGAATCGCGAGATGCCTGTTGCGGTTGCGTCGGTGCCGCCGATGGGGATGCCAGCGCCAGATCTGGTTCCTGTTACTTTCCCTGCGAAGTTTCCACACAGGCGAGCTCGGCTACCTAATATCATTGCGACGGCGATTGCGGCGCCGGCGGGAGGGTATGGAACGCACGGTGTGATAGCGAGGATGAAGCATCATGTTACGGCTTTGGACGATTATCTCCTGTTGACTGATGAAGAGGTGGCTGGCTTGAGTGGTATCGCGCTGCTGGAGAGGGTATGGCAGGTTCTACTGCATTGGCAGTGGTTGAGGCAGAACAACGAAATGCTAGAGGAGATGGAGGTGCATGGTTGGGAGGAGCTGGAGGGCAAGGCGGATGAGTCGGAGTGGATTGCTGATGACGTGAAGAAGAGTGCGCAACCTGGCAGTAAGAGAATGAGGGAGAAGGAAGATGAATGATGGTTGAGAATTGCAGGTGATTGTAGGCTGAGAGCTATGAGTAGGGAAGGCGCTGCCAGGAAAACCTGCAGATAAAGAGGTGTGCTGCGCACTACAAAGCGCCCAGTCGGTGGACGCTGCTGTTCTTACTCCAGCGACGGAATGTCTTGCCTTTCCACCAAAAGAGAATGCCGAACGAGCACCAGAGCGTGATGAGAGCTGCGTTAGTCATGATTGGCGAGATGAAGCTACTACAGTTAGGAATGTTCGTCATGGTCAGATCACAAGACTTACCCGGCCTCCTCACTCCATGGTGTGATGAATTTGCCAAACCCATAGCCCCATAGGTTCTTGTTGACGGTGATGGCGACAAACAATGAACCCGCGACGGGCTTGTAAGAGTCAACGGCATACGTACTAACGATACCCGGTAGCGCCGCGACTTGTATACCAGCGCAGGTGTAGCCGATGATGATGATAGCTTCCCAAGGCCACTTGCGCTCATAACCTATCGCGACGACAACATTGCCGATAAACATGATGACGACATACGGTATCATGGCCGGTAACCGCATCTCTGGCTCACGAATGCCGTTGTTCTTCCTGGTGCTCCTTGCAGACACCCAATCACTGAGTGGGCCAGCGGTAAAAAGTCCGATGAACGCACCCACCATGACGGCAAAGTTGGTAAAGCCGACAGTCATGGGTTTCATGTTGTATGGAGGTAAAGCGAGGACTTGGCTTTGTGTGAGGTTGATGGTGAGGAAGCTCGAGCATGACCAACTGACGACGAAAGCGGCGAACTCGACGATGGGGAAGGCGAACAACTTCCAAGGAATCCAGAGGTCGAGGAAGATGGAACGGAAGGGGTGGGCGTTTGGTTGGAAGATCTTCCACTGCCATTTGCCTGGCTTACCGCGGCCGAGGAAGGGATCGCGCTGAGCGGTTTCAGACATTTCTAAACCAGTGGTATTCGGTAGGACGGAATTTGCCGTGTTGATGTGTTGGATTTGGTTCGTCTCTTTTTCGCTATCGGAGTTGTTGATGTCTTCCTGAGTAGTCGCGCGCGTCTTCTCTTCTAGTGAACTGGCTTTCTTCTGTGCCAAGTGCTCGGGCAACGCGCGCTTGAACCTCGTTTCTGGGAACATGAAGACCACCATTATGAATGAAAGGCCGAGGATGCCAGTGTTGAGCCACCAGAAGCTGCGCCAGCCGACCGTCTCGGTCATCGATCCAGAGACGATGGGGCCGACCATCAGCGAGCCCATGTAGACTACCCAGTAAAGAGTGTTCCACTTTCCACGGTCGTGCAAGAAGAAGATATCCGCGATGATCTCGGGCATGATGGTCTCGGCCGGTCCAGCACCGATGCCGTTGACGATGCATGCGCCCATGAAGGAGTTGTAGGAATTGGCCTTGGCACGCCATATCGAGGTACCGAAGTTGACGAGTTGGGATGCGAGGTAAACCGGACGGCGACCGAAAGATGTGCTGATGGGGACCCTAGCGTTTCTCGTTAGTCTTTGATGTCTATGTGATGGTCTGCTAGCACTTACCAGATGAAGTTGCTAAAACCAAGGACCAAGATACAAACCCCAGTGAATTGGACTGCTCCTGCCAGATCGGTATTGAAAGCTTCTATCAATGCCGGAAACATTGGTGCGAGAGCCAATGGACCGAATCCTTGTGTGAACGTGACCATAGATGCGGAGATGATGCATGCAAGCTTCCAACCGGTACTCCAATTGAGGGGGTCGTTGGGGTCATCACTGGGTTGTGGGACAAGAACTTGGCGGTGTGTTCCTTTGACGAAGTGATGTGAGCCTACATCTGCCATTACCTCCGTGCCGGGAAGGATTTCAGTGTGGAGCTCGGCTTCGAGCTGCCGGCGTTCCTGATCCTATTAATGCTGGGCGATCATAAATGCGCGTTGAAACTCACATCTTCGTTATAGTCGTGTCCGTCCATCTTGTCCAAGCGGCAGATGTGTGAGAGGCGATGATCGTGCTCAGACCAAGGACGCAGCGAGGTACTTGTATCGCTTGTTGTATACGAGACCGCGCAGTTTGCGGGCCTATTCTGACTCAATTTGGAATGTCGGTGCTATTGCAACTGGACTTCGAAAACTATTCGGAGTTAGAGTCAAACGTGGTTTGCCATGAAAGGCGTCAAGACGTCGGTAGGATAGCGCCGTGAGTACAAATCGTAAATCGGCAATTGTAGTCGGAGCAGAATCCAAGACAAAGGGCTCACTACGATGTGCAGAAAATGGCCGGCCGGACCTCCGTTGAGCGACTGGGTACTTATCGCCCAGCCTGTATTCCAGCAGCCAGGTTCTCCGCATCTTCCACACGTGCGTGCGTGAGAGAGGGACTTGCGTGCCGTCTCATCGTTCATAGCACATCATCTACGGCATATATTAGCGCGCGCTGTCCAGTCATGAGCCTTGAGCACGTATTAGCCTCTGTTTAGCCCCGGTACGTCGACACATACCCATGTTCGCAGCGCTGTAATCTCGACCCAGGTTCCGGGATCGAGCGGCAGCGGATGAAGTGGGCGGCAAATGTCTTTCAAGCACGCTCAGCCACGCTGCGCAAGTTCACACGAGGGTTGAGCTGACCGCACGGGAATTTGATCGAAAGAGTGATGGTTTGGTGATCGTGAGTGAGGTTTGACGACTTGTGTAACTGCCGAGCCACGCTATTTCGCGCTACGTCACTAGTGCGATGCGGGGAAAATAAGGGGAAGCCGCCACGAGAAGACTAGAACGCCGAGCTTACGACACCAACTTTGACAGCCCAGCATCACGATATCCAGCCTGTCAATACGCCTCTCGACGGTATCCTGCTGTTGATTACTTTAATCTATCTAGCCCATCACGCAAGCAGGTCGCTGTGCCTTCTTGTGGCACGCCTCTCAGTGTTCTTCCAGACAACCAATGTTGCTTCTCGAGGCTCTTTAGCCATCAGCATCCATTCCCTTCATGCTCTAGCACTCTCAATCTTCGCACACGAACTGGTCGCGAGTCCGATCATAGCATTCGACATAGTCTGGATCCGAAGGCCACATCAACATAATATTGGGGTCTTCACCTTCGGGATATGGACCAAACTCCTTCCACCAATGACATGTCCGCTTACAAAGGCACACAGGAGGGCTGAAAGGGTCAGTATATGTATTATAAGAGTTCAAAGCACCAGAATTCCATAAGCGAGGCAGTGGGAGGTCACTTACCGACGTCGTAGTAAGTAATCCGACAGTATCAATTGTTTGGCCGCGGACACGTCGTGTATGATACCGTTGCGTTCGTCGTCAAAGATTGCCTCCCACTTAGCGCGAGTGCTATATTTGACATGACCAGACATGGTAACGAAACGAATTCCTCGGAGTGTCTCTAGTGCGATAGTGAAGAACCAATCTAAGAGGACCTTCTGGCAGGAAATTTCATTTGTCCTGTTGTGCGCCCAAAGATTCCATGGATCGTGGGAGGTACTGTGTATGTGATTTCCATGCGGCGTGTTTGCATACCGCGACACTTGGAAGTGGAGATCGAGATGGGTTAGCGTCGGGATTTTGCGAAGGATCTGGATCGGAGCCTGACTTGAATGTCGCATTCGACGATCGCTGTCGAAGCCAAGAAAGTAAAAGTAAAAGTAATTTGGAAACCCGAGGGATATACGACGGAGCCAGTTGCCGTGTAAGAAAGGTACCACGTCTACCAGTGTCGAAGAGTGCAGGAAGTGCGGTGTTGTGGATGTCGTAGCAATCTTGTGAAACTCAGTCCTGATTTGTTTGCTGACGAATTGGATGTTCGAAAGGTTGGGCGGTCTGTGACCTCCAGGGTTACACATGTACTGATGTCCTTGGGAGTACTGCCACATTGACTGGCCGAAGATCTCTAGACCTTGGCCTCCGTCTGCTAGCCGGGGCCAGACATAAGGGCCGGTAATGTGTTCGTAGATCAACGCGCGGATCTCGTATGGTAAATCTAATAGCCGGAAGGTGTCCCTGTCTGTTGACCAAAGCTTTTGCTGCTCTGAAAGGGAGCGTTGCAATGAACTAAGCTTCTTCGGGAGCCAGTTCTCGAGTGACATCCAATGCCCTGGTATACCGACTTCTAGATCGCTAGGAAGAGGTGGATGCCAGCCTAAGCTGGGTATAGAACAAGGTCTTCGGCGTAACCTCATTCCCGTCTTCACGTCATCCCTTATCACAGTAGCCGATGGATTATCTGGAAATTGTATAATCGACAAATCGGGTCGGCTGTTGCGTAGCTCCTCAAGGTGGAATTCCAGAACACCATAGTTCACCGCCTAGGGGACTATCAGTACTAGAGCTTGAATTGGCGTTCCGTCTACTTACCTCGTTGGACATTTTGTAGTTCAGAGTCCGCTTCCGATAGCGACCATCAATCCATTTGCTCAAAGGGTGCCATCGATTACCGAAACGAGTCTGTAATCCCTCTAATGGGTTTCCCTCTGCAGCTTCGAGGGTGGTGGAAGATGGCGTGCGGCGAATCCGCATATGAAAGTCCAAGCCACCAGTATTCTTGAAGGTAAAGTACGCTGGCAAATCTCCCTGAAGCTGGTGAGGAGAGATCTGGAGCCGCCTAGTATTCATATATAACACGAGGTCCTTAACTCGCTCTTGATTGATGTAACGCCAGATCTGATCACGAACATTGATCTAAGAATGACGTCAGTATTGTACAAGTATCAGATACATGAATCATGTTCTGACCAATTCCTCGGATGGCTTCGAAGCCTGCCGTTGTGGGCGAGTCGAGTAGCGCGCCATCTTCTCCAGAGTCACTCGCCGAGTGTGATACTCGAAAGGTTCACGTTAGGGCGAGAATATATACACGAGAAGGCGCAAATCGGAAGAACGAATGTCCGTTCGATGACAGATAAAGGTTCGAAGTGAAGAACTCGACGCCACCTCACGTTATGTCAGTGCGCCATTGCCTGCGTAAGACTAGGCGGCTACGCGAGAATGGCGTTGTTTCTAGTTCAGAATTTGGATAGAGCGTCATCTTTCGAGCTCAGGCTCAGGCCGCTATATTGAACAAGCAGGCACGCAAATGAATGGACGCCTACATGTAATCCTCTTCCGGACGGTAAAAAGCTTTGGAACTGAGCTTGTGTAAAGAAGCTGACACAGACAATGAGTGAATGCTAGTGCGCTTTCAAAGGATTAAGTATACGTCACGAAAATAGGTGCGTAAGCAAATAAGCCAGATACCTACATCGCGCTGAGATCGTCTAGATGTGTTCATGCAAAGGTATTGTAGGCTACATAGTGAACGATCACCTAGTGACACTTGTCGGCCCAATGCCCCGTATTCCCCATGTGCAGTCATAGGTACCATCACCTCTCAGTACCAGGAAGACTCCACGATCGAATCTTCTCCTTCCTCAGCTAGGGCCCCTGTTGCACTACCGGCGGGAATTCGTGGAGCGAAATCGCCAGGTACCCACATGAGGGGCCCAAAGCTACCCCAATGAAACCTCCTCATGCTGCAGGAGTCGAGATCGTCACTGAGGCACTTCGTATCCTGACAGACATGTCCATACATGCAGTCTGCACGATGGCAATCACTGCCCATCGCACAAGGATTCCTCTTTGTCATATATTTAACCACCATGTAGACTTGGCTACTAACTTCAGAGTGATCGAAGGAACAACTGCTCCCAAAGCGGCATCTTTTCTTCCCGAGATGAAACAACCTGCAAGGCGGGGCGCCACTTCCGAATTTCTCTGCGTATGCTTGTCTGTCGGCGGGAGAAGGAAGCTCCATATGGTAGTCTAGACGATGTCCAGTTTCGTTGACGGGTACATGGCCACGTTTTGCGTCTTGAAGATACGGAAGTCGACCTTCTTGACGATACGCATCTGTGGTATCGTTCGGCGTAGTAGGATCAATGTCGCAATTATAGTGAGTGTCGAGGTGTGAGAAACCGTGTGACTCGTCTTTGCAAGAAGCCTCAACGTTGATCAGTTTCTCTACGAAGCGCTTGCGCATAGAGTGCGATGTGAGCGAAGAGAACGGGTCTTTTCCTGCGGGCTTATCGAAGATATGCGGGATGCTGATAGAACCGCATGGCAGCGGAACGAACTTGACCCCTGCGCCCATCCTATTTCCCTGGACTAGCGTGACTTTCTTGGAACATGTGCGCAGCATCGCGAGGTATACGGGTCGTCTCCAAGCAGCGAGGAAGATGTGCTTGCAATTTGGATCGTACCGAGCTGTTTCGAAGGCATCTAATATGGTTAGGAAAGACAGTCCGAGATGTTCAAGTGTCACTCACTAGAGACTTTGAGCTCTACCGTAGCTTCGTCTTGAACGCCGATGAAGTCGAAGTCGGCGTCAATCGAGGAGAATTGAACAGCAAATTGCTGAAGCGGGCGAAATAGATAATTCTCTAACTTGGCCGAGTCGGCATATAGGCGCACAACCAGTCGAGACGCCTCGAGGGCTGCAATTGCGGATATCCCGATCAAGTAATTCTTAATCGCTTTGTGAAGACGACTCCTGATTTTGAATGGCTTGACTCTTTCGAACTCGGAGTAGATTTGCTCAGAGGATTCGTAGTAGACGTCGTCACAGAACTGAGTGTAGAGTTAGCAGTTGATGATGTAAAAGTGCTCGTCACGTTGAGATGTACTCCAACACTCAAACACGTCCTAGACGGCTACATTATCATCTGCGTTTTTATCTTGCAACGTAGATCGTCGTGTATCCATCTGACTTAGGCTCTGGATAATGGGTACAGGGGAACAGCTTACCGGATGACTATGCGCATCAATCAGCACCAGTACGTGAGCATCGCCGCGTGAGTGGAACTTGGTGACAGTCTGCTCCAACTCTACCGCAGCCTCTTGGAGCGACGTCTTGGATCTTTCGCGAGGATCTTCGTGGGTCGATATGCTATCAGCGAGGCTACGCAGTCGCGCCGCCAGCTCAGCGACCTTCTCGGGGCTCGCCATGTCGTTGAGAAGATGAGAGAGAAGCCTCTGGGGCTGGAATTCTCTGTATGGGCGTCTCTGAGATCCCTGTCAAAGCGCGTCGCTCCTCATTTTCACCTTCCACCGCGCCAAGGCGGTGAGCGTGCGGCGATCGACCGATTAGGAAGTCAACATAACAGACGCGACAAAGACGCTCGAATGGATCGCAGTCGAAAGCAGCAGAAGCAGATCGAAGCAATGGTAAAGAGAAGTAACGCAAGAAGTGAACCTGTCGACCACACGTGAGACTGTATAGCAAGTTTTAAGGCACTATGAAAGGTCAATAGTGGTCGAAGACAAGGCCTTAACAGCCGTAGCGCAACGTCGGAAGCACTGCATATCTCGACGCAGTGCCAATGCCATGTCCAGTACCAAGACCTAAGCATCGGCCGTCCTAGCTGAGCAAATCACTCTTCGCATGCTTGATTTAGGGATCTCTTTCTCCCTTTCTGGGCAAAACGCATAGCTTTCCAGCAAGCATTCGCAATCAAGCACCGTCCGCGGCTTGTGGACTCTGGGAGTGTCTGCGTCTACCGAGTGGGCAACATGGGGAGAGAGAGAACGGTCCTCGAAGGTTTCCATAAAATGCAACGAGATGTCGTGTGGACGTATCTGTTGATGCGCAACGGAGAGAGCTGCCCGTGCGGTCGGTATCGCCAGCGCTCTAAGACGATGGTCAATGACGTCATCACCCTTTCCAATTCCCACAATCCCAGCCACCCCGGTCTGCGTGGCCACTCCTATTCCACCATCCGCATCAGCGACATTGAAGTACGCTCTCCAATAACATACTAGACTCTTTGCGCTACGCTTTGATATACTCGCATCAGTCTGCCCGCGTGGGCGGAATCCTTGCCCCAGTTCCTCTAGGCCAGCGTAGCACGCTCTTATGGCGAGAGCAGCCACCTGCTCACTACGCGCGAGTGCACACACCAATAACGATTGCCAACTCGTTTGCGATCATCGTACGGTTTTTCGGAAGCACGGCAACTGCCCAGTGTCACTGCTAAGTAGCCCTTGAACGTCTCGCTACGCCGTTTGATGTTATCGGTGTCACTATCGGCTCTGCTGCGTTGCGAGAGGCGCTGCACCAACACAGACCTAGAACAGTCAAAGGCTATAAGAAGGTCGATAGAACCAATATCCCGTTCAAGATACTGCTTGGTCCAGTTTTCGCGAGATTACTGGTGGTAAGCGTGCGAGCCTCGTTTTATTGTGGTCTAGTGCCTATGGAGGCATCATCCAGGAAGAACGTCTCATTCCACTATCTGGAGCACTCTTACCCACTTTGGTTCCTTTCGGTCTAACGCAACCATTGCGAATCGTTTCCTCGATAATACTCGTGTAGGGGCTATCAGGCTGAGTGGCTTCTGCCTGCAGAACGTCTCCTACGCTCAAGTGCGCACACAAGAATGTGGCTGAGTTGGCCGTATGGAGTAAGCTCACGGAACCGGAACTCCCGAGAACAAATCTTACGCGCATATTCGTTTCTGCAACCTCCTGAATACCCTGCGACTTGTTTAAAATACTGAGCTATTTGGCATGGAGATACAAGGTTGCTCGTGTTTGTACTAGCCGAGATTGGCACGCTAGGGCGTCATAGGCCAGCATGCAGTCAACCCCTCGGGGCGCGCCCTTGAATGACTCCACATTTCGCGAACGCAGTCCATTCCATGCGTCATGTTGGTGCGGATGTCACCACTTCCGTAGTCCACTCTTTCCTTTCTTGCATCTTGCTGACTATCTGCTACTGCAAGACATGGATACCCGGTCCTCAAAGGTAGAAGACGATTCAACTGTCGGTACTG
>Ga0265797_10012763_pt1 | contig 10237 bp, 10 predicted proteins | sample P2T30metagenome_FD_192433 | JGI IMG/M metagenome (GOLD analysis project Ga0265797, IMG submission 192433) | Plant litter microbial communities from East Loma Ridge, Irvine, California - P2 T30 | ecosystem: Environmental > Terrestrial > Plant litter > Unclassified | place: USA: California... | reverse complement strand
AGGCGCTCGAGTCGACGGCCGAGAACTTCGAGAAAGAGGTCGCGCTGCGGTCGACGATCAAGTCGGCCATGACCTACCCCGTCGTGGTGCTCGTCATGTCGCTGGTCGCCGTCGTCGTGATGCTGCTCTTCATCGTGCCGATCTTCCAGGACATGTTCACCAACCTGGGCGGGCAGCTGCCGTTGCCGACGATGATGCTCGTCTACGCCTCGCGCGCCATGCCGATCGTCGTGCCCGTGGCCCTCGTGATCGGCGTCGGCTTCTCGATCTGGTGGCGGACCAACAAGAACTCGGTACGGGTGCGGGCCTTCCTCGACCCGCTCAAGCTCAAGCTTCCGGTCTTCGGCCCACTTCTGCGCAAGATCGCGATCGCGCGGTTCAGCCGCAACTTCTCGAACATGATCGGGGCCGGTGTACCGATCCTCACGGCCCTGCGCATCGTGGGCGAGGTCTCGGGCAACTACGTCCTCGAGGAGGCGCTGGTCAAGGTCGCCGAGTCGGTGCGGCAGGGCGAGTCCGTCGCCGGTCCGCTGACCGAGTCGGGCGTCTTCCCGTCGATGGTCACGCAGATGATCGCGGTCGGCGAAGACAGCGGTTCGCTGCAGACGATGCTCGAGAAGGTCGCCGACTTCTACGACCAAGAGGTCAAGTCGACCACCGAGTCGCTCACGGCCCTGATCGAGCCCCTGCTGATCGCCTTCCTCGGCGTCGTCGTCGGCGGCATGATCGTCGCGCTCTACCTGCCCATCTTCCAGATCACGTCGCTGATCAAGTAAGGCACCCAGACACCCCCGCAGGAGGCGCGGGCCGGCTCACGAGGCCGGCTCGCGCCTCCTTCTCGTGGTCGACGTCGGGCGACGGCTCGGTCTACCCCGCAAACGGGTCGTGACCAGGTCTTTTCGGCCGTTCGGGGGAGACCCGAACTGGGGCCGTCGCGCCCGTCAAAACCCCCCTTCCTAGGGATTCTGGGGGTGTTTCCCAGGTGGCACCATCGTCTCCGGCGGGAGCACAGTGACCGCCTGCACCCGATCACTCGGGCACCACTCCCGCATCCCGACCGAACAGGACCAGCGACATGTACTTCACGCTCATGGGCAAGCTCAGCGCCCGCCGCCAGAACCTCACCGACGACAAGGACAAGGGCTTCACCCTGATCGAGCTCCTCGTCGTCGTCATCATCATCGGCATCCTCGCCGCGATCGCCATCCCGGTGTACCTGGGCGTGCAGAACAACGCCAAGGACTCGGGCGTCAAGAGCGACCTCGCGAACGCCAAGACGGCGGTCATCGCCTTCCAGACCGACAGCGGTGCCCTGCCTGTCAACGGTGACCTCAACGTCGCCAAGCTCGGCACCTACGGCTTCACCCAGGGCACATCCACCACGAGCCTCGCGTACAGCGGATCGCCCTCTGGTGGGAAGTTCTGCCTCACGGCGCCCAAGGCCAGCGACTCGACGAAGGCCTTCTGGGTCACCGAAGCGTCCGGCGTCGTGGAAACGAAGCCCGCAGGCTGCTAGCTCCTTCGTCGGTGGGGTACTGCTTCTGGTGCCCCACCGTCGTCCGAATCCCACCCCTGACCCGACCGGAGGTGATCCACTTGTTCCAGCGACTCCACGCCCGTCTCAGCCCCCTCGACCCCGAGGCCCGCGAGGCCGGCCTGTCGATCGTCGAGGTGGTCGTCGCCCTCCTGGTCTTCGCCGTCATCACGGTCGGTTCGATCGTCGCCGTCGGCACCACGCTGACGATCTCGAGCGACAACCGCAGCCGTGAGGTCGCCACCAACCTCGCCGCGCAGGCCGTCGACGTCGCCCGTGGCGTGACCGACGTTGTCGCTGTGGCCTCGGGCACGACGACGACCGTCGTCAACGGCACCACGTTCACCGTGGCGCAGACCGCCGCCTGGATCACCACGACCGGCGTCGACGCCACCTGCACGCCGGCGTCCGCGTCGGGCAACGGCTCGCTGTTCTACAAGCGCCTGCAGGTCGCCGTCACCTGGTCGGGCATGCGCAAGTCCACCTCGCCCGTGCGCAGCGACACGATCCTCGCCCCCAACAGCCGGCTCAACGACCAGGACACCGGCACGATCGTCGTCGGCGTCAAGGACACCAAGGGCGACCCGGTCGTGGGTGTCGTCGTCACGGTCGAGCCCGACACCGACTCGAAGACGCCCGGCAAGGCGCTGACCTCGGCCTCGAAGCCGGGCGTGACCAACGCCGACGGGTGCGCGGTCGCCATCAAGGTGCTGCCGGGTGCCTACAAGGTGACCATCTCGCGCGCCGACGCCGCGCCCTACCGCGACTCCCGGCAGCAGCCCGCGCCGGTCAAGACGGGCACCGCCGTCGTCAAGGGCGACACCGCGGGCGTCTCGTTCACCTACGACCTCGGCGACGACTTCGACCTCTGGTACGCCTCGAACTACGCCGGCGGCACCGTCCTGCTGCCGAACGACCTCAAGACCACCGTCCTCGGCGGGCCCGAGCCGTACGTGCTCACCGGCCCGGTCAGCGACGCCTACCTCTACCCCCTGACGACCGGCTACCAGCTGATCGCCGGCACCTACCGGCCCGCCGGCACGGACGGCGGCAGCTGCCTGTCGCCCGACCCGGCCTCGTGGCCGGCCAACGCCGCCGGCAAGAAGGCCGCGCGCCAGCCGTTCGTCGCCGCGTCGGAGAAGACCGCGACCTACCCGCTGCCGATGGGCGTGACGACGGTGAAGCTCGCCGCGGGCAACGACACCCTCATCCAGGCCAAGTCGACGACGGCCCTGAACGGCGACCCGGGCTGCGCCGCCACCCAGACCTACACCTTCACGGTCAAGAACAAGACGCCGGGCAACGAGGTCACGATCGCCCTGCCGTACGGCACCTGGGCGATCACCTCCGGCACGACGACGTCGAACCTCCGGTCACTCACCATCAGCGGGTTGATCGGCAGCATCATCGGCGCCGTCTTCGGTGGCAGCGGAGGCACGGCGAACGTCGTCACGCTCGACCCGAGGCCCGCCTCGTGAGCGCCGTGCGGCGACTGGTCGCCCGGGCCCGTCGCGACGACGGCGTGAGCCTGGCCGAGCTGCTCGTGGCGATCATGGTCTTCGGCATCGTGCTGACCGTCGTGTCGACCACCTTCGTCTCGTTGACGAAGGCCACGGCCCAGGCCCGGTTCATCGACGCCAACACCCGTGTCGCCTCGAACGGCCTCAACGATCTGACGCGGACGATCCGGGCGGCCCGGACGATCGCCCAGCCCGGTGGCACCGAGGCCTCGTCGTTCACGCTCGCCACGACCGAGGCCCTGACCCTCACGACGGCCGTCAACACCGCGGACTCCGTGACCACCGTGCCCCGCCGGGTGACCTTCCGGGTCGAGGCCGACCGCACCCTCAGCTCGTCCACCGTCGTGGCCACGCCCCTGCAGACCGACTTCTGGCAGTTCACCTCGCCGGCGACCACGCGCACCCTCGGCGGCACCGTCGTGACCGCCGCGAGCAGCGGCACGCCGCTGTTCACCTACCTCGACTTCACGGGCAAGACGCTGACCCCCGACGCCTAGGGGGCGCTCACCGCGTCGCAGCTGCCGTCGGTCGCCGCGGTGAGCATCTCGCTCACGATCGACCGGACCGGCACGATGTCGAGCCAGGCCGTCACCCTGCAGAACACCGTCTCGCTGTCCAACCTCGCCGGAGGGGCGACGACATGACCTCCTTGCGCACCCGCCTGGGCCTGATCGGCCCCTCCGCCGAGAGCGGCATGGCGATGGCCATCACCCTCATCTTCGGCATGGTGCTCGTCATCATGGCGGCCACCGCCCTCACGGTCGCCACGAGCGGGCTCAAGAAGGCCGACGGTGACCAGGACTGGAACGGCGCGCTCGCCGCGGCCTACGCCGGCGTCGAGGAGTACCAGTCGCGCCTCGCCAACGACAACAGCTACCAGCAGTACGGCGACTCGGCCGCCCCGTTCAGCAAGGCCAGTGCGAGCAAGCTCACGCTGCCCTCGGGCAGCCAGGTCAACAAGGCCTTCGGCACGGGCACGTCGGGTTCGTGGGCGTCGGTGCCGGGCAGCGCCGACCTCGCCCAGTTCCGCTACGAGGTCGACAACTCGAAGTACGTCGGCACGGGCGCCTTGCGCATCCGGTCGACCGGCAAGGTGGGCTCGGCCACGCGGTCGGTCATCGCCGACCTGCGCCAGAAGGGCTTCATCGACTACCTGTACTTCACCGACATCGAGTCCCAGGACCCGACGTTGACGGGCAGCACCAACGCAGACTGCACCAAGCACGCGTGGGAGACCCGCACCCAGGACGACAAGTGCGGCGAGATCGCGTTCAGCGGCGGTGACACGATCTACGGGCCGGCGCACTCCAACGACACGATGCGCGTCTGCTCGGCCACCTTCAAAGAGGTGGTCACCACGGCCGACCCCACCGTCGGCCGCACCTACGCCAAGGTCGACTCGAACAACAGCGCCTGCTCGGGCCAGAACTTCGACAAGGGGGTTCCCGGTCAGGTCGCGACCGTGCAGATTCCGGACACGAACACCGACAAGGTGCGCGAGACCCGCACCGACCTCACGACCGAGGTGCCGAGACCGGGCTGCCTCTACACGGGCCCGACCGACATCGTCTTCACCGCCGACGGCAAGATGACCATCAAGTCGCCGTACTCCAAGATGACGCAGCTGGCGAACGCCGAGGCGACCAAGGGCAGCGCCCCGGACGAGTGCGGCACGCCGGGCACCGCCAAGGGTTCGCTCGGCTCACCCGGCGGGGCGACCATCACCGTCCCGGCGAACAACCTGATCTACGTGCAGGACATCCCCGTGCCCGCGTCGGGCAAGGCCACGCCGAACGTCAACGCGTGGGCCTCCACCGGCGACCTCACCGAGACCTCGTGCTCGAACAACCACGTGGGCTACCCCCTCGCCGGCGAGTCCGTCCCGAACTCCGCCACGGCCGGCGGCCCGGGGTCGGGCGCCTGCGCCTACGGCGCCCGCAGCGGCGACGCCTTCGTCAAGGGCACCTTCCAGGGGCAGCTGACCATCGCGGCCAAGAACTACCTCTACGTCACGGGCGACCTCACCTACGCGTCCACGAACGCGAGCACCAACATCCTCGGCCTGGCCTCCGACGGCGTGACCTGGGTGCACAACCCGGTCAACGCGTCCGGCGGGTCGATGCTCGGCGACCGTGACCGCGAGATCGACGCGGCGATCATCTCGGTGCAGCACTCGTTCCTCGTGCAGAACTACGGGCGCGGTGGTGACCGGGGCACCCTGACCATCAAGGGGTCCATCTCGCAGGCCTACCGCGGCGTCGTCCGCAGCGGCTCGAACGGCTACGTCAAGGCGTACACGTACGACACGCGCCTGCGCTACCTCGCCCCGCCGAAGTTCCTCAGCCCGGTCACCACGTCGTACGGCGTCACCACCCAGACCGAGGTCAAGGCCGCCTTCACCTCGACCGGAGCCGCCTCGTGATCGCCGCCCCGTGGGTCACCGCCGTCCTCGTCGCCGGTGGCTTCGGGCTGCTGATCGGCTCGTTCCTCAACGTGGTCGTGTACCGCGTGCCCGCGGGCATCTCGATCGCGCGCCCCGCGAGCGCCTGCCCGAGCTGCAGCACCCCGATCCGCCGACGCGACAACGTGCCCGTACTCAGCTGGCTCGCCCTCGGCGGCCGCTGCCGCGACTGCCGCACCGCCATCTCGGCCCGGTACCCCATCGTCGAGCTCGCCACCGGCCTGTTCTTCGTGCTGGTCGCCGCCCGGCTCTGGCCGCTCACCGACGTCCCGACCGAGGCGCTGCCGCTGGTGTCGCGCCTCCTCTCGCTCGTCGCGTTCCTCTGGCTGGCCGGCGTGAGCGTGGCGCTCGCCGTGATCGACGTCGAGCACCACCGGCTGCCGGACGCGATCGTGCTGCCGTCGTACGCCGTGGGCGCGCTGCTGCTCGCCACCTCGAGCGTGCTCGTCGGGGACTGGGCCGCCCTGGTCCGTGCGGCCATCGGCCTCGTCGCCCTCTTCGCCTTCTACCTGATCGCCGCCCTCTCGTACCCGGGGGGCATGGGCTTCGGCGACGTCAAGCTCGCCGGCGTGCTCGGCCTGTACCTCGCCTGGCTCGGCTGGGGAGAGTTCGCCGTCGGCGCCTTCGCCGCGTTCCTCCTCGGGGGCGTCTTCGCCCTCGTCCTCGTCGTCACCCGCCGCGTGCAGCGCACCGGCGGCATCCCCTTCGGCCCCTGGATGCTCGCGGGCGCCTGGGTCGGCGTCTTCGCCGGCGGCACCGTCGCCACGGCGTACCTCACCCTCCTCGGCCTGGCGTGACCGGGCGAGCTGACAGAGAGCAGAACCAGTGGGCAAGAACATCGTGGGCATCGACATCGGCAGCCGCTTCGTGCGCGCCGTCGAGGTGGCCGACGCCGACAAGGCGAGACCGACCATCGTGCGGTTCAGCGAGGTCGCACTGCCCGAGGGCGCGGCCAGCCGTGGCGAGGTGATCGAGTCGCAGACCGTGGCCGGCACGCTCAAGCAGCTCTGGTCGACCGGCGGCTTCAAGAGCAAGCGCGTGGTGCTCGGCATGGGCAACCAGCGGGTGCTCGCCCGCGACATGACCGTGCCCAAGGCGTCGCGTCAGCGCATCCGCGAGACGCTGCCCTTCCAGGTGCAGGACATGCTGCCGGTGCCCGTCGCCGACGCCCTGCTCGACTTCTACCCGTACGCCGAGGGCCTCGGCGAGAACGGCCCCGTCGTCCACGGCCTGCTCATCGCGGCCGTCAAGGACGCCGTCCTCGGCAACGTCCAGGCCAGCAAGCTCGCCGGGCTGACCACGCTGGGCGTCGACCTGATCCCGTTCTCGAACACGCGCCTCCTCGTCACCCGCCCGCGCATCGCGGGCACGGTCGCGCTGGTCGAGATCGGGCACAGCACGACGTCGGTCATCATGATCGCCGAGGGCGTCCCGCAGTTCGTGCGCATCATCCCCTCGGGCGGCGACGACGTCACCCAGGCCGTCGCCACGAAGCTCGAGGTCTCGGCCCAGGTCGCCGAGGGCATCAAGTACGGTCGCGGGCTCTCGACCCGGGTCACCACGCCCGACGAGCAGGCCGCGTCCGCCGCCATCTTCGAGTCGGTCAACGAGCTGCTCGGCAGCCTGCGCAATACGATCCAGTACTACGTCAACACCCGTCCGACCGAGACGGTCGCGGGCATCTTGGTCGCCGGCGGCGGTGCGGCCCTGCCGGGCCTGCCCGAGGCGCTCAGCGAGGTCACCCGCCTGCCGGTGGCCCTCGCCGACCCGTTCGCGACGGTGGGCTTCGCGAAGAACCTCGACGAGACCGCCCTGCGGGCCCGGTCGACCGACCTGACCGTGGCCCTCGGCCTCGCCCTGGGGAGCGCAGCATGAGAAGACGCGGCAAAGACGGAGCCATCACCGTAGGAGGCGCGCCCCGCGTCGACCTGCTCCCTCCCGAGGTCCGCGCCGAGCGTCGCACCGCGGCGTTGACCCGCCGTGCATGGGCCGGCGTCGTCGTCGTGGCCGTGGTCGTGACGATCGCGTCCGGGGGAGCGTTCCTGCAGCGCATGCAGGCCGAGGACGGCCTGATGACCGTCCAGGGCGAGACGCAGTCGCTGCTCATGGCGCAGACGAGGTACGCCGAGCTCAAGACCACCCAGGGCGACGTCGACGTCGCTGCCGCCGCACAGCGGGTGGGCGGGTCGACCGACATCGACTGGCCGGGCTACCTCGAGAAGGTCCAGGGCACCCTGCCCGTCGGCGTCACGATCGTCAGCGTCGCCCTCGACCAGGCCTCGCCCCTCGTGCAGTACACCCAGCCGACGGCCCCGCTGCAGGGGTCGCGGGTCGCGACCCTGACCTTCCAGGCGACCAGCCCGACCCTGCCCTCGGTGCCGGACTGGCTCAACGGCCTCGCGACCCTCCCCGGCTTCGCCGACGCGCAACCGGGTTCGGTGACGCTCGAGGACGGCGTGTACAAGGCCGACATCACGATGCACATCACGGCGGACGCCTTCTCGGGCCGCTTCGACGACGAGACGGACGACTGACCATGGACCGCAACCGCATGATGCTGATCGCGGCAGTGATGACCGGCGTCGTCGTCCTCGCCCTCGGGTTCCTCGTGGGGGTCCAGCCGCAGCTCTCGGCCGCCTCGACCGCCGAGCAGCAGCAGACCGCCGTCGAGACCCAGAACGAGACCCTGCGGGCCGGGCTGGTCACCCTCGAGCAGGACAACACGCAGCTGCCCGCCCTGAAGTCCGAGCTGACCCGGCTCGACGCCTCGGTCCCGTCGCAGGCGGCGATGTCGTCGTTCCTCACCGAGCTCGACCAGCTCGCGATCGCCTCGGGCACGACCGTCACGGCGTTCACGTCCGCCGACGCGACCGCCTACGAGCCCGTCGTTGCCGACGCCCCGGCAGCCGACGCGACGACGGACGCCGCCACCGACTCGGCCGCCGGTTCCGCCGCCGCGACGGCTCCGGCCGCGCCCACCGCCCCCGAGCTCGTCACCGACCCGCTCGTGACGGCGACGAACTTCTCGTCGATCCCGATCACGGTCAGCGTGCAGGGCTCGTACGCCCAGGCTCGCGACTTCCTCGCCAAGCTGCAGGGCGGCTCGCGCCTCTTCCTGGTGACGACCTTCGCCAGCACGGGCAGCTCCGAGGCCGGCGACGCGACCGGCACGCCCGACCAGTGGACCGTGGGCGGCCTCGTCTACGTGCTGCAGGACGCCGCCGCCACCCAGGCCGAGCAGGCGGCCGAGACGCCGGCCGCGACGGCCGAGGGCGACGGGGCCGCGAGCTCCGACACGGCCGCGGGCGAGTAGGTCGCGCCCGGGACGACGCCCCCTCCGGCACGGCCCCGGCCGACCCGCGTCCCACGCGTCGCGCGCACCCGTCCGGGCGCGTAGCCTCGAACGATGTCCCGAGCCGTCTACGCCGTCATGGGCACCGTCCTGTTCGGTGCGCTGGTCATCATGGTCGCGGGCTTCGAGGCCCTGCTGCTCGATCGCGACCCGATCGACGAGCCCGACGCCGGCACGCTGCTGGGCCCGCTCATGGTCGCCGCCGCCGTGCTGGTCGTCCTGCTCTCGCTGCTGCGGTCCGCTGCCCTGGCGGACGCCCGCGACGACCAGGCTCCGGAGGTGCGGGGCACCTTCCCCGCCCAGCCCGCCGTGCGTGCACGCCCGGCGCGGCCCGGCGAGGGGCGCACCGGCGCCGGTGACGAGGCGGCCGGCTCCCGCGGCCCCGCACCGCACCTCCTGGTCGTCGCGATCGTCACCGCCCTGCTCGTCTACGGTCTCATGCTGGTCGTCGGGGGAGTCGTCTACGGCCTCCTGCGCGACGAGTTCGTCTGGGTGCTGCTGTTCGCGGCTCGGTACGCCGTGTCGCCGTTCGTGATCGGCACGGCCGTCTGCGCCGGGCTGGTCGTGGCAGGCACCCTGGCCGTCTCGCGCGTCGACCCGGGGCGGGCGACGAGCTGACCCCGTGGTCCTCGCCCGGGCACCATTTGATTAAGCCCTTACCGCAAGATAAGCTGATTCGGGTGTGCGCCTGACCGCGCGCCCGAAAAAGCCCCCTCGTCCTCACGGTCGAGTCGGGCAGACCGTCTCGGTCACCGAGACGAGGATGCCGGCTGATCAGCCGGACAGAGCAGAGCGATGCGAGAGCAGCGCGACTCGGCGTGCCAGCGAGAACGGCGTCGAGATCCAACGAGGAGAACCAGTGCCCACCATCCAGCAACTGGTCCGCAAGGGACGCACGCCGAAGGTCGTCAAGACCAAGGCCCCCGCCCTGCGGTCCAACCCCCAGCAGCGTGGGGTGTGCACCCGCGTGTACACGACCACCCCCAAGAAGCCCAACTCGGCGCTCCGCAAGGTCGCTCGCGTCAAGCTCTCGAACGGCACCGAGGTCACCGCCTACATCCCCGGCGAGGGCCACAACCTGCAAGAGCACTCGATGGTGCTCGTCCGCGGCGGTCGTGTGAAAGACCTCCCCGGTGTGCGCTACAAGATCGTCCGTGGCGCGCTCGACACCCAGGCCGTGAAGAACCGCAAGCAGGCTCGTAGCCTCTACGGTGCGAAGAAGGACAAGAAGTAATGCCTCGTAAAGGACCCGCACCCAAGCGCCCTGTCGTCGCCGACCCGGTCTACGGTGCGCCGATCGTCAGCCAGCTCGTCAACAAGATCCTCCTCGACGGCAAGAAGGGCCTCGCCGAGCGCATCGTCTACGGTGC
>Ga0265797_10012761_pt1 | contig 10238 bp, 4 predicted proteins | sample P2T30metagenome_FD_192433 | JGI IMG/M metagenome (GOLD analysis project Ga0265797, IMG submission 192433) | Plant litter microbial communities from East Loma Ridge, Irvine, California - P2 T30 | ecosystem: Environmental > Terrestrial > Plant litter > Unclassified | place: USA: California... | reverse complement strand
CAAGGAAACCAAGGAGCCAACTCGTGAACCCTTGCATGCAGCGGCCGTGCTGGCGGGCTGGGCGAGAATCAGATAAGTTAGATCTGATTAGCGTCCTGTGGTATGCTGTCAGAAGTGGTGCTGGTGGATTGCGCGAGCCTGGGCAGAGTAGAAGCGAGGGCAGCGAGATCGGATGAGTTCTCCATGGCAGGTAGGCAGGTCATTGCTCGGTGTTTTCGGGAGGGCGTCGCGGGACGTTATCTGATCTTTATTGTTTGATCTTTTGGAATCATCGTCTTGTTGGTTGGGCATAGAGACATTCATATTTCGGTATGGCGGACAAGTCGACGGCATCCAATGATGCTAAGAAGCCAGAGGAGGCAAAGGTATGTTTTCCAACTATTCGCATACTTTTTAATGACACAATATCGTCGCTAACATCAAATGTTATTCCCAGCTATGGCGTCGTGCCACAGCTTTCATTCGACTACTAGCCTATGGCGGTCCCTCATTCACAGACCTGAGCATACTGCTCACAGGCTTCGTTGCCTCAATCGCATCCGGCGTCCCATTCCCAATCATGTCCATCGTCTTCGGCCAACTAGTCAACGGGCTCAATTCAGCAACCTGCGAAGTCAGCGAGGGAGACGCCTCATCCAACCAAAAAGACATCAACTCCAAGATTCTGATGATCGTATACGTAGGCATCGCCTACTTCGGGCTCATCTACATCTACACGTTCTGCTGGAACCTCTCCGGAGAACGACTAGCTCAGCGTCTGCGTGAGAAATACTTTGCGTCGATTTTGAGGCAAGATGCGACTTTCTTCGACAATTTGCCAGCTGGTGAGGTTTCGTCGCGTATCACGGGCGAGATCAGTGTCATCCAGCAGGGTACGAACGAGAAGGTTGGCATTGTGATCAACAGTGTTTCGTTTTTCATCGCTGCTTATGTAGTCGCGTTCATCATGGAACCAAAATTGGCTGGCATGCTCGTGTCTCTGACTCCAGCCTACCTCATCATGGCTTTGGGCGGTGGCTACTTCGTTCAGAAGTACTTCGGCCAATCGATGAAAAGCACAGGCGAAGCGTCTTCCGTTGCGCTGGAAGCTTTCTCGAACACTACGCTCGTTCACGCATTCTCGGCGAACGCACGCCTCGAAGAGAGCTTTGTGAATAAACTCAGTCCGAGTCTGAAAGCCGGCGTGTTGAAGTCTGTAGCAATGGCCGTGCAGGCAGGCCTCCTATACTTCATCGCCTTTTCCGCCAATGCACTTGCTTTCTGGCAAGGCTCGCGTCAAATTGCAGATGCGATCCAATTCAACACCTCTGGCGTCACCGTCGGCGCTGTCTTCACAGTCATCCTGATCTTGGTCGACGCATCTCTGATCCTCAGCCAGGCCGCGCCTTTCCTACGCAGTTTCGATGCCGCCACAGTCGCTTTCGCCAAACTCGAAGCGGACATGAACCGTCCAACCGCAATCGACGGCACTATCGAAGATCCCAGCATCACTCCACCGAAGTACGAAGGCACGATCGAGCTCCGCAACGTCAACTTCACCTTCAGCTCCCGCCCCGATCATCCCGTCCTGCAAGATCTCTCATTCACCTGCCCTGCCGGCCAACAGACCGCAATCGTAGGCCTATCCGGCAGCGGCAAATCCACCGTAACCGGTCTCATCGCTCGCCTCTACAACGCAAACGAAGGCCAACTCCTCCTCGACGGGCACGATGTCAAAGACCTCAGCGTGCGCTCAGTACGCGGCCAAATCAGCCTCGTCCAGCAGGAGCCTTGCCTCCTGGCTCGATCGATCCTCGAGAACATCGCTCTAGGCCTCGTCAGCTCGCCGAAACACGAGCATCTGCGCAGCACCCTCATGGACGACACCTTGAGTAAAATCGCAAAATCCGTACGGGAAGGCCAGGACCTCCGCTTTGCTTCTCAAGCCCACGGTCCGCAAGTCCAAGAGATCATCGACCTAGTCCTCAGCGCAGCAGCACTAGCCGACGCCGCAACCTTCATCGAGCGATTAGACGAAGGCTACGGCACCTCCGTCGGCGGAAAAGGCAATCTTATCAGCGGCGGGCAAAAGCAACGGATCTCTCTTGCGCGAGCACTCATCAAAGACCCTCGAATCCTGATCCTCGACGAAGCGACTGCTTCGCTAGATTCCGCTTCTGAGCTGCGAATTCAGCGAGCACTGGAGAAAGTCGCGCTGGGCCGGACGGTTATTACTGTTGCTCATAGACTGTCGACTATCAGGAATGCTGATAATATCGTCGTTATGCGCCAGGGCAGACTGGTAGAGCAGGGCTCGCACCAGGCTTTGATGGCTAGTGGCGGTGCGTACGCTGAGCTCGTTCGCTTGCAAGGCCTCAATGTCAATGGTGGTGATCCCGAAGACGTCGGATCCGTCTTATCGAGCGCTTCAACCGAACAAGTCAACGAGAAATCCGAGCCCATCGAGACATCAACTCCGACCGAAGACTCAACCTCAAAAGCCAAATCCACCTCAGCGAACAACAACGATAACACCACAACCCAAGACCAATCCCTCACCTCTACCATCCGCTCAATGTCCTCCCTCTTCTGCCCCTACACCTTCCCCCTCATCCTCGCCACCTCCGGCGCCATAATCATCGGCGGAACCTACTGCGCCTCCGCCGCCATCTTCGGCAACGTCGTCGGCAAACTCAGCTACTGCGAGACCCCCCAAGAAATTCGGCGCGCCGGCAAGCTCTTCGGCTTATTGTTCTTCATCCTCGCGATCGTAGAATTCCTCGCCAATTTCCTCAGCTGGTCCCTCTTCGGCTTCGTCGCCGAGCAGGTTATTTATAAAGTGAGAGTGCTCTCGCTGCGGGCGATCCTTGAACAAGACCACGCGTGGCACGAGGGCAAAGAGCGGAATCCCTCGATGTTGCTGGGGTTGATTTCGCAGGATAGTAATGCGCTGAACGGCTTGGCTGGGTCGGTGATTTGTACGCTTTTGGCGATTGTGGTCTCTTTGATCGCGACGATTACGATGACGCACATCATCGCGTGGAAGATCGCAGTCGTTTGTCTGGCGGTCGTGCCGCTGTTGCTGGGAGCGGGATATATGCGTGTGACGACTGTTGCGGCGTTCGATGAGAAGCATCTTGAAGCGTTCGCGGATAGCAATGCTATCACCATCGAAGCTGTCAACTCCATCAAGACGCTGCAGTGCTACTCGCTGGAGCACGAGGTTCTGGGGACGTATCGCCGCTCGCTGCAGGAACCGATGCGGCAGATCACCAAGCAGAGCGCGTGGGCCAACCTCTGGCTCGCCGTCGGATATGGTCTCAGCAACTTCCTCTATGCTCTAGCATACTGGTGGGGCTCCACACGTATCATCGCAGGCGAGTACACGCAAACCCAATTCTTCATCGTCCAGCTCGCCCTCCTGGTCAGTTCTCAACTCTGGGGCCAAGCCTTCGCGCTCGCTCCAGACGTCTCTCGAGCCTTGTCCGCTACCCGCCGCCTCCTCGCCGTCCTCGAACTCGGCACGACGAAATCGCTTTCCGCAAGCCTCACACCAGCCTGGGACGTCGAAGGCCTTCCCTCCTCCTCCTCCTCCTCCTCCTCCTCCAGCGAGAAACCACCCGCAGGCGGCGACAGAGGCGGCGCAAGCATAACCTTCAACAGCGTCTCCTTCTCCTACCCAGCCCGCCCCTCCACCCAAATCCTACACAACCTCGACCTGCACATCCGGCCCAGCCAATTCGCCGCCCTCGTCGGCCCCAGCGGCGCCGGCAAATCGACCATAATCTCCCTGATCGAACGCCTCTACAGCCCCACCTCCGGCACAATCTCAATCAACAATCTTGACATCGCCCACAGCGACCTCTCCTTCCGTCACAGCATAGCCTACGTCCCCCAGCAAAGCGTGATTTTCAACGAAACAGTACGTTTTAATCTCACACTCGGCGCGCGCCCAGACCAAACACCCTCGCAAGCAGACCTCGAAGAAGCATGCAAGCTCGCCAACATCCACGACACCATCCTCGCCCTACCCCAAGGCTACGATTCCCCCTGCGGACCCAACGGCGACCGTCTGTCCGGCGGGCAGAAACAGCGGCTCGCAATTGCACGAGCATTGATTCGGAAGCCGAAGATTTTACTGCTGGATGAGTCGACGAGTGCGCTGGACGCGGAGAGCGAGCGGTTGTTGCAGGAGGGACTGGAGAAAGCGGCCGGGAGTGGTATGACGGTTGTGGCGATTGCGCATCGGTTGTATACGATTCGGAAGGCGGATGTCATTTTTTTGGTGGAGGGCGGGAGGGTTGTGGACCAGGGGACGCATGGTGAGCTTGTCGGGCGGAGTGAGAGTTATAGGGTTAATGCGTTGAGTCAGGCTGTTGGTGGGTGAGGCTGTTGAGGTGTCTGTGACTTTTGAATGTGTAGAAAGATTTAAAGTGATGAATCGGAGAGCTCTCTGTGAAGTTGTCAGTATCAGCTTTGCATTTTTTACCTCATCACTCGCTACCCAATGCAAAGGTGCCCGGGAACCTGCTATAAGCAGGTGGCAACTCGTCGCTCGAGTAGACCTCAACCCCGCTCTGCCAGCATGAATACGTCGTCTCGCACTAAGAAATGTCGTGTCGTGTCCAGCTTCGCTTCCATAATGTACAGGCCGTATCATACATCCCTCTATCTATATCGTAACAAACCGGTCAGAAATCCCACTCCATCTAAGGCAGCTTCTCCGCCTCCTCCAATAGCTCCTCAATCTTGAACGCCTCATCACCACCGCTAAATTGCTCCATAAGCTTCCTCCTCTTCTCCCTGCTCTCCTTAGCCGCGTCACTCTGTGCCTCGAATCCATAGAACTTCTGGAGACACATCAAGAGCCACTTGCCCTCGTCGACGCTCACGCCGCGGTCTTCTGACACACGACCCTCCATCAACACGAGCTCGTTGCTGTTCATAAGATCCGTGTGATGCGTGACTGTCGTATGCGGCTGCGCGAACTCGCCCCTTAGCTTGAACTCAGCGAGGTGTGTGAAGAGGACTGTCGCAGTAGTCTCGGAGGGGAACGTCCATTGCAAGAAATGAATCTCTGCGCCCTGGTCTTTCTTCGCGAGAGGAACGATGAATTGCGGGTGTTTGCGTGCGGTTGCGACGATGCGGCGGAAAGTCTCGGCGTGCATGGTTGCGCAGAGGGACTGCGGGTCGCGGACATGGCGCAAGCGCCAGATGGCTTCGAGCTCTTTGTCGGGCAGGGCGGAGGCTTTCTCGACGTCGATGAAGCTGCTGAGCGATTTGACTTTGTCGCTCTGGCTGCTCTTGGAGATGGCTGCAGCGGCGGCGGCGGCAGGAGCAGGAGGAGGAGGAGGGGTCACTTCAGACATAGGCTGAGGCGGCGGCGGCGCCTGGAAAGGCACAGTCGAAGCGATATCTTGCGGTACAGGCGCAGGTTGCGCATCCAGTGGCGCATTGGCTCCAGGGACCTGGGCCTTCTCCTTGAGCGCATCGATCTTCTCCTTGTACGACGCCTTCAGCTCCTCGACACTCGCCTTGCCTTCTTCTCTTGCTTTGCGCTCCAGCTTTTCGCGGTACTTGTCGAGGACTTTGTCGGCGCTCTGGTGGGTGGCCAGGAAGCGCACATCGTGGACTTGGGCCCAGCGGCGCTGGTAGCAGCGGAAGGGCGCAGAGATGGACCAGGCGGTGCGGCGCAGGATCGGCGCCGTGTTGTTGACGGCAACCATGTCGAAGTCGGTCCAGCGCTGCATCAACAGAGTTGTCTTTGTGTGATAGTTGATGTCTTTAGAGATGCACTTCGAGATGCATCGATAACTTGTGCGGGAGCAGTTCCGCTGGTCTCAGACTTCACTTCCGCCGAGAAACACTATTCCTGACTCGTGCTGACTTCCATCTTGTACAACTCTCCCACCGTAAAATGTATATGAATGGGAGCCTTGTGTTCTGTTATACGGAACTTAATAGACGGTACAGCCTAAGAAGCGATCCCTCACTACTATGCCTCCTTAGCAAGAGACTGAGGTAGCTCCCAGCTGTCACGTGTAGCCTTTAATCTTTAATATATACCATGGCGCCGTCCCGACAGACTCAAAAGTCAAATTCACGTGCGTGATTACCGTCAGCTGAAAGAATCCGCCCCTTTACATCTTCCCCAAAAGAACCATCACAACAGATCTGCAACAAAAAACCATCATTTCCAACACCACACGCCATCCGCTCACTTCCCGCGGCTTTCATCCAACTCCGACAGAACTCCGACAACCCACAACCACCCTCCTTCCATCCACCCACAATGCCCCTCCTATCCCTCGCCGGCACCACCCTCGTAGCCCTCGAACACATCTACATCCTCACCCTCGAGATGTTCCTCTGGACCTCTCCCCGCGGCCGCAAAGCTTTCAACCTGACGCCCGAGTTTGCCGCGCAGACTAAGACTATGGCTGCTAACCAAGGCCTCTACAACGGTTTCCTAGCAGCTGGACTTCTATGGGGAGCTGTGCATCCCGATGCGAGTGTGGGAAGGCAGTTGCAGACGTTCTTTTTGGGATGTGTGGTTGTTGCGGGGGTTTATGGGGGGCTTACTGCGAGCAGGAAGATTTTGTTTGTGCAGGGGGTGCCGGCGGCGGTGGCGCTGGGGGGTGTGGTGTTGGGACTTTAGGGGGATGGGATGGCGGTTTAAACTGCTAATGCTTTTTTTCGGATTGAGGACTGATATTCAGCCAACTTTTCGAGCATTACCGCTCGGCTGGTGAAGATCTACTATCAAGATAAAGAGCGTGCTTCCGGTTGAAAGCATCTACAGGCAGATGGATGAGTCACGTGTTTTAATAGTTTACATGTGCAATACACATGTTCAAACACATGTAATGGTCCAATGTCGCTGATTGTTAAAGAACATTGAAGACATCGACACATCCGCATGCTGAGGGTTAGGGTTCATAGTCACATCCAAAACGACTTGGGTCTTTCGAATTGTGTGATCATCCTTCATTTCTTCTTGAAGCATCGATACTGCATGAAAACACGAAGATTAAGGAGAATCTTCCAGCCATATACCCTCGCCAAGAACCTGCGAAATATACCTCTTCAGCAATGGCAAGCAACACTTCCATGTCTCTAAAGAACGCTCAGACAATCTCCATGTCAGCGTCCCCGCAAAATGTCAATCCAAACCAGCCCCAGTCTTTATCCAAAAAACGGAGTAAGCTTCGCGCTAATGATGTCAAAGCCGCGTGGGACAAATGAGAACCCGAAGGTGCCGTTCTGCCGGGTGGATACAACTCGGAGGATGGCAGGTCAGAAGGCGCCTCGGCACAACGAGCATCAGAACCCTTGCATTCCGCGATTAGCATAGACCGAGGTCGTGCGACCAAGGTACCTCTCGTAAAAAAGATGTTTGGCCCGACCTGCTTCTCTGCTGTCTCGCTTACACACTTTATCGATTTGACTTGAGAAGATATTTGTCGAGATGCCTACAGAATCCAGCTATCCGTCATTCACGGTTCCCGAAGAAGGACTATGGGATTTCCTCTTCGAACGCAAAGACCGCGAGTTCCCGGATGACAAAGGTGAGAGAATCCACCATTGAGATAGCAGAAGAAAGCACCACCGCCATTGTACACATTCTGACAACAACAACCACAGTCATCTACCTCGACCCCTACAGCAACCGCTCCTACACATACGCCCAAGTCAAGCAAACAGCCGCAGACTTCGGCAAAGGCCTCAAAGGCAGCTGGGAATGGAAAAAGGGCGACGTCATCGCTCTGTACACACCAAACTGCATCGACACACCCGTGGTGACATGGGGTGCTCTGTGGGCAGGTGGCGTTGTCTCGCCGGCCAATCCTGGATACAGTGTTGAGGAGCTGGCGTTCCAGCTCAAAGACAGCGGCGCGAAGGCGCTGGTTACACAGTGGGATCAGTTGGAGACTGCTAGGAAAGCCGCAAAGGAAACAGGCATTCCTGAAGATCGGATTATCTTGATTGGAGACAAGAAAGACCCCGATGCGAGGTTTAAGCATTTCAGCTCTGTTCGCAACATTGCCGGCACGTCTCGCTACCGCAGGACCAAGGTCGATTCGGACAAGGATCTCGCTTTCTTGGTCTACTCGTCTGGCACGACCGGCCTGCCCAAGGGCGTCATGCTCTCGCACCGCAACATCGTCTCAAACGTCCTCCAAATCAAGCACGGCGAGTCCACAGATCTCAGCTGGAAACCCAGACCCGAAGCACCCGAAGGCGACAGCATCCTGGCCTTCCTGCCTTTCTTCCACATCTACGGTCTCACATGCCTGTTACACCAGAGCATCTACTCCGGCTACAAGTGCGTGGTCATGCCCAAGTTCGAGATCGAAGCCTGGTGCAAATTCGTCCAAGAGCACAAAGTCACTTTCGCGTACGTCGTGCCGCCCGTCGTCCTCTTGCTCTCCAAACACCCCTGCGTCGACAACTACGACCTCAGCACCATCCGCATGATGAACTCCGGCGCCGCGCCGCTCACACGCGAACTCGTAGACGCAGTCTGGAAACGTAAGAGCCTCAAAATCAAGCAGGGCTACGGTTTGAGCGAGACCTCTCCCACAACGCACACCCAGCCCTGGGCACTGTGGTACGACACCATCGGTTCCGTCGGCACGCTCCTGCCCAACATGACCGCGAAGTACATTGGCGCGGATGAGAAAGAATTGCCCGTGGGCGAAGTCGGCGAGCTCTGGATCAAAGGCCCCAATGTCTTCAAGGGCTACCACAACAACCCCGAAGGCACCCGCAACGCGCTCACAGACGACGGGTACTTCAAGACCGGCGACGTCGGCTACCAAGATTCCAACGGCAATTTCTACATCACCGACCGCATCAAGGAACTGATCAAATACAAAGGCTTCCAAGTCCCGCCCGCAGAGCTCGAGGGTATCTTGTCATCGCATGATCAGATCTCTGACGTGGCGGTGATCGGCGTGTACAAGGAAGAGCTTGCTTCGGAGGTGCCTTTGGCGTGGGTGGTGCCGAAGAAGGGTACGGGGTCGAAAGAGCTGGAGAAGGAGATTGTGGAGTGGCTGGGCAAGAAGGTTGCCAATCATAAGAAGCTGAGAGGCGGTGTGAGGTTTGTCGAGGAGATTCCTAAGAGTGTGAGTGGGAAGATCTTGAGGAGAGTGCTCAAGGATAAGCTGAAGGCTGAGAGCGAGGGGCCGGCAAAGGCGAAGTTGTAGATACTTGTGTTGAAGATGTTGATAAGAAGTGTATTTCTCAAATGTTAAAGAGAGTCAATGTCGAACCCCATAAGTTACATTAATCGTGTCTCTCTGCGGGTCAGACAACCCCATAAAAACACCAGACACGCACGGCCAACCCCGCGTAAACAACCCTCGAGCTTGCCTGCCTTGGAAAGCATCACGGCCCAGCCACCTCGCTTTGGCTGTCCCATCCCATCTCTCGGCATTGCCGCATCCTGCATATGCGCACCTTGCAACAACACTACTCCTGTCTTCTCCCACACACCACCACACCGAAACACCACTCAAAACATCACGTGCCCGATGCGGCCACGATAAACACCCCAACCCAACACAACCACCAAACATGGCCCCCGACCGCCCCCAGCGCTCGCGCCGCCCTCTCTACGCGCCGCCCTCGACCTCCCGCCAGCAGAGCACCCTCGGCTACTGGGTGCCCCTGATCACAATCAGCACCATCGCCATCGGCGGCCTGGCGGCATGGATCTGGTCTGAGCGCAGCGACAGCGACGAGGACGATAGGCACGACAGACCGCCGCGCCCGGCGACGGGGCAGGGTGGGGAGTACCCTACTCAGGGCGCGCAACCGTATTCTGGACCGACTGGTGCTTCTCATCCCACAGGGCAAGGACACGATGGGGGTATGCCGGCTTATCAAGGGCCAATTCCGAGCCAGGCGGCGGGGCCGCAGGGTGTGCCTCCGCCGGCGCCTGTTGGGGGAGAGGCGGCTAGTTATTATGCTGGACGGAGCACTGCGCATACAGAGCAGCAGCAACGACACAACGACGATGCTTCGTGGTACGGTCAAGTGAGAGGTGCGATCAGACGCACGCCTTCGCCTCAGCAGTTCTTCGACTCGGCGTCCAAGCAGATGGGCGCTGCGGCTGCGGCGGCCGGCGCGGCGTTGGGCAGTATCATTGAGGAAGACAAGGACAAGGACTTTTACTACGAGGATGGAAGCAGGAGGCGTGGCAGGGAGGGTGAGGGTGAGGTCTTCAGCGACCATGAGAGGTGGTCTGAGGAGGC
>Ga0265797_10012760_pt1 | contig 10239 bp, 11 predicted proteins | sample P2T30metagenome_FD_192433 | JGI IMG/M metagenome (GOLD analysis project Ga0265797, IMG submission 192433) | Plant litter microbial communities from East Loma Ridge, Irvine, California - P2 T30 | ecosystem: Environmental > Terrestrial > Plant litter > Unclassified | place: USA: California... | reverse complement strand
AAAGCGTCTACTACATCAACGCTGGGATATATATCCACTTTGCCACTGCTTCTTCATCTTCTTCTTCTCTTACTCGACGAGACGGACAGGGGTGTACATCCGACGTATGTAGTGACCCCATAAACACGTGTCTCTCTAACTACCCTTTATACCCTGAAGATGCGGACATTTTTTCCGTCTCAAATCCGCGGGGGGGACGGACAGGGAAAGGAACCTCAGCTGGCTATTAATTCGTACATTTTTTTTTAGTTTTCCCTTTCCACTCCACTTTCCAATCTACTGTACTCACGCGTAAAGCTGCAGGCGCGGCTATCGGGGGAAAGGGGAAAAACAACAACAACGAATGCGATGCAGTTTGACCGAGTGATGCACATGTTTGAATGATGGCTTTTTTACTCTGCGTTGGCATACACACAGACAGACAGACATACTACATCGACAATGTCCGAGTGAGGCGATCTACCAGGTTTGGATTGGACAAGGGAGAGGGGAATGGGGAAAACAAGAAGCCAGCGGCGATCAATCAAGTTGCGGCTACGGCGGTCACATCGGTCTCTTCGCTAGAGAGACTTCACTTGTTCCCATAGATTCATCTTACTCATCCCTCTGTCAAGGCATCCCATTCATTGCTCTATTTTTTTAGCTGTATGTACGACGTGTTCCAAGCATGCACACACATTACAGTCAGTCTCACTTTTGTCCCCCCCCCTTCCCTTCGGCCTTACTTACTGCTTCTCGGCTACAAGCGCGACTTCCTTCTAGCCTAAATGTGACTGACGTATAGCGCAAGATGCTGTCGCATCAAGTTGCACCACTAACTCCTGCATGTGTGAAGTGTCATCGCAAGTGTGGAGATGGTGGAAAACGAGTAGTTAGGAGAGACTGGTAATGGGCTGGTGATAACGCCAATCAATTGGCAAAAGCGAACACCGCACTTGTCTGGCGATTGGGGAAGTGTCCGCGAAAACATGCAACTATGTACGCGCGTGCGGCCCAGATCTGACCTGCATTGCATTTGCATGCAACAGGTTAGCAGACTACCGTGAGCGGTGGGGAGCGGGGGAGGCTTCCTATTCCAAGCCAAAGGCCGGGGGCACGAGGGGCGATAAGTTGGAGAGCAAAGCGCAACGTTGATGCCATGCATTGAGTAATCTGCGGGTATCTTCGATTGGGTATCTCTCGATCTATAGGTATCTCTGCGCAGGAAAAAAAAAACAAGGAAAGCTCGTCCCGAACTTCCTTTTTCGTTAGCTCCAATGGCCACAGACGTTCGACGAGGAAAATGTCGAACAGTGGTCGATGTGGTAGAAAAAAAATAGCAAATGACAATCCTCTCTCTGTGAACGCCTTGACGGCCAAATGTCGTCTATCAAAATTATGCTCCTAGGTGATTGGGGTCGTAAAAGTCGTTGTATTTTGTGCTTGTGTCGCTCGTTGCGCATATGTGCAAGGTTGCAACCCTGGTGCTCCGTCGTTGCACTAAGGCCGGTCGTAATCGCTGAGAATGTCTTCTGGGTCTTCGGGTGGAAGCATGTCGATAGTGTCGCTCGTGCGAGGGCCAGTATACTTCTTCCTCGCTCCTGCATACCACCACATTGTGCTGAAAAGACCGATAAAGGCTGCCACACAGATGGCGTAGTTCATGTTGTCTGGTCGGACCGGCTTGATGGTCGGGAAGAAGAGGACGACACTGATGAATATGACCCATATTACTGCAATCGCATTGACTGGTTTGCTCCACCTGCCCATCGTGTATGGTCCAGGGTGGAAGACAACAGTGCCTTCATACCATCGGTGGGCAATGATGACAGCGATGTAGCTGATGTCCAGGGCAGGTGCGGTGATGTTGAATATCGCCGTGATGGTCAAAGTGCTTCCAATGCCGATCAGATCGAGGCAGCTGCAAAAGACTACGACGAGCCAGACTGCGTTTACGGGGGTATGCGTGAACCCGTTGACCTTGCTCCAGAAACTGTGCACTGTCAGCTCAATCCACTAGCTTCGATCCGGCTAGGCAACTCACTCGGAGAATGGGAAAGCTGCATCACGAGCAAAGGCCCAGGCCATTCTTGCATTTGCCAGCATAGCAGAGCAACCGGTGAAGAACTGGACTAGCATGACGAAGAACCACATGATGGTCCCACCCGTTTTGCCACCGGCATTGAAGAAGATCTGGGCGACTGGAAGACCAGTCGGTGTGGCCATGATGGCGTCGTAGTCGGTCATGCAAAAGCAAAAAGTAATCGTTAGCATCCAGCCGACAACACCAGAAACGAGGATCGCCGCTCGGATTGCTACGGGGCCACGAATGGCGGCATCGTGCGTCTCTTCCGACATGCTGTGTAATGTCGGTTAGATGTGAACAATATGCAATGCTGTAGGGCTGACCTACTGTGTTGTCCCGTCGTAATCGGTCATTGTCCACGCGACAGACAGGAAGCTAAATCATGTTCAGTAACCAATTGGTGCATGCACGTGTTGGGTTGCACAAACCCGAGCAGGAAGGAAAAGCCCTTGCTTTGCCAGCCAGAGCCATCGGTGACTGTTGTAAACACCCATTGCGCACTTTGTTTGTTCGGTGTAAGAATGAGAAGAGCGATGCATATGCAGATTGATGCAATGACTGTCCAGTGTTAGAAGAGGTTCGAGATGGGCCGCGTTGCACATACTGTTGATAGGTGCGAACCACAGGATGATGCGATGGAGCCAATTGGTTGGGAATGAGCAAATGGTGCCAAACATGCATAGGACAAAGATGGCAAGAAGGACCGTCTGATACGCTTTCCTGCATTGATCGGTGAGTGAGTGCAAACTAGCGAGGCGGAGTGGCTCTCTTACGGCTCGAAAGTGGAGACTCCATCTTCTAGGGTGTGCATGACCGCAGTTGCCAGTACCATTTGCGAGATTGTGTAGGCCAGACTGGCAACACCAGCTGCTTGGCCAAGAAAGTTGCACCATCCAATGATCCAGGCCCAAGGCGCAACATGCTCGGGTGGCACGACGTGTTTTGTAACATAGTACATGCCACCGGCTGTGGGATATGCGGAAACCAACTCGGCAACTTGATAGAATGTTAGCTGGGTCGGTCTACGCCGACTCAGGACACGTACCTGAACTGGCTATGCAGTATGCCATGACACTACCAATGAACCAGGCCCATACTGCCGTGGCTGGGCCTCCAGAGCTCATAGGAGCCCCGAAAGTCGCGGGAACTGAGCCCAAGACACCCAGGATAGAGATGGCGTACGAGACGGTCGACCATCTTGAGAAGTGTCTTTGCAGGACCTGTAGATGGTGTTGGACAATGTCTGGGTAGCTAGGCTAGGGTGCTTACAGGAGTGTATCCAATGCGTACGAGTAGGCGGTCATCGTCGTCTGCGATTGTTGCCATGATGGTTTGGTTCTGATTGTGACCGGCTGCCTCTGCTGCTTTGGACCGGCTAGAGAGAGAAGGTTGGAGTGTGCTCCCGTGTACGGATACCGCACTCAATCCGGCGTCTTTGGAGTCTGAGCTGATAACCATGGTCAATGATGATCAGGTAAACATGAGGGGAGAAGGATAAGAAGAGGAAGAAGAAGAAACAAAAAGGGTCCTCGCAGCGGAAATGTACGAGGGAAATGGAAGGATGTGCAAGGCGATGGTGGGCCGGGTGTTGGAGACACACTAGGAGGATTGACAGCAACGGCGTAGACCCACAAACCCAGGTACCGGGGAGCGGATGCTTGGAATGGAAGGGATGTGTGGTCGGGTGAATGGGGGAAGAGGCACGGGTGACATGTAGTGGTCTTTATGATGTGGAGGCTCAGTAATTGGCAGCCCTGCACTCCAACAAATGGCCAACCGGTCCAGTAGAATCAAGTTGCGAGATGCGAGATGCAACCTACTGTCAGGGTGGTAATTAGAGATGCGTTGCCACGATGACACGTGCAGAGTGTGCTTGTGCTGGAAGCGTGAACGTGGGAAAAGGCAAGCAAGGAGTGGGACTCTGTGCGGATGTGCAGCGAATGGAGAGCAATCAGCCTCTGTTCTTAGGCCGGCAGATCCCAGAGGCGAGGCAGCGATCGCGGATTTACGGTACTGTCATTTGCGCCTGACTGCTGGTGCCGAACGTGTGAAGGGATTAGGGTGCTCGAGCCATGCAAGAATGATGCCGTTTCGGTGACCCAGAGTGGCGGGCCGTTTTACCTCGCATTTGCTTGGACTCGGGAGGGGTGCTGGGCGCTGGAAATAGCTCCCATCAGCCACAATTCCAACTGCGACGTAGCGGCGGCAGCAGCAGCAGTGGTGGTGGTGGTGATGGTGCGATGGCTTGGATGACGAGCTGTTGCTGTCATGTCCCCCAGACGTACGTCCGTCCGTCCGTCCGTCCAGTCCAGTCCAGTCCAGCACTTTCGTATCGTCTGGAGCTATGACGCACCTAAAGGGAAAAAGCTACGGCTGGCCTTGCGTGAGCTTTTGAGCGGTACGACTCGGGCGTGACTATGGGCCTCCTGGCTGCAACCGCTTCCCCCTGACTGTTGGTGAGAAAAACTTGGGCCAGGCGGTGAGGACCAGGAGCTTGATTGGCCGGCGCGGCTACTGTGATACGACTTGACGGTGGCCGCCGAGGAGTGAGGCTTCTGTGTGGGAGTATGATATCAGGAATTTCCGCAACCCTCTAGCAGGCCCCTTACCGCACCCGAGTCTGGGTGCGGCTCCTCGCGTCGCAACGGCTGGTCTCGGCCGGGACGCCGTGAGCGAGGCCTTGCCTGAAACGGCAGTCGGGATGAAGTGAAGCATGGGCAAGACGGGCGCCTCCATGCCGTTGTCGGTCGTGCAAAGAAAGACAAGCCACCAGCACGAGCAGGTTAATCGTACTAGGACGCGCACGGAGTTGTGTTGCCTAACCGAGTAACGCAAGCGAAGATGCCTGCAAATTCACCACACACACACACATACACCTGCATTTTGCTTCTACCGCACCAGCCAATGCATGTTCAACACGCTCCCTACTCTCTCTCTCTCTCTCCCTCCTTCACAGGCTGCCTTTCCCACGTCACAAGTCGCAGCCAGCCTGAGGCTTTGATGCGCGCCACACGTCTCTGATCCCTTGTACACACGAGCACGGCTCCATGTCTCCGTCATCTGCCACGGGGGGGCGGATGCTCCGCTACAGCGCCGTCGCCTAGCAATGCAGCTGCCCAGATGACCATCTTGGCCGCTGTCGATGAGAGTCAGACCAGGTCAAATCCTCGCTAGACATTGCAAGATCCGAAAGAGCGGTGGAAGCGTGCGGCCATTCAAGAATGATCTCATTCCTAGGCTCGTCCCTCATTGAGTAAGCCCGCGTGGCACCAAAAGTTGGGTATGCCTTTTGGAGCCGTTGGACCAGCTGGAGGAGAAATGGGTCCCCCAATCTTTCTTCGAACCTCGTCGGATGCAACGGCAGGCTATCCTGCATCAGGACATGGTCATCCTTGCATGCGTCCAACTTGCCTCGCATCGCTTAAAGCAGCACTTTCACTTTCGTAGAGATGAACAGCTTACGCCTGTCGTAAGGCCTCTCTGGTCGGTCATGTTAGTACTCACATTGCCAGTTGCAGCGCAGAGGTCGAGTCGGAAAAAGACCAGAGCCGAAAGATTAGTGGCCCACTTGTGGGCATCATCGCATTGCTAGCTGCAGCGCCCGACTCCATACCGCCGCTCTCTCTTCACATCACCTCGCGCAAAGTCCCAATTGCAACCTGACTAGCGATTGCCCATCAAAATACCGCCGACGATGTTGCGGGATTGGCATTGCCATCCCAGCAACCCAGGCTCAAGCCACACGGGGGCCGTGCACTGACTCGCGGAACTACTCCAAAGGATCTTCCAGAAGATGCCTTTGGAATTCGGTGGTTTCACAATACTGCCGAGACCATGTTGCGGACCCGTCCGCTAGACCTGCCGATCAGCATGACATTCGTGCGTCGCCCAATGGTCCACTTCTTCCACTTCCATGCGGTGTACTACCACTACCACTACTACCGCTCAAGCAGCAATAGCAATCAATCTCAACCGGCCGGAAATGGTTGTTGCCGCATACACCAGGAGAAGATTGGACCGACTCTGATAGGCACGGTGTTGCCTGCCGATCGTGGTGTGGAAGCGTGCAAAGCCCCTCATGCACCTCTTCATCACTGATGAACCTGAACGCCTGCCAACTAACCCATTTGCCTACCGATCAGAATAGAGAAGACACCACACTCGACTCAGCCCTAGCCATGATTAGCTCTACGCCCGACGCCAATAACACGGTGCACAGGCCCAATATTCGCATACACTGCAATAACAACAGGAAACTATGATGAACAAGCTTTCTCCGAGACGCAAATAAACATCCAGATCGCATCAACAATGGCAGTGGGGGAAGATTGTAAGCACTATCTACTCCCTCCCCCCAAAATTCCATACGCACGCGCCACTCCAATGCACAAGGCACCATGGCGGCCTTGCTGATCCGCTCTGTAATCCTCCCCAAGCGTTTGAAAAAGGAAACAAGGCAAGACAAGAGTGGGAGAGACGTGAAGAAAAGGCCCGAAGTCGGCATGGAACTACCGAGATGGTCGACCAAATGCAATCACAAGTAGACAAAAACACCTAGGCACGTGCACGCTCTGTACGAGAGCAAAAAAGCATCGTAAAGAATTACCGCATTTGGACTCATCTCTCGACGACGACGAAGCCGAGCGGAAGCGGTTGGATGGGGAAGTGGGAGGCCGGGGGAGCTGGAAAGATGTCCGGAAGCGCGTGTGTTGGGGTGTTTTGACATGGACATGCTTGAGAGCTAAAAGAGGTTCGCAATCAGACACGTGATGGGTGGTCCAGACTGGCGCTTCTCGGCGATTTGTCAGGCAGCAATTCTTTCGACGCGTCTTGTTCCATGTACATGAGACGTGATGCAGACGCACTCAATATGCAACTCCACCTTCCGTTCTCCCTTCATAGGCTTACATGCAAAAAATCAGACGGCATGGTGCTGCTCTCCATCCTGATATTGCTTCGTGTACGCGTCACCTCAAGAGTCCCAAATCACAATTCCATCTTCTATATTCTAATGAGTGCGCAATTGAAGATCAAGAGAGTGAAAACGGAAACGTGAAAACCAAACAGTAGTGCAGAAGTCTATTCATGCTGAAATGTCATGTACACATTCAATATATACAACGAAAACCCTTCATTTGCCTAGCGTACTAGCCGACCATTCACCCATCTAGCAGGTGAATTTCTTGGGACCCGGGATGGTATACGTTTGAGCTGTTCACACATTATTAACACGTTTTTACACACATGGCCAAGACACGGAAGCTTCTTACCTTTGTAAGCATCATACGTGATGCCCGCATCCGAGCCCTTGTAAGCTCCAGGGAACGAAACGAGGTCAGTGGGTTTGGTGCTTCCACCACCGGTAACTTTGAGCTGGTGGCAGCCTGGGTAGAACTGAGCACCAGGGTATTGGTATGCAGCATGCAGCGCCAAGACCTCGTGGCGGACGAGGTAGTAGCCTGGAGAGATGCACTTTGGGATTGTGTAGCTAACAGACCCGCCAGCCTTCTTAATAGCGTCAGAGCCCCACACGTTCGAGGTACCTTGTCGACCCTCTTCCTGGATCTTAAACCAGACAGCACTGGCAGAGCGTTAGTTGCGAACATGACATGAAGAACTTGTGTGGCTTACGAGGACTCGGGCATGTAGTCTTGGCAGCCGGCATCGGGGCACTTTGCCATGTAGGTGATTGTGGGACCCATGTGAGTATCGGGCCAAAGTGTCCAGTAGAGTTTGACGTCGGAGCCAGCAGCAGCTTCGGCATGGAGGGCAGCAGGCTTAGAGCCAAGCACTCCACCAGCAGCGTATCCACCACATTGGATATCCGAGATGGCTACATCCTGGACAGGTCCATTACCCTGGATAGGACGCGAGATACGCTTCACTGCGGTTGTGTAAGGGTCGGTGTATGGCTGGTAGAAGGTATAGTCGGTTCCGCTGATAGTGGCATTGTCCACATATCCATGGGCAGCAACGGCGGTAGCGAAGGCGAGGGCTGAGGCAATGTACTTCATCGTTGTAATAGGCTTGATTGGTCGGGTAAAAGACTGTTTGGTAGATACGATCCTGCGTAGTGAGTGTGTTGAGTTGGAGAAACGAATGAATATAACGTGGACAAAAAGAAGCTGGACTCTGTGCGATCGGTACTGGATGACCTGGATGCCGGAATAGATTGCTCGAAGCTGCGGGTCTTATAGTACACATGTACCTCGGTACCAATTACTCCACGATACAGGTTTGCTGTACGGCACACATACAATAGGGCAATGTTTGAAACGTGCCGGGCCGTCTATGGCAGAAGGTGATCATGAAGGAGGGCGCGTAGATTAAACATGGCGCTAGCGGACATGATGTTCTTGGGAACCCCACTGTTCGCGCTTTGTGGCTAGATGGTGATCAATCAGGATGCCGGTATCCCCGTGAAGGGAGTACACATGGGAGGTAAGCGAGATGAGAGCATGTGGTAAACACTCCTGGCAGACGTCATTCGCTCGGAGCAGGTACCCATGATGATTGGGAAGGAAACCAAAGTGTTGACGAGACGTCATGGTGCTACCTTGAAACATGGCGCAGAGGAAAGCAAGACAGTCCTTGCAATCATTCATGAGTTGACGAAGGCGCTTGGTACTCCCGAGAGCGTGCCGGCTTTGCAGCCCCATGTGATTTTCGTTTGTTCCCACCTGCAGTTAATCCTGTAGCATCGGAGGAATTAATTTGTGCATTATATACAAGGAAGCCGGATTGCCGGTCGCTTTTGTAGCAGAAAGACTACGAGGTCAAATGCTTAATCACATAATTGCAGAGGTTGCAGCTGCGATCCGGCCAGGCCACGCATGTCGCAGGCGCGATTTTAGATTGCGATGCGCTGGATAAGACCTTGGCTCAACAGGCAAGCATAGGCTTCCAGGCTGGAGTCGTACGTCTTTTATTGGCAATCGACAACTGGGGACTCTCCTGTTTTTTTTTTCGTCCGTACCAGCATCAGAAGACAGAGGGCCATGTAGATGTGGTAATGGATGTGGTAAAGCTGTAAGGGCTCGGAGTGTTGGCCATCCGAATGGGGCAGCGTCAGCACCACCCGCACTTCCACACGACATGCACTTTGTCGCACTCTAATTCAGTCTTCCCGAAAGCCCTCCTCTTACTGCGACGAATTTGCCATGTCCATCTTCGACAATGTATCAATGTAGGATCGGGCTGCCATGTTTGATATAGAAGTAGCACCGTTGTCTTGCTCATAGCTGCATCGATGAACAATGCCTGATATCTATAGCATGTCATTTGACTTTGAGAATTAAAACATGGCCGGAGTACTCAAAGCTCCCGACAATCGCGATGGGCAGGCCATGCAATTGCAGTGAAAGGATGAGAGGTAGTCAGCTAGATAGATGCAATGCGATAGCCATCGTAGAAGACCCCGCATGGGGAGGGTGTGGGGTGACGAGCATGGGAGCTACTTCCTAGACGATGCGTATGCCTCGTAGTCGGATTTGCCTACTGGCTGTGTGGATAGGCAGTCCAGCTGGTTCGGAGACGGGAGAGTCAAGGTGCAGTGAGGAGTGAGGAGTGAAGATGAAGTTGGTCGAACCTTCTCGATGACGCTGTGGACCCAACGCGACATGGCACTTCATGTTGGAGCCCCGCAATCAAGCCAAACAAAGTGCAAGTTCGAATAACACCACTAACATTGACCTGAACGCACACGAATCGTTTTTCGACAAAATGGTCATCAATTACAGCAAGTGGGTAAGTCGACTTCCCTCTCCACGCAGCTGCGATAGCTTCTAATCTCCCACAAGGACGCTCTCGAGCTCTCAGACGATAGCGACATAGAAGTGCACCCGAACGTCGACAAGAAATCCTTCATCCGTGCCAAACAAGCCCAGATCCACCAGGAGCGCGACCAACGCCGCCACCAGATAAAAACGCTCAAGTACGAGCGCATCATCAACGATGGCCTCACCGAGCGCGTCGACCGTCTCCTCACAGCGCTCAAGTCGCACAAGGATAAGCAGGCTGAGGGCAATGGCGCAAACGACGACCAGCTTGTATTCCAGGCCATGATGGAGAGCATGATGGACATGAAGGTCGACAAAGATGGGGGTTCAGACAGGCCGCCGCCGCCACCAGAGGGTGTGCACGAACATATCAAGGACAAGCCTACATACCCGCAA
>Ga0265797_10012758_pt1 | contig 10240 bp, 4 predicted proteins | sample P2T30metagenome_FD_192433 | JGI IMG/M metagenome (GOLD analysis project Ga0265797, IMG submission 192433) | Plant litter microbial communities from East Loma Ridge, Irvine, California - P2 T30 | ecosystem: Environmental > Terrestrial > Plant litter > Unclassified | place: USA: California... | reverse complement strand
AGAGTCATGCCTTACTCCACCTTCCGCATGAACCTTTCCGTCACCTCACCCTATAACGCCGATTTTGATGGTGACGAGATGAACTTGCACGTCCCTCAGTCCCACGAAACACGTGCCGAGGTTATGAATCTCTGCGCCGTCCCTCTCAACATTGTTTCTCCACAGAAGAACGGTCCGCTCATGGGTATCGTTCAAGACACCATGGCTGGTATCTACAAGCTCACTAGGCGTGATACAATGCTCACTCACCAAGAGGTCATGAATACCATGATGTGGGTGCCTGGTTGGGATGGCATTTTGCCTCATCCCGCGATCCTCAAGCCAAGCCCCAGATGGACAGGCAAACAAATCATCTCCATGGCTCTTCCTTCCGGACTGAACATTCTGCGCTACGACGACAAAGATGGCCACATTCCGCTAAAGGATGGCGGTCTTCTCATTCAGGATGGTATGCTCGAGTATGGTCAGCTTGTGAAGAAGGTCGTTGGTGCATCAGGTGGCAGTATTATCCACGTCATTTTCAACGAGCGTGGCCCAGATGCGGCAGTCGACTTCTTCAATGCTGCCCAGCGCATTGTCTGCTACTGGCTTCTACACAATGGCTTCAGTGTCGGTATCGGTGACACGGTGCCTGACGAGAAGACTGCCCAAGGCATCGAGGACGCCGTTTCCACAGAGAAGGCGCATGTCGACGATCTGATCAAGGAGGTGCAAGAGAACAGGCTTGAACCACTCCCTGGTATGACTATCAGAGAGAGTTTCGAGTCTCGCGCAAAGGCTTTCCTGGAAGAGGCTCGTAACCAGGCTGGTGATGTCTCTTCCAAGGGTGTCAAGGATTTCAACAACGTCGGACAGATGGTGAAGTCTGGTTCCAAGGGATCTTCTGTCAACATCTCGCAGATGACCGCCGCTGTGGGTCAGCAATCGTTGGAAGGCAAACGTCTTCCCTTCGGCTTCAAGTACAGGACCCTGCCTCATTTCCCCAAGGACGACTATTCGCCTGCTTCTCGTGGTTTCGTCGAGAACTCCTACCTTCGTGGTTTGACGCCTACCGAGTTCTTCTTCCACGCTATGGGTGGTCGTGAAGGTCTCATCGACACTGCTGTCAAGACTGCCGAGACTGGTTATATTCAACGTCGTCTTGTCAAGGCCTTGGAAGAGGTCATGGTCAAGTATGACGGCACCGTCCGCAACTCTCTCGGCGATATTGTGCAGTTCATCTATGGTGAGGATGGTCTCGATGCCGTCTACATTGAGAAGCAATCGCTGGATATCATCAACATCTCCCACCCGAAGTTCGAGCAGAAGTACAAGATCGACATCTGTGATCCCAAAGCCAAGCATGAGATGCTTACCAACGATGATATTGACGTCGCTGATGAGATCAAGGGTGATACTGAGGTGCAAAAACTCTTCGACCAGGAGTTTGAGGCGATCCTGGACGATCGTGAGAAGATTCGCAAGAGCGTCAATGAGCCTGATCCTGACCGTCAACTACCCCTCAACATCAGCCGCATGATCGACGCAGCTAAGACCAAGTTCCGCATCAAGGAGGGTACACGCAGCGATCTTGACCCCAGAGATGTCATTCCCAAGGTCAAAGCCATGCTTGACAGATTGATTGTCGTACGTGGCGACGACCCTCTCACAAAGGAAGCCGACCAGAACGCCACTCTCCTGGTCAAGGCTCTTTACAGGTCTAGGTTGGCATTCAAGAAGCTGGTCAAGCAGGACTTCCTGAACACTCTGGCTCTGGACAATGTCCTCGGTGACGTTGAGAACCGCTTCTCTCGTGCCCTTGCTAGCCCTGGTGAGATGGTCGGTGTCCTGGCTGCACAGTCCATTGGTGAGCCCGCTACTCAGATGACTTTGAACACCTTCCATTTCGCTGGTGTGTCTGCAAAGAACGTGACGCTTGGTGTGCCGCGTCTGAAGGAAATTCTCAACGTTGCTGAGAACCTGAAGACACCATCCATGAAGGTCTACCAGGAACCCGGAATGGTTCTTGACCAAGACAACTGCAAGCTCCTCCGTTCCGCGGTCGAGTTCACAAGCTTGAAGTCCGTTACTGACGAGACTGAGATCTACTACGACCCAGACGTCCTGGGCACTGTCATCGACGCTGATCGTGATATGGTTGACTCTTACTTCATCCTTCCCGATGAACAGGGCGCACCGCCAGACATGCAAAGCAAATGGCTCCTACGTATCGTTCTCGGACGTAGACAGCTTCTTGACAAGGGTTTGTCGGTCACTCATGTCGCCAGCAAGATCAAGGAAATGTATGGTAAGGACATTGCTGTCATCTTCTCTGACGACAACGCCGACGAGCAAGTTGTTCGTATCCGCATGGTCAGACCCGACAAGGATGATGATGAGAACCAGGAGGAGGAAGACACTCTCAAACGCCTGGAGACCCACATGCTTGAGAAGGTCGTGCTCAGAGGTATCGACGACATCAAGCGTGTTTACGTCACTTCCGAGGAGCGCATGCGTGAGGCCGAAGATGGATCGCTGATCAAGGTCAAGTCCGATCCTAAGTGCAAGGAGTGGTACCTTGATACAGACGGTGTCAATCTGAAGGCCGTACTGGGCATTGATGGTATTGACCCTTACCGGACGACTTGCAACCACTTTACCCACATCAAGGAGTGCTTCGGTATCGAAGCCACCAGAGCGGCTCTCATCAAGGAATTGCACGCTGTGCTCAGTTTCGACGGTTCCTACGTCAATCATCGTCACATGGCCTTGCTCTGTGACGTTATGACTGCTCGCGGTACGCTCATGGCTGTCACGAGACACGGTATTAACCGCTCCGACACTGGTGCACTTATGCGTTGTTCGTTCGAAGAGACCGTCGAAATTCTCTTTGATGCTGCTGCGTCTGGTGAACTGGATGACTGCCGTGGTGTCTCTGAGAACATCATCCTGGGTCAACTCGCTCCTAGCGGTACTGGTGAATTTGACATGCTTCTCGACCAGAAGATGTTGGAGAACGTGGTCTCAACTGTGAGGAGGCCTATGGGAGGTATCTCCCTTGGTTCAGCCACGCCGATGGAGGGCGCGATGACTCCCTACGACACTGGCTCGCCAATGGCTGAAGGCGGCTACGCTAGTGGACCTGACTATGCTGCTGCATTCTCGCCCATGGTTAACCCAGGCCAGGAAGAGACTGGTGGTTTCACTGCATATGGCGGCGGCTTCGGTGGCGCCAGCCCTTACAACGGCGGCATGAGCCCTGGATATGCTCCGACCAGTCCATTCAGCGGTATGAGCCCAACTTCCCCTGGGTACGGCGGCTACTCCCCTACGTCTCCTGGCTACTCTCCGACGTCTCCTGGTCAAGGTCTTACCAGCCCAAGCTACCAAGTCACGTCACCAGCCTTCGGATCGCCTTCCAGCCCCGCGTACACTCCTACCTCGCCGTCGTACTCGCCTACTTCGCCAGCGTATAGCGGGAACAAGGTTTCTCCCACGTCTCCATCTTATTCGCCAACTTCGCCGTCGTACTCGCCGACGTCGCCGTCTTACTCTCCCACGTCGCCGAACTACAGCCCAACATCGCCAGCTGCACACGCGCCCGGCAGTGCGACGTCGCCCAAATATTCGCCGACGTCTCCCAACTACAGCCCGACTTCTCCGACGTCCCCTGCTTACTCTCCTACCTCGCCAACGTACTCACCGACTTCTCCCAAGTACGGTGGTCCAGGAGGCAGCGGTGCATCACCCACGTCTCCGAGCTACTCGCCCACTTCTCCCATGTACAGCCCGGGTCGCAACGGCTATTCGCCCACATCACCGGCGTACAGCCCCACCTCGCCGCAGTATTCACCCAACTCACCAAAGGACGACTCGGGCTCGGGCTCCTGAAGAACTATTTTACAGGCAACAAAGAAAACAATAAAAAACACAGACTGCGGTTTAGCTTGAACTACGCGTTCTCTTCACTGAGCCCACGTGCAGTTTGGTTCAGCAGTTTATTACGTCTGACGACAAACAAAAAAAATCTTTTTCCATTGTACAACAATTGCTTTTAACATCAGCGTTTACTTGGTTTTTACACGCATGGGTCTCGGCGTTTTTCCTTTTTTGCCGTTTTCGCGGCATCATCAGTACCACACCCCAAAAAGACCAGTTGACGAAGGAAGTGGAATAGACTGATTCGTGCGCCAAGCACATTCCGAAGATTGTTGGAGAGCCTGGGGACGTGTATTCGAGCGAAGCGGGAGGCGTTTATGATTTTAGACGATTTTCAGCTCAGGGGGGATGGACGGTTGGGTGCTCTGGTTGCGGCGCTGCGGCCGTGACAAGCAGGGCCAACAGAGGCAGTATTATCCTTCTGCACACTTGGCGCAGGACGGCGCGCAAGCTGCCGCGCCTTTTTGATAGAGTATCTCTCTCGATTAATTGCCAAAAACAAACAATTTGAATGTCGTCTACGCTCTTATCTGTGATATGTGCATTATTCCCGGTCGGATGAGTTCTAAGTCGCTTCCTTCGCATTTCATACACGTTATGCCGTGTCGCAAGGGTACGGATTTGGCGTGCACAACATACATTTCCGGCGGTGTTAGCAATCGCCTGGAGCTGGACGAATGAATGTCAAGTGGAATGGTATGGGAGCTAGTGGGTGGCCTGTTTCGCGGCCTCGTCCTCTTTTCCGCCCGTTCTTGGCCTGAGGGGAAAGCCGTTTAGCAGATTTGGATTGGAATGTCATTGGAGTTGTGCAGTTGTGCGTGCTTGTGCATTTGTTTCGCTATCTGACATTTCCCTGAGCTTCCTGTAGAAACAATGGCTACATGGATATTTCTATGAAGAAAAACGTAGAAGTGTTGACGTTTGGTTTGTAGGGGACTCGTTGCTCAAGTCTTCTTCAGCTGTCGCAGTGACATGAGTCAAATTCGTCTCTTCAATTCGTGGAGAATGATTTAATCAATGCAGTAGTTTAGCAACAAAACCACAAAACCTACTCAAAATGGCAAACAGTGCATACGGCTACGTTCGTGACTTCGAACAACCAGACTCCCTGCCTCTCTCAAACTGGATCGTCGTGCGCATCGACGGCCGCGGCTTCAGCAAACTCACAAAGAAATATGATTTCAAAAAACCAAACGACGTGCGAGCACTGGATCTCATGAACGCCGCCGCCATCGAAGTCACCAGATCTCTCGTCGACATCGTGCTCGCCTACGGCCAGAGTGACGAATACAGCTTCGTCCTGCACGAAAACACAAACCTTTTCGACCGCCGTGCCGCAAAACTCGCCACGACCATCGCCACGACTTTCACCGCGGAGTATTGCATGCTCTGGTCGCAATACTTTCCCGACACGCCTCTGACACGGCCTTTCCCTACTTTCGATGCGAGATGCGTCTGTTATCCCAAGCGCAAGATCTTGCGCGATTATCTCTGCTGGCGCCAGGCGGATTGCCACATCAATAACCTCTACAACACGACTTTCTGGAATATGGTGATCAAGGGCGAGACGAGCCAGACTGATGCTGAGTTGGAACTCAAGGGGACTGTGTCGGGCGATAAGAATGAGATTCTGTTCAAGCGGTTTGGCATCAACTACAATAATGAACCTATGATTTTCAGGAAGGGCAGCGTGGTGTACCGCAAGTATGAGGTCAAGGAGGGTTCTGCTGGAGCCAGTGAAGATAAGGGAGATGTTCCGATGACTAAGACGCAGCTGGAGAAGGAGCGGAAGAGGAAGATGAAGGCGGAGATCGTGGTGGAGCATTGCGATTTGATCCAGGATGCTTTCTGGGAGGCAAGGCCTTACATTTTGGCTGGCAAGAGAGGTGTTCTCGGCGACGAGTGAGGAAGCGCTTTTCGAAGCAATGCCATTTATGGCCTGGCGAAGCTACAAAGGTCTGGCAAGCGACGCCTCTACGATCTGGATCACCGATACATATGACTCGCCTGAGCTCATACCAGGACTTGTATATTGGTTTCAACCTGACATGGGCTCGACTCCCCCTAACAACAACTCGAGAGCCTGTCGAGCTCCGAACAATCCGGTACTTCCATTTCCATGGCACTCGCCGGTCTGCGTAGAAAAGAATTGCAGCGATTTTCGACGCCAGTCTCACGAATATAGTGTTTGGTCACTACAGTCACTTGGTCCTACAGATACCGATGAACTGATCGGGAGCTCGGTACTTATGCCATGATCAGCTTGGAGTCTCGGCCATGTCTCTTGGAATGAGCAGCCAATAACACATAGACATAAAGCGTCACATTCAGTTACAAAAACCAGCTTTTCCGCAGACACAAATCATACATTTCATCATCTATAATTCCTATACTCGCATCGACACTCGTCTCCCTCTGCTTCCGGCTCCAGCCCTTCAACTTTCGCGCCCAGCTTGCCATCGACAGTCTCATAGCAATCGGGAATCCCGTCGCCACCCGGGCTGCTTTGTGTGATTTCGACGGGGTACGGCCATTCTTGGTAGCTGTTTGACCCTGTCGAGGTAGCAGATGATCCCAGTGAACCCGTCAGATAGATAGTCCCTGACAGAACAGTGCTGTTGAAATAGCACTGTGTCACAGCGTTGCTCGATGTAAGAGCGGATGTGGGCACGACGACCTTTGGAAGAGCAAAGGCGAATGTGAGTCGTGGAGACGTCGCGTTGGTGTCAGCGTGGTACATCAACTCCTGAGCGTCGAAGGCCAGAGCGAACGGATTGTTGGTGCTGCTGATCGTGAGATTGGCTGGGACGCCGGTTGTTGGTGTGTTAGGAGTGGTGCTGGCGGCGTAAACAGCGGATGTGTTTCGGATGATCCAGTCGAATGTGGATAGCGAGCTGGCTTGGGTGCTCGAATCTGAAGGGTTGAAGACAGTGTACGGATAGCATCGCCATGTAGCTGGGTTGGACGAGCAATTTGTCTGTTGAGCACGTAGGGTGGTGGAGAAGCTGTATTGGCCCAGAGGCAGTTGTTGTATCAATTCGGGCTGCGTCGTGTCTCCGCTATTGCTACCTGTCGGAGTGCTCTCGTTCTTCTGCTCGTTCTTCCGACCTACTGTCAATCCTACGCCTAATCCTATCGCTAGCCCTACAACTACCAGAATCACCACTGCAAGTAACACAAGGCGTCCCCAGCCACCTCGTGTCCCAGCCGAACTGGACCATGTCCTGCGCAAACGCGCGAGTTTCTCTTCTTCGCTAGCATTGGGAGCATCTTCATCTCCGGCTACCGACGCAGGCTTCGATGTATAAGGTGGAGGCGCGGTGCGGTGAGTGGCAGCACTCGACGTGCTGTTCCGAAAGGTAGACCTTCGCGACCAGCGCCCTGGCTCAGGCGCCTGTGGCCCCTCGGTGATGGTCGACAAGCGCTGAGATGCTGGCAAAGAGATCCGCTTGGCCGCTGGCAGTCTCAGGGACGGGCTGGGAGGGAACTTGAATTCAGACATTGTTGGTGGGCGCTGAGGGCAGTCGCAACCGCCTATTGTAGCTACATGTATGTTGTTGTTGTTGTTTGCGCGAGGTTCACGTCGAGGCGGGGGATTGGTATCATATCAGCTCTCGTTCGCTTCGGGGAGCCGACCATTGTAATTGATAGGCGGTGATGGTGGCGCTTTAATGAAACTCTGTTGCCGTTTTGGGCTTGCTCTGGAATGAAACCATTCGATCGGCTCGGTTAGTGTTTTGGCCGACAACATTGTTAGTAAGCAATATCTGTTCATATGTCGAGCGCACCGGCTGTATATAGATTTGATGGTGCTTGTATCCATTTGATATCACATCATGCCTCGAGAGTCCTGACCTGGCAGGAAGCACTCATCTACATCCGAGTACATGTAGATTTACAAGTACATGACTTCAAATCGTTGGGCTGCAAAGTGTATATTGTAAGGGTTAGGGTTGGTGTTGTCTCTTTCGACGCTGCATCCGGTTTGGCACTCATCCCTTTGATATTGAGTGTCGTTTTCGATCGAATATGATTTTGATCTGGATCATCGTATCAGAAATCATGGCCGATTTATGTCGCCGCGTTCAAAGTTTTTCGTTCTTCGATCGTTCTAAGCTTAGATATCAGCTTGAGACGCTGGGTCTCAAGAATGACTGGTTTCACGAAAGTAACGAAGCATGCAATCAGATGCGTCTATGAAGAGAGTGATTATATGTTTCACCTTGCATCAATTGCGTCTAGGCAACTGATCTACCGTGCTATCTCCATCACAACTGCTAACGTGGTGCTGAATCCCGGTATACATTCATCTGCATGAACTTGCATACACCCCTGCCAATTCGTCATCCATATCTCAATGGCCTGTAGACGACGTCTCTATTACGTTTGCTGGAATACAGTTCCTACCTGTGAGGTGATTCCCATCTCCCAGCGGCGATCAGAGCTGGGCTTCCTCTCCGTTTTCGATGACACGACCTCAGACGCTAATCAGACATACGAGCTGCCATTGCAGCATCTTAGTCATTAGTACGGTCGTCTCTGAATATGATCCAACTTATATTAGCATACACGTTGCTAATATCCGAACCAAGCCCTCGTGGTACTTCGATGGTCGTCCTGATAGACATGGGATCTGCACCCATCGATGCTGTCTTCGTAACTGTTGAGATACGTGTAGCTGCACCTCATGCGCAACAACCAACCGAAACCACTCGAGACCTCGGTGGCCTTGAGACAACGGCCACGGTTCTCCGCTCACCATATGCACGCTTCCTGCACGCCGAGGTTGGTACTCATGGATATCGCCGGCCTGGACCCAAGTGACGTGACCTGCGTGTCTTCAGGCTATGCGTGAGCAAGGTACACCCTATATCGCTCAAATCATATAGCGAGCACAACCCACGCCGACCTCGCCGAGCCAAGAGTTCGAGACCAGGTGGCCTTTTCGCATACCACGCACACAAACGGGTATCACGAAATCGCAAGCCATCGTCATCATCAACGGCCCTAGGAGGAGTAGGCATTTGGTGATATCTAAAGACCCCTCACCTACTCCACCCGACAACCGCTGCCCCTCCTCGAGGCCCTGCACAATCGCTCCGAGCAGTGGATCTTCGGGCACTCTCTGCGCCACACGACCCCTCGTGGCCTGCAGACATGCACATCATTCGCGGGACCGGCCTTGAAATCTAGCGAGACCTGGAGCTGTGCGAGCGCCCGTTGTTGCCCGCCGCCCGCTGCCCCAAAGCCGAACAAGCCAGCATCGGACGGACAAAGCCCTGTGGAGTTGCGCCGGCGTGGGACTTCGGACGTACCGGGAACAGGATCGCCAACGCAGCGCGCGCGTGAACAGGTGGGAGCTCGTCTGTGGCTGCGTTTCTCAACTAGCTTTAGACCTGCGGAGAGTTGGCTGCTGCAGGCTGGCAGCATGTCTCGTAAGGATGACTCGATACGGCTCTCGGCTGCTTGCTGCGCACGGGTGAGGCCGGGAGAGCGCGATCGGTTTGGCTGGGTGTAAGCCTGTGACACCGGCAGATTTGGCTGTGTCTGCCAACAGGGTCAGGAGGTCATTAGATGTAATTCGCCGCGCGGACTGGGCGGGATGTGGCGTGTCGGTGGTTGAGGGCGAGGCAGCAGGGGAAGGGGAGAGAGAATATGACGCTGTGATCTTAGAAGACGGGTGTGATGGCGCGTGACTCTTGGATTACCTGTTTACGTCTTTTGTGTAGCAGGAATGATGACGATGACGGGCGAGGGCGTGAGGAAGACATGAAGCTTTCCATGGTTACGCGCAAATACCGTAGGCGCGATTTAGATTTGGCATGTCTGGCAGTCGGTGGCGCTCGTTAGCCTATCATTATGGCCTCGTGGGCCAGGCCGGCAAGGTAAAGTCTAATGCGTATGGAGGGCGTGGGCGTGGGAGAGTCGGAGAGTGCTTGGACGGGTGTGAGGGAGAGAGATCGCGATAAAGGAGATGGGGCCAATCACCGCATGGGCACGGAGGGTGTGTAGGAGTTGGATGGGCTGCACTGGACGCGCGCATTACTACCACCTGCCTCCCTGCCTGTACACCCACCAGCACCAGCACATCAAACAAACTCAACTGCTAGTCCGACTCCATCGCACGCACACTGCCATTTCGTCCATCGCACACGCGCAATAATAAGTTGTCCTGCCCTGCTCGCCTCTGCCTCGCGCCCACTGCCATCATCATCACCGTTGCATACCAGCATCCCAGCCAGCTCGCCCGCTGCAGCCTGCCGTCGCCCCATCACACGCCTTATCGTCGACTCATCATCGCCGCGACCGCAACAGCTTTCTT
>Ga0265797_10012757_pt1 | contig 10240 bp, 8 predicted proteins | sample P2T30metagenome_FD_192433 | JGI IMG/M metagenome (GOLD analysis project Ga0265797, IMG submission 192433) | Plant litter microbial communities from East Loma Ridge, Irvine, California - P2 T30 | ecosystem: Environmental > Terrestrial > Plant litter > Unclassified | place: USA: California... | reverse complement strand
GAGTTGTCTCCTCGCTGATGAGCAGTAACAAGCAGGGCAACTGCTAATTTCTGACTCTCGGCGAATTGATCCTTTGCGTGCTTCAGGTCCCATGAGTTCCAGTGCTCGAGGACCGCGGCAGCAGCTTGCTCGTTCGCAAGTAGTGTCTCGATGTTGTCGCTACCCGGGCGGTCGAGCAGACCATCAAAAGTCTTGTCGTGTGTGATTCGATCTAAAATAGCAAACAGACTTTCTGAAGGTTTGGAAGCTGGCTTGGTGTATTTAGGATCATCCAGATAGACATGCCAGTCATTCCGGAAGCAAGCCGCCAGACCGAGTGCTTCTATCGCCACCGTCCGCGATGACAGCTCATGTGCGTAGCCCAGGTGGATCAAAGGGTGGCCAAGTCCTGAGATCAAATTGTTGACAAGCGGCTCCTTTCCTTGCAGCAGGAATTCACTAAGCAGCTCGCGCCAGTCGTAGCCGTACTTTACGAGCTGGTCCTCGAAGAAATCGACAAATGCTCGCTGATACCTGGAGCTGCAGGTTAGCATTTGTTTCGATGCACAGCACTATCATAACAACATACTCCCGCTTTCCCAAGAAATCTCTCCAGTCATGTCTCGCAATCTCGCCCGGGCTATCCGTCCAAGGCTCAAGATGCTTGCTCTCCGCCTCGGAGATGTGGTTGAGCTCATCTGCATCCGCGCCGAGGATGTACGACGAGCCCAGGACGTGCGGCAAGTGGTTGTGGAATCTCAGGTTATTGTAGATGATGCTGTGGTTAATGTGGTTTGCTTTCAAGAGGTGCTTCAGCGTCCGCGCCCTCTTCTCCGGCTGGGCCTCGATTTCATGTGCTTTGACCTTGGGCAGCTTGATGCCGCTGGCGCTGCTGGCCCAGCTGGTGAAATCGGGGAGGGAGGGCCATCGGATCTGGAGCATGGTGTGCTTGGCCGACTGGAGGATCTACGTGGGAAGGATGATGCACTTTGTGGTGGCTGTCTTTTCAGGTGCTGTTTCGCGGCGTAATGGAAGGTTTCTTAGGGATGGAACTGATTCGCCTCTCGCATGATGTGACGGCGAACGACAGGTGACTGGAGCAAGAGGTTCGTTGCATCCTTAAACGTTTGTCGCATGACGGTGACGGGTGCGGGGCGGAGGCAGCGAATGGGCAGCTCGTGTTTTGATCCACTGCTTTCTTCTCGGCCTTAAATTCGAGTACATGAAACATGTAAACTCCTACTCTTCCCTCTCAATCTGGGCGAACCATAAGCATCGTGGCATGATGTCGAGTAGACAAGTAGTATGCGCGCATAATTCGGGTACAGAAGCGATCAATTCCTTCGTGGAAGCCTTTTCTTATCATCCATCCTATCCCAAGCGATCAATCAACGCCACGCTTTCTTGTTTCTCCACACGCGAGTACGAGGGTGAGACGGATGGCAGCTGAAACCAAGGGATGTCCATCGTCGACCATCACCACACCACCTCGGCTAGACTGCTCGAGTAGCACATAACTCAATTGATAAAGGCAAAAAGCCAACGGGAAGCAAGATATATCATGCCAGTCTCCTCGCTCCCTTGTCCGTGATTTCTGAACGTGCTACCTACCTGCATGTAGTAGGTAGTTCGACTTCATACTCTCATCTCGCAACATCTCAAAACGAAAACAAATGCAACCCATCATGCCACCATCAACCCTCCCAGCCCTCGCCCTCCTCACCATCTTCTACATAACCTACCGCCTCATCAAGTCTCTCATCACCAACCGCCGCTTCCGCAAATTCGCCAAACAGCATGGCTGCGAAGCGCCGCTCGATACCACCGGGTCTTTCCCCTACGGCTGGGATACTGTCTATCGATTAATGTGAGTGCGTGCATATAAAACAGAGAAAAAGGAAAACCCCCTCTTCAATCAATATCGATCATCTTGCTCACCGCATCTATGTACACAACAGACGCATGGACTCCACAGGCGAAGACGTGCTCGACGACATTCTCCTGGAACACCATAGAGACGGCATCCACACGATTCAGAAGACTGTGAGTCTTTTCCTGTGATATTACCTTTCATTTTTTTTCTTTGCTCATCTCTCTCGCGTCTCGTTGGAGGTTTGTGCAGGTGTACTGACGCCCTCACGTAGATCGTAGATGGGAACGCCATGGTTATCACCAGCGATCCTGCGAACATGCAGGCGATGCTCGCGACACAGTTCCCGGTAAGTGATATCAACAGCAACAGATACGCAGTCAATTCGAAAAAGCATGGCCATGCCGTTGGCTCGAGCCTAAACAAAAGATATCTTAATGTCCCAACAGAACACAGACAGCTGACCTTGTTCCTAATCCCTAGGAATTCGAAATAGGCCCGGTAAGTGCTATGGATGAACAAATAGCCGAGCATGCATGCACTCAAACTGACATTCCAACCCCTCCAGGCCCGCCGCGCAACCTTCATCCCCCTGCTCGGCAACTCGATCTTCTCCAGCGACGGCGCAGTCTGGAAGCACTCGCGCGCTCTTCTCCGCCCGTCATTCGCACGCGACAACATCAACAACCTCGACGCCACATCGCAGTGCGCAGACGCCCTGATCCGGGCTCTGGGCGAAGCAGACCCGTCGGGCTGGACGCGCGCGCAAGACGTGCTGCCGCTGTTCTTCTGCTTCACGCTGGACACGGCGGTAGAATTCCTTTTCGGAGAGCACGTGGGCGCGTTGGAAGCGTATGGGAGGTCGGAAGGTGGTGGCCAGTCTGCTGCTGAGGCTGCGGATAAGGAGGGGGCGTATAGCGGAGCGGTGGCTGTGTCGAGCGATTTTGTGGAGGCGTTGCGCATTGCTAATGAGGGGACTGCTAAGAGGCTGAGGATGGGCAATCTTTACTGGATGTACGATGGGCCTCAGTTCCGGAGGTCCGTTGGGGCTGCGAAGAAGTTCGTTGGAGGGTTCGTGGAGAAGGCGCTTGCGAGGTTGGAGTCGGAGGGGAAGGCTACTGCGGAGGGTAAGGAGGAGCATGGGTTGTTGGAGTCGCTGACGGCACAGACGAGAAATCGCGAGGATCTCGTGTCACAGACGCTTGGTGAGTCGTGCTCCTTCTGCTGCGATGTTGTGCCATGCGCACCTTTCATGATCATGAGGCTGACGAGATGAACAGCCGTCATGGCCGCTGGGCGTGACAGTACAGCCAGCATGCTGGGCTGGTGCTTGCGACGCTTCGCCTTGCACCCGGACATATTCGCCAACCTGCGTGAAGCAGTCCTGCGAGACTTCTCTTCCAGCACACCGGACTTCGCCGAGTTGAAGGCCTGCAAACCTCTCCAGCACTTCATGAACGAGATTCTCCGGCTTCACCCGGTCGTGCCCATAAACAATCGCCTCTGCGTGAAGGATACCACGCTGCCACGCGGTGGCGGACCTGATCAGCGCTCACCTATCGCCATCCGCGCTGGGCAGTCCGTGGTGTTTAGTGTCTACGCGATGCATCGACGTACAGACCTCTGGGGTGAGGATGCGCTGGAATTCAGGCCTAGCCGTTGGGAGCAGAAAATACCAGCATGGCAGTATTCCCCATTCCTGGGTGGACCAAGAGTTTGTATAGGTCAGCAATTCGCACTGACTGAAGCGGGCTTCTTGTTGGTCAGGCTGTTGCAGGCGTTTGATGCAGTGGAAGCTGTGGATATGACTGAGCTCAAGAAGATGAGGAAGGGTTTGGGACTGACCATGTGTGAGTGGACGTGAATCTCTGTTGAGCACTATTGCTGTACTGACAATGTTTTTGCCAGGGCCCGCCGATGGAGCGAATGTTCGCTTGCACAAGGCGACAGCATGATCTCTTGTGTCGCCTGATGGTGGGAACGAAATGGTCTCGGTTTATGTCCAAGTCGACTGTACGGTATAGGTAGACTCGTGTGGTATGAGTATGTTTTGATATGGTTCGACGCGATTGCATTTCTGCAGACATTCCCTTCTTGGTTCCAAATCCAGTTACGTTTAACGCCTGTTCAATCAACATTGGTGTCTCATTGGCCACCCAAGTACCTACACGATGCTGCCAGTGTCCAATGGCAGATTGCATCTCGCAATGTATTATCCTCAATCGCATGAGTAGCGGAGTGTCTCATCGTGCAAAGTCAAGCGCAAATCTCTGCCCAAGAACCACTCATATTGCAAATCTGCGACGATCATGTCAAGAGCAAGAAGCACGCGTGGACTGACCTCACCATCACCCTCGGCAGCAAAAGACATCACCGCAACAGATCTGCAAGTCGGAACAAAAGCTAGAATGCACGACTCGCTCAGATAGTCGACTGCAAGAATGCCAAGACTCACACAATGCCTGCATGATAGGCGCACAAGAAGCGTGATGATACGAAGCACCGCATACTGCATGACGGTCAAAACGTGGCAGCGCTTATGTCGCACGGTAAGGAAAGGCGCCACCGTGCGGGCAGACACATGGCGATCCTGCAGGCCGGAGTGTATACAGTCTTGCTGACATGCCGAAGCGACTGTACTGAAGTAGTGCTTGGCGGAGAGTTTGTGGCAATGTAGCCAAGTAGGCGAGCTGATCTTCGAGGATGGCGTTCCAGGGACCAGCTGAAGGTCGCGGGATGCTGGCGAGGAGCGAGATAGCAAGCAGGTTTTCTTTGGACAAGTGCTCGTCATGAGTGCGCAAGGGTGACCTAGCATGAGGTGCAGGTGCACGCGAAGATGTGTATGTATGTATGCTTGCTGCACGGGATATGTGGATGTTGACAGGCGGTCGCTAAAGAAGACCCATCCGGCATGCCGAGCGCGCGACTGATGGCAAGTACCGACAGACATGTCACCTCGGGATCTCGATGTCTGATGAGAACTTAGCAAGTGTCGTGTCCCTAGTCAGTGTCATACATGAAGTGACATGCGATAGGCATGTCGTCGGCCATCTCGGTAGAGGCGCAGTGCCTCGAGCGCCAGAGACAGGAGGCTTGCGTTCACTCTGTGCTCTCAAGCGACCCCATCGGCGATGCAGCGAGAAGTATGTCCGCGTAATCGGATTGACCGAGTGGTCGCCAATGGCTAGGAAGGCTCGCTTGGTCTCGCACCGCTGAAGACGTTACATATGCCTTACCATGCGCCCGGTATCCGCGGCGGGCTATTGCGTGTGATATTCGTGGTGCGTGCGCTGTTAATTATGCGTGGGGATTGTTTGGCGGTGCGTTTGCCGGCTCTGGACGGAGCGACGTGCTCTCGATGCCGATGTTGTGGCCGTATTGGCGATGTCTACGCCAGCCTGCGTGCAATGATGGACATGTAGGGTAGCGGAGAGGATGGGGATGCTCGTGGTGGGTGCAAGATATAAGAGATCACAGCTTGCTATAGCTGGCGTCTCGCATCCGCCATCACATCAATATTCCACAGTTCCACTCTCGCAATTGCCATTATTGTTGCGAGAAAGGCTCGATTGACTTTACGCCATACAGAGTTTAATCACGCGACGGCCACGTGCGTGCAGTTGGTGGTGCAAGGGTCGGGGTCCCTTGGTGCCTCCAAGCAGCAAGAGCTGGCCTGAGCCTGCACGCAATCAATTTATGATTCTTGGTGAGAGCAAGACCTGAAGACATCTGAGAACCTTGAATCCTCGACTCGTCTTGCACTGCCTTGTGCAATCACCCGACCACACGGCTCGTTCAACCAGCACCACCTCATCCACTCTCGGCTCGTCTTACACGGCCTTCATCAACAACACTATAGCTGCCTCGTAGCGACATTGCACACACGGCACGTTGGTGCCCTGGCCACCGACGCCACCACACGGAATCAAGCAAAACGCCTTACCGGCTTGGGCTGTCAGCTATTTTGCGCTCAACGCCCTCAGGGCCGCACGCCTCTTCCACACGCACCGGGCCTTTTTGGGGACAGCTCTGGGAATACTGCTCCCCACTGGTCGGCGCCTCTAGACTGCTACTATCGCCTCGGGTGTGCATCCCGGCCTAGTGTCTGCTGCCGAGTCCTTCGCACGCCTGGCGCGACCGCGTTCTCTCGCCTCTGGAGAGCATGCTTCGGATGCCCTATCCTTGACTCTTAATTTGGAAGGCCTTGTACACTGCACTGAACTCTTCCTTGACACAACGTGCTGTAGTCGCTACAACACCACTTGCTCTCATGCTCATCCAAGCCTGCCGCTGAGAGGACTCACAGCGTCTCGCTCGCCAATCGTCAACGCGGGGTCCGCTGCCTAGTGCTCGATCTGAGGAACCGCCGCCGATCATTCTATGATGTCGTCTCAACCCAGCATCGCAAGCGCTGCGCCCAGCGTGCGCGTGCCAAAACTCGCCGTGCGAAACAGGACGGGGACCCAATCCTCCAACGGCAGTAATAATGCCTCCCAGACAGGCTCCTCTCAATCCAGCACACGCACTGCGTCGCCGCGGCGCGATCGCGGCACCAGCGACGCTTCTCAACGCTCCAAGCCTAGCAGCATGGAGACAGGCACCCGGAAGAGTGGATCGTCGCATGGGAAGCAGTCACAGCAGCAACAACAAGCAAAAGACAAGAAGAAGGGAGGTGTGCTAGGCTTCCTTACGCTGAAGGAACCTTCAACCAATGCATTGGAGCAATTCGCGGCAGAACAAAAAAAGGCTGCGGCTGTGAAGACGGGAAGGGCGACTGCAGTTGGCCTAACCAGTGTCTCGAAGCAAAAATTGCCAGAGCATGTGCCCAAGGTGAACAGCAAATGGGATGGACTGCCTGAGGATGCTCGGAAGAAGTTGGAGAATGAGAGAAAACGATCACACGAGACTGGATCCTTGTTCACGACGAATACCAGGCAGTCCCGTCGCAGCGACAATTCCTCATCCAGCAGTTCAAACTCTACTCGTCGACCTATCGGTTCCATGTCCTCGAGACCTTCTTCGATGGATTCTGCCATTCGTGCTGGACACAAATTTACTGTTATAGCACCTCATTTGGCATATGATACAACCACGGCCATTGCAGTTCACCCTGACTTGTTGGACGAGCCCTCACCAATGGAGCCCGGCAGTCAGCAACAGTATTTCTCCCACGTTCCTTCACCAATGTCACCTCCATCACTCAGCCCTGAGGCAAATGGAGGTGCCTACTTCCAAGGCGCTCGTAGCGTTCGCAGAGTTAGCGGCGCTGTACCAGCAGAGCTCGCCGGTAGAGCTATTGCAGAACTTCCAGGCGATGGGCCAGCTGAACTTCCCGGCGAAGAACCGCCACAGATGGCTGGCGACGAACCGGCATATATCACCACTCCTAGCACATCGCCACTAACACCACCAACTGAAGACATACCAGAGCATATCCCTCGAGTTATGAGATCTGGTATGCGGATGGACGCTCAAGGTACCATGTGGTATAACAGCGACTCCGACTCCGAGGCCAACGACGGCCGCCACTCCGATTCAGAAGCGTTTACGACAAATCTTCCGACCCCTTTCCACAAGAGACGCCCGCTCGAATACATAGCAGAAAGCCCAATCGAATACCCAGACACACCTGAAGACTGGCCTTTACCAGCCAGCGCCACACGTCCTGGGTACACTTCAGATACGAATGACACGCCCAAATCTACCGCCTACTCCTCCGCCACAACTCTTCCACCAAAAGGTCCACTCCCACCGATCCCCATCACCGCTCCTCCTGCCCAATCTCTACTCGCTCCAACCTCAAGATATAACACTCAAAACTTCTCGACACCAAAGTCACACTACGCTCCCAGCATTGCACCCAGCGTCGCTTCAAGCGCGGCTTCCACTATCGACTGGCCATTGCCTCCCTCCGCACGTCTAGCTATGGGCGGCGAAAATGCAGGTCCCCAGCCACGCAAAGCAGACGTGGCGCCGTGGGAGCGCTTTGATGGTCGAACAACGGGTCTAGGCGCTGCGACCGAGCGGTCGTCGAACGTAGTGAGACCTGCGCCCACGGAAGGGGCGCCGAAGGTGAAGAGGTTTAGTGGACTTCTTGGGCGGAGGTGAGTAGCATTTGTCTTCTGCAAGGGGACAACTCTGGCGCGAAAAGAACGAAGAATCACGATTTTCTTTTGAATGTACATTGACCGTGGGATTACGCTACACGACTAGCCTGCTTTGCTTTTTCTTTTCTTCCAGCCTTGTCTTCTTGCTTGCGAAAAAAAAAGTTTGCATGGCATACACATGTTGCAGGGCCAGCTATTTGCACTCGACATTGATACCCTCCCACGCAACGCCTCCTCCAGCAAACATCGTTGTCTTTTCTGATCATCTTGCCAAAATCGCTTCAGCATGGCGTTTCTTTCCTTATTCCGTTCTTTCTGTCTTTGCTTGTTTCCCTTTTTTTTTCCCCCCCAAGTTATTTCAGCAGTGTAGGGAAGAAGCAGCGCACAAGGAATTGAGACGGCAGGCCGGGCTTTTCACACTCTTGACACACACTTCCGTCTAGTTCAGCTTAAGCGCCCATATCTCATGATGTGCACACTCATGACTTTTGATTCACTCTTGGAAATGCAGGAGGAGGATCAGGTGGAGACAACTGTATGTATAACGTTATATATGGAAAGAAAAAAAATTGGGTATCTATTCGGCCCTGCGTCGCCACCAACAAAGCCCATGCTATGCGAGATTTTTTTTTTTCATCAACTTCGCTAGATGAATCATATCAGATCATATTCAAATCACTCAATAGCTGTTGTTCACAACCTGCTCCTCCTGCGCGTAACCCGGCTGATGATCGCCGTGGATGTTCTCGCACTTCCAGTTCGCCGCATCGTCGGGGCTGCCTTGCTGCAAGTACCGCGCCTGCTCGGGCCACTTGCACAACGGCCTCTGCCTCAACACACCGTTCTTGACGTCCTGGTCTTTCCACTCCGTGGCGATGAGTGTCTCAGGCGCTTCGCCTTTTTCGACCCACGCCATCAGCGCCAGCAGCTCGTCGTGCGCGGCGTCGGAGTACCCCGGCGTGCTGTACGTGGAGTTCCCGAGCGACGCGGCTTGGTTGGGCCCGGCGAAGTACCAGGGCGCGGATACATCTTCGGGCGTGCCGGCGCAGTGCTGCATGCCGGGGACGACGAAGAAGCGGTAGAAATCATCAAGATTTACACCACGGGGTTGGAGGGTCTGCTGGACTTGGCTGTGGAAGTAGACGGAGGAGCCGGTGGGGATGAGGCCGTCGGCGGAGCCGTGGTGGTGGATGATCTTGCCGCCGCGGGCGTGGAAGGGGCTGAGGTCGAAGTCTGTGGCGGAGGCGTTGCCGGGGCGTTTGGCGGACGCGGTGAAGGGGATGGTGCTGTTGTAGGAGGTTGTCGGGTCCCAGGCTGGGTCGTCGAGGACGAAGTCTTGGACGAATTCGCTGCCGTAGGTGGAGGGTTTGTCGGAGCCCATGAGGAAGGCCCACTGCTCTTCGCTGCCGAGCTCGAGGCCGGGGAAGATGAAAGCGTTGTCGGCGCCGCGGTAGTCGGAGTAGATTTGCTTGAGGGTGTCGAGCTGGTGAGGGGTCAGGCATTCGGCTTTGGACTGGTTGCGGACTTCGTTCTCGCTGCTGCAGAGGAGGGCTTCGGGGACGAAGCGGCAGCCGGCGGAGTCGGAGATGATGCCGTCTTTCAGGCCGTCTTGCCAGTCGCACTGGGCCATGACTTCTTTGGCGATCACGGGGAAGGCCTCGGGAGGGATGCGGCTGGAGGAGTTGGTCGGCAGGTTCAAGAGACCGATCCACAGACTCCAGGTCTGAAGACGATCGGTCCACCACGCGGGAGCGCCAGCAAGGACACCATCGAAAGTCTCAGGGTGAAGCTGGACTTCACGCAGAGCCTGGCGACCTCCAGTGCTGCAGCCAGAGAAGTAGGCGTACTTTGCCTCAGCGTCGTAGTAAGCTTCAGCGACTTGACGGGCCATGACCGCAGAACCGTGGATGGCGCGGTGGCCCCAGTCCTGACGGCGTTCCTCGTTCTTCAGCGCCCACAATAGATCACCAGAAGTTGAGTTGTGGCCAGTGTCAGTTGACCAGGAGGCGAAGCCATAATGCAATCCAGCAGCCATGTCAAGCCAGTTGACGCCACCAGCGAAACCGCCATTGCCCACACCGAGGATGCGGTCGTTGTAAGTCTTGGGATCCGGCAGGAAGAGACCGAAAGAGAAAGCCGATGTCGCTGATGAAGTGACATTTATTTGCAAGGCACAGGTAGCGGGCAGGTTGGTGGGAGATTTGGGGTAGGCGATGTTCGCAGGCGAGACATTGAAGGTGCAGTTGTCGTTGACGTGCTCGGCGAAGAGGAGGGTAGCGTTCTC
>Ga0265797_10012756_pt1 | contig 10240 bp, 12 predicted proteins | sample P2T30metagenome_FD_192433 | JGI IMG/M metagenome (GOLD analysis project Ga0265797, IMG submission 192433) | Plant litter microbial communities from East Loma Ridge, Irvine, California - P2 T30 | ecosystem: Environmental > Terrestrial > Plant litter > Unclassified | place: USA: California... | reverse complement strand
AAGTTGCTCATCTCGGTCCCGGAGGCCGGGGTCGTGGCTATCCGCGTAGCCTGTTGCTCGTACCGGCGACGTCATGGTGTAGCTCGGTACTTGCGGTTTGTTTTTCGCGACGCGCGATGGGCAAAGGCCTATTTAGAGTATACCTTCTGAATCAGCCATCGCTAGAGTTATACGCGTTCAATGGATTTGTTCCAGACGACCTACACATGCAAAATGCGATACGGGCGGACAAAGACCATGAATCTGACCGGAGCCTGTCGCCTTGTTAATTGAGTGAGACGCTACGAAAAGCTACCCCGCTATTCCGTCCAAGCGCGCATTGGCAAGAGCTTGTGCAAGCTTGCACGGCTTGATAGCGGTCATGGCGATAGTGGCAGACTATCTAATCCTATATGGGCAGGTAGGTAGCACCGATTAACCGAACATCACCGGTCAGCTTCATGTCTTCGGCGCCGCGTCAGAAGTCATTTCGGTGTAATCATTGTATAAGACGGCTTGTAATTCCATGTCAAGGAAAGGGGACATCACGCGATGGGTCGGAATCGTTGTTCAGAACATATCTCATTGGGCTCATGCCATTACAATCGTTGTGTATTCGTATCCGTCACTTCGTATGCAATCGTCAAGTCCTCCAACGCCTCTTACTCCATGTCATGCTTGATGCAATTGAGGTGGACACTCATCTACAATACTGTACCGAAGCCGAAGGTCGTCTTGATACTGCGCACGTAGTACTGGTCCCAGTTGGTCTTAGTGGGCTCCTCCTGACCAACTGGTACACCCTTCCACTCGACCCTCATAACCGTCACGGCATCAACATCGTTTTGATCAAACCATATCGACAGTGTCGAGTAGTGTCCCGCAGGCCATTGCGCAAGTCGCCATTTCTGGACGATGTGTGTGGGTTCTTGGAGCTCGGTGAACTCTCCACTGACGTTTCCGCCAAAGAGCTCAAAGGTACCGCCAGGCTTCGCACCTGTGAAGTTCCTCGGGGGTGCCCGTGTAAACGCAGCGATGCGCTGAGGGTCCGTGAAGGTCTGGTACAGGTTCGCCGCGTCGGTGCGGAACTCTGTGCTGTCGGTGATAGTGGTCACATTGACAACAGCACCAGAGCTGCTCTTTTGAGAGCCAGATGCCTCAGTCTGGGAGGTGGATTTGTTCACGCTTGAGCTCGAGTATACCTTTGGGGCCGAGAAGCCGCTACCGGGGTTCGCACCTGGCGCGTGTTGGATATCCTTTCCGTGTTCCGCCATGACCGCTGGCGCAAGCCCTGTGAAACTTGTTCGCAGTTGCGGTAGGATCTTGGATCGTACTAGGTCCTTTACGGGTTGTTTGCTCGCTTCGTCGGAGTAGACGTCTACCTCAAACTGTGACAAGACATTAGTGACTGTGTACACTGGCGGGTGCGAAGAGATAAAGGACGGTGCCAGCGAAGGGAACATACGACATACTCGTCTTCCTCCGTGTCGTGAGCGACTTCCGGGACGGTAATGGTGCCGCTAGCCTCTTCGCCCTCTTTGTTCTTGCCTGCCGACTGAGTCAGCGCGACTAAGAAAGGCAGCTGAGAAAGGACGTACCTGAGTATTCGAGCTTCAGCTTCACGTCGAAGATGGTGATCACTTTGCCTTTGCGTTGGCTCACGTCTACGTCTCCATCCATGCTAACGACCTTGTCGATCTTGGCTGTGACGCCATCCTGCTCAGCCGATATTTGCGTGAGCTCCTTGTCAAGATACTCGCGCGTCCATCCTGACACATCCTTGTTGACCCAATGCCAGTTGTTCGGATTGTGGAGGACCATGGTGATGTTCGGCGGCGCGCTCGATCTCGATTCAATCTCTGTCAAGAAGTTGTTAGCTTCGGCCTCTCATGCTATGTAGAAAAACACGTGTAGTGGGATATTGTCAGAGGGCGACTCGTAAGTCTAAGCAGCTGATCCGCATATAAAGAGTACAAGTCTTCTCAGACTGGTGCCAGCTTGTGTCTCATCATTCAAGGATTGGTAAAGGGTGGTGAATACTTACAAATTGTAGCGCTCAAGCTGGAACGGATCTCTACAAGCGACAAATCAAGGCGCAGGTGCAGAATGTTGAAGGAGTCGAGGTGTTCATGCGAATTATGTAGAGGGGAGCTCGAGGCAGAAGTTTCTGGAACTGATAGCACAAAGCGCGCTATGCCCGGGCCGACCGAAGCTCCGCTCGCGTTCCTTGGCCCGAGCTCTTTGCAGCAGCGGCAGCAACGTCGATGCATGCTGCTGGTCGCGACGCTTTCACTCACTCCAAGCGTCTTCACGAGAGGATGCACTCAACGGTTGCTAGGTAAACGGTTCAAGTTTGATAAGAAGCTGTCACATTCGACATTGAAGAAACTTTCGGGGCTTCACTAGCGGACAGGATACAAGTATTGGCCGGCAATCTCGAACTCACCCATTGCAACATGGCGTGGGATGTTGTCTAGGTGATCCAATCTCACTTCCTCTAGAATCGGGCCATTGGGATGTTCACCTGGACGACCGCTGAACGGGTGTCTTCACTGCCATCTGCACGCGGCATGTTGATCGCATTGAGTTTGAGACCAGGGTTTAGCGCACGGCCGGGAGAACGCGCTGGGGGTTCGCGCTGTGTTGCCATCGTCTAACGGCGAAGAAATTGATGTCATTTTCATTAGAGGATACCGAGGGTGGAGTATTTGAAACCCCTTAACCCCAAGGTAGAGAAGCGCACCTGCCTTCGTACCGTTTCGTCTCCTGCTAGTACCTGGTGTTGCTTGCAGCTAGAAAGTGCGACCGTGTATCTCGACGCGCAGAACCTTGCGACCACCTCTTCCAGGTTTCCCCTCCACACCGTTGCTTTCTTTTTCGCGGCATTCGCACGTCAGATTCTATAATACACTGGGCGCGTCCCTCATTCCCTTCATCGCGACCGTCTTTGCACGCACGCCAAGTACTACGCCGCCTGGGTGCATGCGCGACGCGTCTTATCAGCGACAAATCGCTTTCAACCCCTCCGGACCATCGGCGCGCACATATCATTCCTTCCCTAGCATCGCGAGCGGCACAGCAAAGGAATCTGCTGCTTTAAAAATCTCACTCGCTTCCGGTATGTATTCTCATGTTCCCTTTCTTCTCTGCCATGCCGAACCGTGCGGGAAGTTTTAAAGTTCTGTCACCTGTCATTAGCCGTGCGCGAGGCTGTGCGCGCGAACGAGCGTGCCATACAGACCATGGAGCATTCCGGCCTTGGTGTCACGACAACGTCTGGGACAAATCGACCGGCAAGACATATGAGACGACAAGACTGGTCCATGGACGATGGAAGCATTGCCCGATCTCTGCAATAGGACCAACAAGTCAAACATCTACGGCAATAAACATGTATTGTCTCAGACAGCGTTTGCTCATCGCATCATGTGCCGCTGCAGCCAAAGCTTTTTCTTGCACAGATATTTACCTATATAGCATATGCAGAGCGTGCGACATCTGTCCTCCCACACACATTGCTAACTCCTCGTTGCAGTAATAGTAGACCTCCACAGTCGCGATCGTAACGCCTTGAACCATCTGAGATGGTGGCGTCCGTTCTCCAACCAAGCACCTCTCGGGCCAACATGGTGAACCCGAAGAAAAGACCAGGTGAGTATCACATCTTAAGATCCTATCCAAGACCGGCCACTGTGCAGACACTGACCACTACAGCTTCCGAGCAAGCACAGCCAGCCAAGTCAAAGGCAGTACGCCCATCCGCAAAACGGCGGGTAGAACGGAGAATAGCAGGATATCAAGAATATCTTAAGGGTAATACGAAGGACTTTGTTCGTCACGATCCAGCAACGGAAACGTTGCCCGATCTACTCGCCTACGATGATGAATTTATGAAAGCCGAGAGGGCTTGCCTGGAGATTCCACAAGATTTCATCCTAGCTGTTAAGCCAGACAAGGACCCGCAACTAGCCGCAAGTCTCAGACCAAACTCAACGAGGTGATGGACGAGTACCAAAGCGAACCCGAGCGTGTGGCAGTCGTCGGCAGGACTGGGCAGGGGAAGTCGAAATTAATAGATGCTATCTTGGGCATCGATGGGATTGCAAGATCGGTAAGCACGACCTCCCCAAAGCATCACGTCATCTAACTTTCCTAGGCGGTAAGCGGCGTGGCAACAACTCGCATTCCAATTGTATATTCACCACGTCGAGCGCACATACAAACACCCTACGAGGTGAGACTGGAGCTTTCCGGCAAGATCGACTGTCGAGATTCAGTACAACAGCATCTTGCCAATCTTGTAGCGAACCTAAACAGATGCGTGGAAGGGCCCATAGAGCTTGACGATCAAGGCCAAGACAGTCTACGGGCGCTTCAGAATCTGTTCAGCGACATTCCAGAATTCGCATCGAACGAATCTACTTGGACATTCCTAGGAAATGATTTCAATTCGCACAAATTCTCATCAGTAGCGAAGCAAAAGGATGCGTTTGGCCAATGCGTCAAGTGGGCTGAGGACCGGCGCCAGAAGATCGCCAACATGTCCGCACAGGGTATCTACGCTACCAACGTGACGGAGCTGCGGAGAGAGCTCGCGCAATTCAGCGACGATCAAGCCAAGATGGACGACACCAAACTTGGTTTCAACCCCTCTGCGCTCGTAGAGAGGATTGAGGTCTTTGGTGACTTTCGGATTCGCTACTCGATCGGCGACTGCCCCGGACTACAGGACATCAACAAGGCAAGCTTGTGCCCTTCCCAGGTTGACATCGCTCAAGCTAACCGTGTGTTGATAGGACCGTGAAACAAAAGCGAACCGATATCTTCAGGACTGCAAAGTAGTCATAGTCGCTGAAGAAATCACGAGAGCTGGCGATAGCGCGTTTCTTGACCACTTAATTAATGACCGTACTACAAGGAGACCCGATCAACGCATCATCATCGCCTTGACAATGGGAGAGTCCAATCTGGACCCATCGGATCGCAAAGATGCAGAATTCAACCAACATGAGATAGCTGATCTCGACTGGCTAGCCGAATGTAAAGCAGAAACTCGGAGAAAGAAGGACAGCTACGCGCCAACAGACTATGCGCAAAGAGACCACTGCGCCCGCGAGATCGCTTTCATGACCCTCGAAGAGAACGAAATATGTGCCCGAGAACGAGGTCGTCGCATCAGCGACAGGCTGAGGAAAAGATTCGCAAAGCAGAACGAAAATTTGACAGTTATGACGACTTCGGCAAAAGACTACATGGAGCATGTCGAGGGCTACCACCAGTACACCGACGAGCATCTGCCGCTGTCCGTTGAGTCCACCCAAATCCCCAGTCTATGCAGGGAACTCGCCGCTATCGCCAATGAACGGCAGCAGAAAGATCTTCTTCGCTTTTACAGGCGAACACTACCCGAGCTCTTCAGCTATATCGAGCTCGCTTGCAGCACGACTTCCGGGCCTGTACAGACAGGGCCCAGGTTCAACTTTGAAGAATTCGCATCCAAATTGTTGAAGCCGCTCGAAGTCTTCCTCGACGTTTTCGAAAGTGAACTCATCCTTCCGAGGATTAAGAGCATGAGAGAAGGAGTCGGCGATTGGAAGAACGAAGGTCACCATAACATCAACAATGTTTGGCGGAAGTTGCATGGTAACGCCGTACGGTGCTACTTGAACAAGCTAGGCAACCACCGGACAAAGGGACTGCCGAGTTGCAGTTGGAACATTACGCTTCTGGGTCCTGTCCAGAAGACGCTCGACCCGCTGTTCAAGGAGCTAATCGCGGAAACATCCTCCAGGCTGGGTAGCCTTGCATACCAGCTAGAAGGAGTCGTGGACGACTTCCTGGAAGTCCTTCTCGGTGTCGCCGAACAGCTCGACAGCAAGAATTTTGGAGCGAACCTTGACGACAAGAAACCGCAACTCTACAACATGTATGATGTTGTCGGCAGAGACCTGATGACATTCCTTCGGCTGTTCCGAGGACGTCTTACTGAAGACGGCAACGGTGACTTCTTTCCCCAAAGAATGAAACCGGTCTACACTGCCGCATTAAAGGCAAAACCGATAGGTAAGCTGACCATGAAAGAGGTGCAGATGCAGACACTGGAAGCGCGCATATGCGGAAACAACAGTCCCTACGACAAAATGGTCGACCAGTTTGAAGCCGCTTGGAAAGCCAAGAAGATAGCGTTGTTGGAGATTGGCAGACAAGCTATCGCATTTCACATAGCAGAGATCAAGGCGTCGTACAAGCAACTCTGCACTCCTGAGCCGCAGGATAATTCCATGACGCTGCTGCGCGCTGAGCTGGAGCGCAAGGTTGGCGTGGCGAGGGAACAGTGCAAGGGACCTATTCTGACTTCCCTTCTGGAATGCGGGCTTGATCCGAACTTGAAGAAAGTGAAGAAAGAGAAGAAAGTCAAGAGAGAGAAGAAGGTCGCGAAGGTGGAGAAGTAGGCAAATGGAGTGTGGAAAGGGTAGTGAGATCGGGTGTATACCCAGGGTTTGCTTTCATGCGTCCGTTCAGTTCAGGTATGATACCCACGATGGGCGGTAGGCCCGCGAAAATGGAGTCTGGTTTTGTTGCGCGATACTTTTGCGATGTATGTATGTCTACGTAGGCTTTCGAATACGAGCTCGTCACACTATGAGGGATCTTGTCGGATAACTAGACTGTCGCATGCCTCCTGCAGCGAACAACGGGAGCGTATCCTCCAGAAGTCTACATTACCTTTGAAACCTCGCTAACTTTCATCTTTATATCGATGTAGACTGCAGCGCACCTATTCGATTGCTGGCTTGTATGCTTTATCGAGATGACTGGTATACTCTATCCAATACGCATGACATGTAGCCGACTACATTCGTCTCCGGTGAGGCAACGTAGTGTATACATGATCGCTATACCGAACATCCAGAACAACTCCTTCGAACAAGACCGCTATGGTAACACGCACAAGATCCCGTACCCTGTTGTGCCGCGCCGCTCCACTCACTCGATGCTCGGTCCTATACAATGGAGACCACAGGTCAAGGAAAATCCTGGTTTTGAGAGGTATCTCAAGAATACAGCCCTAGGCCTGCACGCCGAGACCTGGAAGGGATGCCAAGTCAACTACGTTGGTTTCTGGAAGCACCACGGCGACGAGCAGAAGTTGAGGCAGTATGTCGACCCTGACTGGGCTTAGAAGCCAGTGCACAGCCCTCTCGCTTTCCTGCTGCAATCTTTTTTTTTTGAACTCTGCTGTCTACAAGACGGCTGCTCTACCTTACTGCGGTCTTTAGCAAGACTGATGAGTAGATACACTTCATGAATCCATGACATTTCTCTCCTGTTATGACCCTTGACTCTTGTTCGTGATGATGTAGACACTTTCGATTCGTATGTGCACCTGGTTAGTTGGGTCAATTGCCGTGAAGATGGGCTATTATGCTGTTTAGTTCGCATGACATAGCAGTACCAAGCTGCCTGGACCCAATAACATTCATGTAGTAGAAGAGGTCTTGGGGCGGATCAAAGCTTCCAGGCCTCGTGACAAGCTCCGTGTGGTCGTAAAGGTCATGGGCGTTGACCGGGGTCAAAAGTCACAATACCTGGCCCTTACGCCAACTGCAAGAGTACCATCGTATCCATAGTGTCGAATACCCATCAACCCAAAGCAGTCCGCACGATCCCAATCTCCAAGCTCCATCACAACCGCTCGATAGATCTTTCATCAGCCAGCACCCCGAGCGCGGTGCTTTCTGCCCAATGAGCTACATCTCCACTAACGCACTCTAGTCGGCTTACCTCACGATCGAGCGCTAGAAGGCGATAATCAATCCATAGACTAGTAAACGTAAAGCTATCTTCATCATTCTAGAGTCTCATCTCGCTCGTCTCTTGATCAGTTTCAGCGACAACATCACGCCATTGCTCCGCACACGTGCTGTGACATGGGCGATGTCCTCGGAAGTTGGGTATGACCGAGCCGGCCACGGCATTCATGCGATTAGTATGAAAGAATAACGCCAATTCTATGCCCATCATACAGCTTAATCGCTTCCTTCTCGCGGGCCAGCTTCTTGTTTGGCGTTCCCAATCATAGCCACGCCGACGTATGCTATGTAGAAGACGGGCATTTCCAAGGCTTAAGAAGTCACACTAGTGTTGGTACAATTGTTCGGTAGAAGTTCATGGTGTCTTACTGATCGTGACAAGAACTTACGAACACAGATTGAAGAACACGTTGCATTATGGTTGGGCTTCGTCTACTATATCTTACACCTATCCAGAGAGATTGGCTGTGTGCTAGGCGGCCTGGGCGAACAAGACAGACCGGCTGACGCCCATCATCTGCACCACCAAGTCTTCTGTATGCGGCAGGAGCTGCACTCCCCTCAGATCAGCCTTGCGCTCTAGTCCCTGGCGCTCAGTTGCTGTGAAGGCGTGCGCCCAATCCGTTCGCGTGATGTCGACGGCTGTGTACGAGAAGCCGATCTGGAAGAATTTCTCAGACCTATATGAAGTGTCCCAGGACCCACCAATACCTACTAGATTAAAATTTCCGGCTGCTATGTATGCGGCAAACCTGATTCCATTCGAGGCGATACAAGTCCACCTAGGTACATAAGGGCTAAGCCTGGAGGTCCTCATGCATTTCCAAGATGTTGCGCAAATTTCTAGGACACTTTGAAGTGTACCCGGGTCTTACATTACCCGTAAGAACAAAACTTTCGCATTCGATGTATGCGGCAGAGCCAGTTTTTCAAAAGGCGATACGAGCCTCCCCAGCTATGTAACGGCTAAGCCTGGAGGTTATCACGGATTCCTGGGGCGCTGGGGAAATTCTTGGAAGTCTATGAAGTCCTCCTGGGCCTCTTGAGACCTGTCAGATCAAAATTTCTTAAAGCTATGTATGCGGCAAAGCCAATCACGAACTCCAGATCTGGAGCGTCATGAGTGGAAGTCACCCACATACTATCGCTCGCGATTCCGGTGCCCGTCTCGCATACGACGACCCCGCTGATCGTCTCGGCATCAGATTTGGCGGCATTCGGGACGGTGACAAGGAAGGAGGATGGTCCTGGCTGATGATGGATGGAGATGCCGAGAAATCTATCTCACGACTCAGCCGGCTCGTCGAGTGGCTTGACGGCTAGGGTACTGAAGAGTTGCGACCTCGTCGTTGGTATCCCGCCAACGAGCGTATCGGCAGGCCATGATGTAGATATACCCGCCACCTACTGGATACTGGAGAGAAGTGATAAGGGCTCCGTACCCAGGACTAGGCCGTGAAAAACATTTTCGAGGCGTTTGGCTGATATGTACGGAACTGGGCCATTGTCTTTGATGAGATGCCGCCGACAAGAGACAGGAGCAATCCAGACCCCACAAGAGCTAAGAGAGAAGAAGTATGAGACGGAATGTAGGTAGGTATCGTCGCAAACGTATTTCAGGCCGGGCGACTACGTTGGCGTTGCAATAACCTGAAACGCAGTATTCCAATGTATGTAGTTGCCAGGGCTTACGAACAACAGCACAGAAAGCATCCCTGGTTTGACTCTAAGCGCGCTTCGACTGCAGGCCCGGTGATGGGCATTATCGAAACTTTGAAAGAGGTATTGAGGTGTTGATTGCCGATTGGACGGGACCAGGAGCAATTCTGATCCTGTGCCAGCCTGTTGAGCGTTGCGGCGTCTCTCCCGATAAACATGATGTGTAAGGCGGGTAGCTTTTTCATTGACTGCTTCCCTTTATGGGCGCTTCTGAGGAGAAGGAGTGTTGAGTCGACGCTGATACTACGACAGCGTGACTTCGCTATATCGCTGAAGAGGTGCGCAAGATGATTGGAACGAAGGCGCTGTACCCGCGAGCCTGCACTGAGTGCCCGGTTTCCAAGGTTCTATTCGCATATCTTGTCGCGAAAAGATTAGCCCAGACGCCTACATCAGCGCCGCGACAACCCAAAAGGCGGTAATACCAGGATGGCAGCTGCCAGAGCGTGGTCTGCGACAACGCTGAGTCGACACAGTCAGAGTACAGGGCGAGGCGGCTGGCGAGCGTCAGCGAGCCCGCCGCCTCTGCCAGCCTGCCGCGCAGCGGCGCCCCCCATTGAGAAGATTAGCATGGCCCCTGCACTAAGGATGACACGCTCAATCAAAGAGAAGCTACCGTTTTTTTGCTCTGGATCTGGCGCCGGAGTAGATGGGATATTTTGGAGGGATTTGCAATGCGATATCTGTGTTTGCGAATGTAGAACAATGTGAAGTGCAGAGGAAATGGT
>Ga0265797_10012755_pt1 | contig 10240 bp, 14 predicted proteins | sample P2T30metagenome_FD_192433 | JGI IMG/M metagenome (GOLD analysis project Ga0265797, IMG submission 192433) | Plant litter microbial communities from East Loma Ridge, Irvine, California - P2 T30 | ecosystem: Environmental > Terrestrial > Plant litter > Unclassified | place: USA: California... | reverse complement strand
CGTGACAAGCTGGTTCGAAGATGGCAGCCTGCCCTATCGCTACGAAACAGCCTGTACGGCGTGAACGAGATACACCTAACACCGCGCGGTTGAGCACGAATGATTGATGTTACCGTTTCACCACGCCCTTTCGCCAGAATTTTAATTGTGGCGGCGTAACTTCAGGCGTGGGATTACCTTGAAGTACAGAACTGCTAGGCCGGGGCCTAGCGCGGTCTTCACCAGGTAAGCCAGGCATCCCTGGTGGCGCACTATTCGCCAGGCCTATGTCAGTCAGCCCCGAGGCTATTGCAACGTCTTTACGCTTATCGGCCTCGGCAGCCTCTACAAGCGGCACAAGCCAATCTCGATGCAGCCGCAAAGCCCACAGTATCCTTTCAATGGGCAAGTCATCTGAGGGCCGACTTGTCAAATACTCCCCAGGTACAGAAGGCAATTCGTCGAGTGGCACAAAAGCAGCGTCATCAAAGAATCCAACCTTTCCTGTGGATTCCAAGATAGCGCACTCAAAAGGCAAGAGGATGATGGAATCTTTTTGACCACCATCAACGCGCATTACTTCTACTTGTGTACCCAGCACCAGTGCGCTATCAGCGCCCAGGCTTCCATTTTCATTGAGCCCGTGTTCTAGAAGAGCCTCGAAGTCCTTAAATGCTTCCACTTCGAAATCAAGTGCCTTCGCATTGGGTTGAACACGCAAAGGCCAGTAGACCCGGGCCATAGCCCCCATGACGTCAGCCATCTCATGTTCAAGATACCAAGGATTCTCCTCCCCCTCCTGCGGAGTAACCGGAACGTCCAGCAGTTGAAGAGCATGCTGGTCTGCAAGTGCATCTAGGGTGGAGTGAGAAAAGACGCCTATCGGCAATTGCTGATGTATCAAAGGCAGGAGGTCGTCTTCAGTCAGCCACTCACGGCAATATTTCGACAAGTTAGGTGCAAACAACACGCAACCATCGACCGGGGGTTGCGGGTCTACTGACCTGCGCCATTGCCCTAGCGTACCGTTGAAGATGTCTTGCTTCGAGAACTTTGCCACCAACGAGGCGTAAGGAGTCGACCACTCTTGCTCTAACTGCGCAGCTGACATGTCAAGAGACAGAGCGCAATCATCTTCTGCAGCCGACAACTGATTACCAATCAATGTGACACGAACGCGGACGTCGGGACGTCCCAGCAGCCACGGCAGAAAGCCGAACCACCGACCGCTATCCTGGCATTCGAAGAAGTCTACCCCAGGTAAGAGCAGATGGAGTTCTTGCTCTGTCTCCAGCAATGCCGACGCGTGCTTTGAGAGCCACCAAGCAACACTGGCAGCTGGGGTAAGATACATCATCAGCTTAGAATTTGGTACGTGCAATAGCTGAGGGTGTGCGCTACTGAAATCACGCAGGAGATGCCGCCAGGTACGGTGCTTCAAAACTGGTGCGAGGGGTTGCGGCATGGTCCACTCCTAAGTGACGAATTAGCGAATTATAACAATTCGCCTGTTCTCACAAGTGGTTGCGTCCAGCTTCGCGGCGGAACTATTGCTGGAAAATTGCTTTTCAGACAAACAGCCTGATATACTTCCAGCTAGAGCGCGGCAACAGGTAGCCGGCCGCTTGCGGAGGCAACTCCACGGCGAATACCTGTCCCGACTTCCGCTCTGAAGCGACCAAGAGCTTGGAGAGCTTGTGAGCTAGCCTCACAAACAGGTTCGGCAAGGCAAGCCCCGAACCTGCTCCACCTTACCAGGCAACTGCATTTTAGACCTATAGTGTGCTATAATATGACCCTTCGACCTTTCTAGGGTCATATTTCGGTGTTGAGAGCCCACTATGCAACTTATCCTAGCTTACCCTGCTGTTGGAATCGATGGGCGTAACGCCAATGGCTGTTTTCGAATTGAGGCCGAATCCAAAGAAGCAGTAAAAGCTGTCTTGCGTGAAGCTGCAGAATGTGCCGCTGCCAACCAGGAGCCCCAGTTCGAAGCCTTTGGCGAGCAACACTACACGCACAATTTAGTCAAAAGCGTACCGCTTAAACGGCTCGAGTACTTGCAGCGGCTCGCGGCCCTAAAAGGCCTCAAAGGTCCCGCCTTCTTTTCGATACGAGGGACTCACTACGGCTTTAGCCCCTTCAAGCTTATGACCGTGGACGAGTGGTTTGCCAGTGCAGGCCACTCGGCGGCTCCTGTGGCTGCGTAAGGCGTCCTAGCAGGACTTGCTGTCGCAAGTTTGCCCTCCCTCACAGATTACTTTTCCGGTTACCGCTGGCTATACCTCGTAGGACATCTACCGAGGAATACCATGAAAGCAATCTACGACGCAGTCCGCGCGCTAGCCTACCCGAAAGAAGCACAGCAACAAGCCGGCATCGCCTTCTCCTCAGGTTCGTTCCGCGCGCCAGTGCGTGAGGCGCTACGTAGGTTCGAGCGCGCCAACCGCGGAAATCGAAATCGCCTGGACAGCTTGGAGCTGAGCGCAACTGCCCGGAACTCCGCAGCGTATTATGAGCTGGAGCCGCAAAACTGGGTCGTTCGCGAACGACTTGGCACGACGTTCACCGCTCTGGCCGACGAGGTCTTGAAGGGCCATCCACATCCAAGCTCGCAGAATCTCGAGCGCCTCTGGGCTGCGAAGGACAACTCCGGTTGGATGCGTACCTACGTCTACCATCGTCTCGGTACGCTCCTGCAAACCGCCCAGAAGCTGGGGCTGCCCTCGGACTTCGAGCTCATCTCGCGGTTCGCCTTCACTGACCAAGGCGTAAGCTTGAATCTCCGGGTTTGTGATAGTCGCGGTTATCTCGAAGCAGAGCGCGACGTCCAAATCAAAGTTGTGGTTCAGAGCTTCAACGATGTGGTCGCTTTCGAGCGCGAAGCAAAAGCATCGCTCTCAGCGCTCTTCCAAGACATTCTTACCTGGCCCGAATTCAAATTTCGAGCCATGTGCCGCTGAGCACATCTACCCTACCAGATAACTCTCTCACGAAGGACTACCTATGGTCTCAACCGCAACCGTCGCATACCTCGTTGCGCTGATGCTCTTTATCTCAACGGGTGCGCCTGCGTTCCTCGCATTGGACCAGAGCCACTTCCCTAACCCAAATCGGCGACTTGCCTGGATTACGTCGAAGTGGTACTTCAAGGCAGTATGGCTCGTATCCGTATTCGCGGCCGTTGGCCTCATGCGGCCAGCGACACCCGGGCTAGAAGTGCTCGCAGCAAGTCTGGGCGAAAGCTTTGGAAGCCTCGTCAGCGCAGCGTTTGTGGGAACGTGGCTGGTGGCAAGCTTGGTGGCAATTCTGGTTGCCAGCACCCTCGTCATCGCCGGAGCCTGGCATGCTCTAGAGTATGCTCCTAAGCTATGGCAGCGAGTAAACCAGACTCATACCTCTCACCTGGGCTAGCACTGCCCCACGTCATTCAAACCGGTCCCGCCTCCTGCGCGACCGGTTTATTCTTACCCATCCAGTGGCCGAGCCTGCCGTCAAAGAACCTGGCACGAAGAAAAAGGCAGCCGAAGCTGCCTCGAAATTACATGATGTCTTGTTGTGGAGTTTGTCCTCGACGGTACATCTTGATGCGATGGTACTGCATCGAGGCAGAGAGCCCCACCAGCAACACCAGAGATGCCAACCCGACGCCTGGGATAACGCCCAACGCGAGAAAAATCAATGCCATCCACAGCGGTGGACGGCTGACGAGGTGAGCTCTCGCAGTAAGCAGCGCTACCATGGGATGCAGTGAGAGCATCAGCGACACCGGACGGTTAAGCGGAGCTAGCCAGGCAGCCACCAAGGTCACCAGGGTCCAGCCTGTCATGATAGCCGCGGGATACGCCCAGAATGCATAGCCCAGGTTCTTTAGAATGTCCATGAAATGTCCTCAAAAATTGGTACAAATCGTATAGCAAAGGCGCTCCGCAGCTGCACCATCTATCGTATCACTCCTGCGCCGCACCGAACTACCCGCAGGTGCTGGCACGCATCGGGCAGAGGTCGACACCATAGAAAAAGGCAGCCTCGGCTGCCTTGAATCACGTTGAAATCTGTCGCTTGCTGCGCTGTTCACCGTAGAGCCGCACGCTCGCGTACGCGAACACCCCCACCACATAAAGGCTTGCGATGAGCAGTACGCCACCCAAAGGTGAGATGCTAAGGGCGAGGTACCCTATCGCCATACCTAAGCTTGGCCGGGTGTACAGGATTTCGTCCTTGGGATTGAGCTGCATCATCATCAGGTGCAGTCCAAACACGCGGGGAAATGCTCGGTTACGTCGAAAAGTCCAGGCCGCGACTACTGTCAGCACCGTCCAGGCAGTCATGACCAGCGACGAGTACACCCAGAACCACTTCAGAAAATTCATCAGCATTTTTGTTTTGTCCTCTGTAGAAAACCAATTGTTCAGAGTGTAGCCACTCTAGGACGGAAGCCGGCAACTGATGTATCGCCTAAAAGCAAAGTCCCCACCAAGAAGCAGGGACTTTGCACAGCATGTCGGGAGTGCCGGCGAACCGCACTCTCCTTCTACTGACTCGAGGCTAGTCGCGGTTAGTGCTTAGGCGCCCGACCATTTGCTGGCGGCACGCTCGTACAGCGAGTATCGGCAAACGCCCAGTACAAACTCGTCTGCCTCACGACCAAAGTCCGTCAACGTATCGAAGAGGCGGCGAAGTGCCCCCGATGGTTGCTGACCTTTTTCATCAAGCGCCCTCAGCTCCCGGATAGCCTCCTTCATATCAGCGTCGGACAGGGTGTTCAGGGCAGCGTGGTAAACGTTCATCGTCAAAGTCTCCGTATGGTAGGTAGTTCAGGAATGTAGCGACGTGTAGGAAATTGCCTACAGTCAATATGCGGAGGCATTTCCAAACGCGCACACCCCAGACTTCTGCCAAGCAAGGCTGTCGCCAACTGCGGTCGGCATAACTAAAGCTGGCTATACCGTCCAAGGACATCCAAAGGAGAACCATGAAAACTATCTATGACGCGACACGCGCCCTGCTCTACCCGCTTGATAAGGACTGCGCAGCCAGCGTAGCGTTTGCCCGTGGCATAAATTCGTATCGACCGCGACTTCGCCAGGCACTCGTCAAGTTCGAGCAGGTGAACCGCGGCCACCGGCACCTGTTGAGTACGCCAGCATTAACACTGGCATATGCCGCGCACCGCGAAGGGCCATACGCGGACCAGAGCTACCGGACGATGCGCGCCAATCTGCGCGACAGCGTATATGCGTTGGCAACCGCTGTCATCGAGGGCGCCCCGCATGCACAGACGCCGGCGCTAAAAGTACTGCTTGCCGCCCAGGACGATTCTGGCTGGCTCTCGCACTTCATCAATGGCGAGCTGTACCAGCTTGGGCTGAAAAACAAGAAAATTGGTCTGCACGGCTCGTTCTACCTGATGCTCAGTATCGACATTCGGGACGCCCAGGTGTCGCTCAAAGCCACAGTACACGACAAAGAAACGCAAGCCAGCGCAACTCGTACGCTTCAACCCATTTCTCGGCAAGCCACGTCACTCGGCAATCTGGTGCCCCTGCTGCACGAAACGCAAGCTGCACTGCAATCGCTCGTTAAGGACGTTACGGCCTGGCCAGAATTCGCCAACCGTGACCAGGTAATCGCCTCTTACGAGGACTAAGCACCTTCCACCGGTCTTGTTCGCAAGACCGGTTTTTCTTGAGTAACATATTCCGATACGCGGCCCGCAAGCAAACCGACTCAGCCCTAAACGGAAAGCCCCAGTCGTCGCGTGACGGCCGGGGCTTCAAGAATTAGGATGAGCTGGCTTATGCAGCGCGGGGCAGCAGTTGCCACTCCCCGCGCGGGTCCAGCAGCTGTCGCATTTCATCCAACAGCTCCCTGTTGTCAGAGCCATGGACGAACGTCCACGCAGTCTGCAGAGCGAACAACATGTCGTTGCGCATGCCCGCGACAGTCTCGGCCTCTGCATACTTTCCGACCTCAGCCCTCGCTGTTCTGGATGTGAACGGCGTGTTCACGTATTTCCAGGCAGCCTTCAGTGCATTGTGCATCCGCTGCTCTATGCCCGCTTCAGCCGCACGTGCGACTTCATCAGGGTCGATAGCTCGCTCGAGCAATGCTTCTGCGCTCATCTTATTGATGCCGTTTATGACTTCCCGGTAGTCTCGGAAAATAGCCTCGCTGGCGCCGCTGCTGGTGACGTTCTGCAGCCGGCGGACCATCTGTTCACCCGCCTCACGCGTCAGTCGGATATGCACCTCATCGGATGTTTCGAGCATCATTTTCCTCTTCAGTTTGTGTGCCTTGGTGCCACGTGTAGAAACTGAGATAGGAAAGACCGCCGGGAGGGCGGTCTGGAATTCTTTTTAGGCTGCGATTGGCAGCACTGATGGGTACATTAACTCATTGCCCCATTTGTCGAGGCGCCCGTTCTGCACCTGGGCTACGACATGGTCGCCTGGCTTGGTTAGCATTAGTGTCTACGCTGTATAGCGCCAACCCAGGGCTACCCGCCTAAGTCGAGGAGTTTAACGTCCACCGGGCGAACGTGAAACTGTTCCCGAAAGCCTGGCGCGTAATTTCCTGTGAGAACCTTAGTGGCCATCAGACTGTCTTCTGACCATCCAACATTGCGAATGTAGCCGTTTTCCGTATGAACTGATGCCCAAAATCCGTTGTACTCATACCAGTAAAATACCTCGGCGGGCAACTCTTCCTTGCTCTGGACTTGATGAACCGATAGGCCCGCCGCACGCAAGGCGCTGAGCCATTCGGCGTTATTTCCTATCAGGTAGACCTCGGTACACTCTTCCTGCTCTGCAACCTGAAGTGCTCGGGGCAGCGAAGATTGTTCATGTGGGCGGAAGGCAAGCTTGGAGAGATTCATGGAAATAACTTTTGTAGTTTGAAATGGAAAAATCCGGTGCATAGCAAGGCCCTGCACCGAACATCATTGCATACTTAATCGGGAAACTTGAGGTACTTCGCCGGCACGGCCGGCACCAGCCACACGCCGTTATCTGACATGCGGAACTGGTACCCGTCGCGCACCATCGGGTACGTTTCGATGGCCAGGATAACTGGCTTTCCGCGGCGTGTTGCAACCCGGATAGCCGTCTCACGGTCTGGCGACAGGTGAACGTCGTGCCGGTTCATCGGACGCAGGCCTTCCTTACGGATAGCGTCAACGAACTTACCCACGGTCCCGTGATAGAGGACCGGCGGCGGAGCCTTTACTGGGAGTTTCAGGTCGACTTCAACACTGTGGCCCTGTGCCGCACGAATGCGTGTAGCATCATCGTTGAGCACAAAACGCTTTTTATCGTTCTCGGCGACGATGATTTTGAGTTCGTCCCCGGTTAAGACCGTGCCAGCTGCCGCGGCTTTGGCCAACAGTTCTGGAACGTCAACCCACCCCTGTTTGTCCAGGTTAATGCCAATGGAGTCTGGTCGGTGCCGAAGCACGTAGCTGAGGAATTTGCTTTTTTGGTCTGCGGAGGCAGTCATTTTTCTTCTTTCTAATCAATCGCTCCGCAGCATAGCGCACTGAGTTTACTCAGTGTAATACAGCTCGTGGAGCATGGAATTGTCATTGAGAACAGTGCCGTCCTCGATGTAATTATCGCCTTCTTCGATTTGGTAGGACTTGTCGTCCGGATGTGGCCTTGCCACGATATCGAAGGCGGGCAGCTCGGCCGACGTTCCATCGAAAATATTCATGAGCGAAAATGCCAAGCCATCGCACCGCTCTTGCTCGGTCTTACCTGGCACTTCTGCCCAGTAGGCCGCATATGCGCGCACTTGGTTCAGGAACATGTCCCGAACTTCATCAGGGGTATATGCCCTGCTTGCCGATTTGTCGTTTGTGCTCATGGGGTCCAGGTGGTCATTTCAGCGGGTCACATTATACCACAGATGAGCTGCTAAAAGCGCCACATTTTAGGTGTGTTGGCATAACCGGTAGGCCCACAACCAAACAAAAAGGGCTATCTGGAATATCGTGTGGAATGGTCCCCGCAAGAGCAGCCGCTTTTTCTGAAGGCGCAAATCTTAAAGGAAGGGCTCTTCTTCTGCGCTTACAGGGTCTGTGACTGCACACCAGGGAACGCAGTAGGCGATTCCAAGCGCTACAACAAAAGCTGTTGCGAAGATGCCCAGCTCGTGTCCATATTCTGTTGCGACCGCAAGTGACAGCGCTAGGACAAGGCCGCCACTGACTACCATCGGAATTCCGCTGACGGATAAAATTGCGCTGTAGGCTTGCGTAAGCCGACGACGGATGAGACGGGGAGTGGGCTTCATATGATTCCTTCTGAGTTCGAGCCCCGTATAGGTCTGGTCGTTTAACCCCTCCCAGGTTTATTCGAGCGCGCCGTTCCACTCTTAGAGTCTACAATTCCACACGGTAATCTGAATACCCACAAAAAGACCCGTGTTGCATACACGGGCCATTGCGTAGTCGAACGCCTTACTGGTTGGGGAACGCTTCGGTTGGAGCGGTAAAGTTGGTGGTATAACGGGCGACGCCTTTGGTAATACGTACTTCGTCGACGTAACCCTCCACCCAGCTGCCGTAGTCGTCCCAGACGCCGAAGCGAGTTGCCCTGGCAGCGTTATAGGAAATTGGGATAGCGAAAGGCTGACTCGCGACCGCTACGCCATTCTTCCATAGCGTGAGCACATTACCCTGACGGGTTACTGCAAGGTGAACCCAGGTATTTTGGGGCAGCGCTGTTGGGTCCGCAACGGCCGTCGAGCCTGCGTAGAATGTCACACGAAGCGATGGGTCCATGTGCAGGAGCCAATGAGGGTCATTGGATGGGCCGATTCCCCAGTGCCCAAGAATACCTCCTCCACGAGGCCCTGTCGCCGACGGGTTAAGCCACAGTTCAATTGTAAAGTTGCCACTACTGAACTGAGCAATTGTGCTGTCGGTGTACTGAGCTTGTGCCGCCCATCCTGGACCAATGTGCAACGAAGTCGGACCAAACTTACTTACCGGAGCGAGGCCAGCAACATCGGCTGCAACAAGCGCAGGACCCTTCTGGCTTGAGATACGCTGCGTAGCGGGCTGCCCATCCATGTGCAACAGTGAGACAACCTGAGCATAGTACGGGTCAGTTGCGCCTGCTTGGCCAATGCCGGACAAATCTACGGACTGTTCGCCAATGGTCAGCTTAGCGGCACGGGTCCCTGCCGCCGTAGGCTTGAAGCGCACGGTAATCGAACAGGTTGTGTTGATAGCAACGGCGGCTGCGCAACCATTGGTGCCCACAGCGAAGTCTGCGCTGTTTTCGCCTGCAATAGTCGGAACTGCGGGTGTGCCACTTGCCTCGCCGATGTTCTTGACCACAACCGTTCCATCTGGGGAGGCATACGCGCCTACCAACGTCGATGCAAAAGCTGCTGGGGCCGTAACTGTCCACGCGGCCACTTTCGCAGGAGGTGTTGGTGTGGTTGGCGTTGTAGGCGACGTAGGCGTAGAGGTAGCTTTCACCACCATCCCTTTAGCCGGAATAGTCAGATGATACTTCGTTGCTGCGAGAGCAGGCGACAGGGCCGCTACTGCGGCTACAGCTGTCAACACAGCCTTACATAGAAGGTGGCGTTTCATTGGTTTGCAGGGAGGGTCGGTAAATCCCGTGTAGCAAACCTGGTTTATTGTCGAAGATAGCCCGACGGTACTGCCAACGGAGTGCCGCACCCGCATAGAAAAACCGCTTACACCGTCGGGGTGTAAGCGGCGAAGAATAGATTAGATGCAGACCTGCACTGCCCGGAGAGTTTCCAGCATCTCGGCCGCCTCCTGCATGCGGTCACGTGCTGGCATTGCCACTGTTCCGGCTTGCTTACGCAGGTCGGCGACAAGGTTGTCGAGGCCCTCGACTTCCATCGGCGTGAGGTTTGTCCGGACGAGATGGCGGAGCAGCTTTTCGGTCTGTCGGGTAGGTGCGTAGGCAGAGCCATGCATCAGCGTAGAACCGGCCTCCAGCTTGTCAGCCATACGGGCCATCTCCTCGGCAGTAGGAAAGTGCTCTCTCGCGTACGCCACAACGGTCGTCTCGGCATGGTCCAGCAGCGACGTGTCTCCCAGAAGAATGTCGTCGCCGTCCGGATAGTTGGACGGGATAATCCATCCAGGAATCCCTGCTGCTTCTGCCGACTCGCGCATCTCCTCGACACCCGAGAAGTTGATGTTGTGTTCTTCGGCAAACTCGTCCCTCGCAGTCCTCGACCCGATTTCGTGAAGTGCTACATCCGCGGTGAG